>Ga0194051_1000228_pt1 | contig 32565 bp, 35 predicted proteins | sample SepL2320m_MetaG_FD_161275 | JGI IMG/M metagenome (GOLD analysis project Ga0194051, IMG submission 161275) | Anoxic zone freshwater microbial communities from boreal shield lake in IISD Experimental Lakes Area, Ontario, Canada - Sep2016-L239-20m | ecosystem: Environmental > Aquatic > Freshwater >... | reverse complement strand
CATCACCGTCGACCGTGGCGAACCGCAATGGGCGCCCGAGTGCGCCCATTGCGGCCAGCACCACGAGGGCCACCACGCCGAGCACGACCACCTGGTCGTCCGACACTCCCAAGAACGAGCCGAAGAGCAGACCGGTGATGCCGTCGAGGAAGCCGCCATAGAGGCTGATGCACAGGGCACCACAGGCCAGGGCGAAGGCCTGGACGGTGCCGATGACGGCCGACTCCTGGCTCCCGGGTCTCCCCGCGGGCGACCGTGGGACCAGCGCGATGACCAGGGCGGCGGCGATGCTTCCAGCGAAATACCCGGCCGTGGCGCTGACCCCCAGCCAAATGGCGGCCGCCGCCCCCGGAAAGGACACCACGGCCAACGTGTGACCGACGAAGCTCTGTCGGCGCAGCACCATCGTCCAGCCCACGACGGCAGCCAGCACGGCCACGATGGTCCCGGCCCGGAAGGCGTTGACCATGAAGTGCAGCGCCAGCATCTGGCGCAGGTCATCGATGGGATTCGGACCAGGTCCGGCCAACGTGGCGAGTGAGAGGGCGGCGGGCATCGTGGTCAGCCGTGCCCGCCGTGGTCGTGGCTGTGCTCGTGACTGGAACCGTGGGCTCCGGCATGGTGGGAGGCGGCATCGGGCTGTCCGACCACCACCCGTCGGCCGTCCCTAGTGACCAAGACCTCGATGGGGGTTCCATACAGCGCACTCAGCGTCTCGGTGGTGATCACGTCTTCGGAGGTTCCGCTCACCACCTTCCCTTGAGCCACATAGATCACGCCGTCGAGGGCCGAGGCGATCGGATTGACGTCGTGGGCCACGATCAGCACGGTGATCCCCGACGTCTGGCTGATGTCGGCGATCAGCGTCGCCACCGCCCCCTGGTTGGGTAGGTCGAGGCTGTCGAGCGGCTCGTCGAGGAGCAGTAGTCGGGGACTACGGATCAGCGCTTGAGCGATCAGCAGGCGCTGCTGCTCACCTCCGGAGACCTCACCGATGGGCCGGTCCGCATACGCGCTGGCGCCGACCAGTTCGATGACCTCGTCCACACGGGCGTCACGGGCTCGGCGAGCCTTCCCCCACGGCAGCGGAATGCCCCAGCGGTCGCCATCGCTCCCCATCCGAACCACATCCACGCCCCGGACCCGCACGCCAGGGTCGAAGTTCCGCCGCTGGGGCAGGTACCCGATCTGGCCACCGTCATCCCCCGGCGGCTGACCGAATACCTCGAGATGGCCATCGGATAAGGGCAGGATGCCAAGGATGGCCTTGATCAGGGTCGACTTACCGGAGCCATTGGGACCGAGGACGGCCACGAACGTGCCCTGCTCGACAGCCAGGTCCACCCCGGACCAGATGTCCCGACCACCCAAGCGGGCCGCAGCTCCATCGAAGCGAACGGCCGGGGTGCTGGCCGGTGGGGATGACAGGGGATCAGGCATGTGTGGTCTCCAGTGCGGATGCAAGAGCGCGGAGCTGTGCCGTCTGCCACGCTTGGAATGTGGCCCCGGCCGGTCGCAGCGTTTCGGACATGGCGACAACCGAAATATGGGCGGCACGGGCCGCGGCGACCTGGGCCTGGACGTCGGGGGTCGAGTTCTGGACGTTCTCCAAGTAGACGTCGATGGCACGGTTTCGGATCTGGGCATCGATCGTCACCTTGTCGGCTGCCGACACATCAGTCCCCTGAGTGACGGCCCGCAGGAAGGTCGGCGGGGTGACCAGGTGCAACCCGAGCGCACGGCACAGGTAGACCACCACCGACTCGGAGCCCCCAACGGGGCGCCCGGCGTACCGAGCTCGGATGCGAGCGATGACCTCGTGATACGAGGCGAGCGCCACGTTGTCGAAGTGGGCCTGACGTCGGAGGAAGTAGGCCCGGTCCGCGGGGTCGACACGTGCCATGGCGTTGGCAATGGCACGGGTGAACTGCGCCACGTAGCCCGGGCTATACCAGAGGTGGGGATTGCCTCCGGGGGCCACGCCGACCAGTTCGCCGACGTCGAGCACGGTACGGGATCCGCCGGCCGCGGCCAGCAGTCGGTTCATCCACGGGTCGTATCCAACGCCGTTCATGACGGCCACCTGGGCATCGGCCAACCGACGAGCATCGGCTGCCGTCGGTTCGTAGGCATGGGGGTCGGTCTGAGGGCTGGCGATGATGCTGGTGACGGCGGCATGGGCCCCACCGATCTGAGCGGCGATGCTGCCCCACACGTTCTCCCCGGCGACCACCCGGACCACCCGTGGTGCGTAAGGAGCCGACCCCTGGCCGCCCGATGGGGGCGACATGGCGCATCCGGCCAGCACAGTGGCGGCCAGCAGTGTGGACACCAGGATGTTGAACGACGAACGTCTCGGTGCACGACGGAACATCCATGCGGCAGACCGGGACATGCCTCCACCCTATTTGGGAATGGTTCTCATTACAACTGAAAGCCTCGCCGAGACCAGGAGGCTGACCTGTGCTGCAACCTGCCTCAGGCCCGCAGTGCCAGACCGGCCTCAAGGACGCCCCGGGCCGTAGTCACATCCTCGGTGCGGGGCCCGTCCCCTTCGCCGGGGACCTCCAAGATGGCCGGGATCCCCTGCAGCGACGGGTGGCCGAGCAGAGCGGCCAGCCCATCAGCGCCGATGGTGCCGTCCCCGATGTTTTCGTGACGGTCCTTGTTGGCTCCGAAGTCGACCTTGGAGTCGTTCAAGTGCATGCAGCGCAGCCGAGCCATACCGACCGTGCGCTCAATCAGCTCGATGAGGGCGTCAGCTTCCTCGACGGTGCCGAAGGGGATACCCGAGGCCCAGAGGTGCTGGGTATCGAGGCAGACCCCCAGGCGCTCGTCTCCCCCGGCCGCATCGATGACCTGGGCCAGTTCTTCGAAGGACCGCCCCACGGTGTCACCCGCCCCGGCGGCGTTCTCCAGCAGGATCGGGCAGCTCTCGATATCGGCGTCCACTTCGTCGAGTGCAGTCACCAGGGCTTGGGCCACGGCCGGCAGCGCAGTCTCGAAGCCGCTCCCCCGGTGGCTGCCGATGTGGAGGACCAGACCGTCAGATCCCATGCCGTCAGCCGTGGACAGGTTGGCCGTCAGACACGCTTGGGACTTGGCCGCCAGCTCGGGGTCGGGCGAGGCCAGGTTGATGAGGTAAGTGGCATGGCAGAACGTAGCCACCACGGAAGGATGCTCAGCCTGGGCTGCCCGATAGCCCGCCAGGACCTCGTCGCTGTACTGGGACGGCTTCCACATCCGGGGGCTCTGGGTGAAGATCTGGACGGCATCAGCACCGATGTCCGCCCCGTGCTGCAGGGCCGGGACCAGGCCCTTTCCTGCTCGTACATGCGCTCCGATCAACATGGCCGCACCGTAGCAGCGGGTCCCCATATGTCGTGCGGTGACTTGCCTGCCTGGGGCTCAATTCACCAAGTGAGCGCCGGATCCCCGATGATCGCCGTATCCCAAGGGAACGGAACCCCAATCAAACACCCGCTAGCCCCAGCAGCACGCATCTCGGCCAGCCCGCTGGTCGCTGATGCCGCATCCAACCCTGCCTCGATCGCCACTTGGCCAAGCACACCGGTCACCACATCGCTGGTCGACTGATCCACCCCTTCGCCCAGCAATCGGACTGCCTCCACTACCCGATCGGCCCCACCGTCGACCACCACGACGTCGGCTCGACCACTGATGGCGGAAACCAGACCGCTCGACCACGGCCCATTGCCACGCAGACAGACCACCAGCGGCACGCCGCCAGCCTGGACTGGGGCTGGACGGTTGACCGCTCCCTCCACTGCATAGTGCTGCCCCGACCAGGTGGGTAGATCGTCCTCGAGCACCGCTCGGCAGACCACTAGGGCCTCGGTCAGGCGCTCGATGTCTGCATCGTCGGAACTGTCGGCGTCGAGCGTCAACAGCGCTCGGCCATGAGAGATCACATCGACCCCCGTGACGATCTTGGCCAGGATCGACGGAGCACGCCGCTCCATGCGGTCAGCCACCACTCCGAGGTGCACCTGTTCGGTCTTTACCGCCAAGGCACCCAACAACGAGTAGGCCTCGTAGGGGGCCCCGGTCGGCCCCTCGACGTCCGACTCGGACACCCACAGCGAACGGAGTCCTGCCCGATCCGCGGCCTGGGCTGCGGTGATCGCCCGCTCTAGGATCCCCTTTGCGCCGTCGTGCGGCCCGGGGGCCCGTAGCCACAGCCCTATTCCAGCAAGCCGGCCGTCAACGTGTGAGAGGTCTTTCATGGTCGAACCGTAGCGTCCGAACCACCCAGTTGCCGCGGACGATAGCCTCTGACCTGCAACAACGGTGTCCGGTCGGCCACTTAGGACCGAACGCCGAGCGATCCACGCGGAGTGCACCATGAGTTATCGATCATCAGACACCGACCCACACCTGAGGTCCCCCGACGACCAGGGGCTCTCCCTCTTGGTGGTCGCCTTTGGACTGGTCATCACCGCCCTGCTGGTGCTGTGGGTGGCCAAGGCCACCCTGTCGTCCGGGTCGGGATCCCCTTTCCACGGTTCGGACCAGTCGGCGGCGGACGCCGATGCCATCCGAGCCCAGCAGAATCTGTCCACCGCACTCACCTCGGTGCGACTCGCCGCGGCCGGTGGCGAGGGAATACCAAACGCGTCAGCGCTGCAGGCCGCTGAACCGGCACTGACCTTCACCTCGGAAGCGTCCACCAGCCCGAGCACGATCAGCGTGGCGACCACCACTGATGGGACTGGTGCGGCGTTGGCGACCCGGTCGAGCAACGCGACGTGTTGGATCATGTGGTGGGCACCGACCGGAGGCACCTGGTTCGGCGCCCAGACCGGACAGGCCTCGTGCACGGCCCCGGTCTTGGATTCGGCGCCCGTACCGTCTCCAGTGACCAGCGTGTCCATCGGCTGGCAGCAGGGGATCTTCCCCTCCGTCTGACCGGCGCCTCCATTGACCGGTGCCTCGGCTTGCTCGTCCCGCGCATCAGGCCCGGGACCACCATCCGGACCCAGAGGTGAGCAGGCCCTGTTCCACCAATTCATCGCCGGCCACCAGGAGTGCCGACAGCGATAGGCCGGTCCGCAAGAGCACCGTCTCCACCGTCGTCGGCACATCTTCGACGGCATCCCACACCGCACGTTGGATGCGGTCGAGCGCGGTGCCCTGGTCATGGAGCACTACTGGTCCGGTACGGACTGATTCCAGGGGGGCCTTGCCCTTTCCTTGGCGAGCCAAGGAGACCGCAGCCAGCACGTCGTCGACGTCGCGGACTGGTGTGCACCCATCGACCAGCAACTCGTTGGTGCCATCTGAGGCCCGGCTGTGGACCGAACCGGGCACGGCGCACACCGGTATCGACCGCCGGGCTGCAGCTTCAGCCGTATACAGAGATCCGCCGTTGCGATGGCTCTCGACCACCACCACTACATCGGAGAGGGCGGCAATGATTCGGTTCCGAGCCGGAAACACCCTCGGCCGGGGCTCGGTGCCCAGGGCAGCCTCAGACAGGACGGCCCCGGCCGATGCCACCCGCTCCCACAACACCCGGTTCTCCCTGGGGTAGGGAACGTCGAGGCCGGTGCCGACCACGGCCACGGGTGGAGCCGCCGTGGGCCCAGCGGCCAGCGCACCCGAATGGGCGGCGGCATCGATCCCCCGGGCCAGACCGGACACCACCACCACGCCGGCGCCAGCCAACTGCTTGCCCAACTCAGAGGCCACCTTGGCGCCATACGGCGTGGCCGACCTTGTTCCCACTACCGCAACGGCCGGGCGGGCCTCGAGGACGGACGGGTCCCCCGAGGCACACAAGACGGCGGGCGCACCAGGATCGCCCACCAGGGCGGCTGGATACCCTGGGCGGCCAGGCAGCAGGAGAGAGACTTCGGCGGCTTCATACCGCTGAGCCACTACTGATGGATCACACGCTCGGGCGGCCGCGGCAAACCGTCGCCCGGGATCACCCGGGTGGGTGCCGGCCCGCACCGCGCTCCAGGCCAGTGCGGGCCCCAGTCCATCGAGCAGTCGGGCCAACCGCACGGGAGTCATACCGGGCAGATCCACCAGAGCGGCTGCACAAGCCGACTCGGCTCCGTCGTCCATGGTCATCGACTGTCCTCCCCTAGGAGGATCGAGCGGTCGCCTCGCAGGAACAGCGCCTCGGCCATGTGGCACCTAGCGACGCCCGGTGCGCCTCCGTCCAGATCAGCGACGGTGCGAGCCAATCGGTGGACCCGGTGCAGTCCCCGAGCACTCAGGCGTCCAGATCGCACGGTCCGCTCGAGCAGGGCCGTCGCATCAGCGTCGAGCGGTGCCCACTGCGCCAGTGACGACGCTGGCAGGTCGGCATTGACGTCGACCCCACGCCCTGCGGCCAGGGCGCGTGCGGCCGCCACCCTGTCGGCCACGGCCGCCGATGACTCCCCCGGGGAGGAAGCCATCAGATCGTCCGCCGACGGGAGATCGACCCGCACGGCGATGTCGAACCGGTCGAGGAGGGGGCCAGACAGGCGCCGGGCGTATCGGGACCGGGCAGCAGGCGTGCACCGACAGCTGCCAGGTGGGCCGCCGTGACCACAGGGACACGGGTTCATGGCGGCCACCAGAAGAACACGCGCCGGATAGGTGATCGATCCACGGGCCCGGCTGACCCGGACCAGACCGTCTTCGAGTGGCTGACGCAGTGCATCGAGCACCGCGGCCGGAAACTCCCCCAGCTCGTCGAGGAACAGCGCCCCGCCATGGGCCAGTCCGATCTCCCCTGGGCGCATGGTCGCCGTGCCCCCGCCGATGAGCGCCACGGCCGATACCCCGTGATGAGGAGCCCGGAACGGAGGCCGGACCATGAGCTGGCCAGTCCGGGTTGGCTCACCGGCGGCCGAGTGGATCCTGGTGACCTGACGGGCAGTAGCTGGGCCGAGATTGGGAAGGAGGCCGACCAGTCGGTTGGCCAACAGCGTCTTGCCCCCTCCGGGTGGTCCGACCAAGAGGAGGTGGTGACCGCCAGCGGCTGCCACCTCGAGGGCCCGCCGGGCCACGGGCTGGCCGGCCACGTCGGTCAGGTCAGGCATTGGACCGTCATCAACCGCATCGGCGTCGACGTCATCTGTTGGTTCCTGAACTGGCGGGTCGACCCACGGCCTACGCCCGGCACACCGGGCTACGAGGTCGGTCAGCGTCGGCGCGCAGACGCACGCTCCCCCGGCCAAGCGGGCCTCACCCACGTTCTCCTCGGCCACGACCAACCGGTGCGCCATCAGGGAGTCAGCCAGCACCATGATGCCGGGCACCCCCCGCAGCGATCCATCGAGGCCGAGTTCACCCACGAATGCATAGCCATCCACGGAGCGTTGGTCGAGCACGCCGGAGGCCACCAGGATACCGATGGCGATAGGCAAGTCCAGGCCAGCACCGGCCTTCTTCATGCCTGATGGTGCCAGGTTGACGGTGACCCGGCGTCGGGGCCACGGTAGACCGCTCGACACCAGGGCCGCCCGCACCCGGTCGCGTGACTCGCGCACGGCGGCATCGGGCAGGCCGACGATGGTCAGCCCGGGAAGCCCATTGGACACATGGACTTCAACGGATATCAGACGGCCGTCGACTCCATGGAGGACGGCGGATGGGACGGTGGCGATCACGGTGCCTCCCAAAGCACGCGTAGGAACTCAGGAGGACCGGCTGGGTCAGATGACCCGTCATCGACTCGATCGATGGAACTGTGCCGACGGTCCTCGAGGCACCGTCGGCACAGTACGCATCGGCTGTTACAGCGTCTTCGCGGGTGCCCGGTGCATCAACGGTGCGCGTGCACCTGAGTGGCATCGCCGTAGGCGGGCGTCCCGTAGAACGAACTGAAGCGCATGTGTGCGCCATGGCTCTTGCCCTGCAGTGACCCGCTGCGGACGAACATGGACTTGTCGGCCAAAGTGAACACCAAGAACGTGCTGCCGTCGGGTGCCACACTGCCGCTCACCCAGAACTTGTCTGATCCCGTGCTCGCTCCGAAGAAGTAGCCGTTGCTGTAGCTGCTGATGGCGAACGGTTCGGACCGCCCACCTTCGAACTGGGTGTCCCGCTCGGTCCAGTTGGTTCCGGCCAGCCACGAGTACTGCGGCGAGTCCAAGGGGTCGGCCGACTGGGTCATGTTCGTCATGTCGCCCAGGGTGGTGAAGTCAGGCGCCCCAGGAATCGTCGTGGTCTTGGTCATGTTGGCCCACTGCAAGATGTAGGGAGTCGCAGTCGTCTGGCCCTCGGTCAGCGGGAGTTGGGTCTGCATGGTCATCCTCCACTGCCCCGAAATGAAGATCATGTGGCCCTTGGCGTACGAGGTCGGCAAGGTGTTGCCGGGCACGATGGTCATGGAGATCACACCAGACGGAGAGATAGAACCCGCCATCGTCGACAGCGGCCCATAGACAGGCTTTGACCACGTACCAGTGCCACCAGGAAGAGGACTGGGGATATAGAACTGGATGACGGACTGCGTCAGACCCTCGTACTGACCGTTCACGCAGGTGAAGGTGTACCAGTTCTCGAAGGCTTGCGGCAGGTGAGCCGCGCTGTCGGCCCCGACTTCGTAAGACTCCAGGTTGACACTGGGCACGACCCATTCACCCGCCACAATGGCGTCCCACTTCGTCGTCGAACCTTGTTTGCCGCTGTGGTGCGACGAGGACGTCGGCGCTGCAGAAGCGCTCGAACCCGTGCACGCCATCCCCACGAGCAGCACCGCCACGCTAAGTCCGATACCCGCACACAACCGACGAAGACCGCTTGGCCTCGTTGTCGTCGAACTGCGAACGTTCACGGTTGTCATGGTCATTCCCCTTTACACCGGAGCACCGGTTGCCCCCGCCGCCTAAGACACTAGACATTGGTAAAATGCACGGCAAGTGTGTGTCTATGGGCCGCCGACAAGCCGAAGGAGGCTGGCCTGTCGAAGCTCTGCTCATTCCTGACGCAGCTCGATGCACCGCGTCATTGAAACTGTGGGAGTGGAGCGGCTGGCGCCACACCTTCTGGCATCGCGCCGCCCATCTTCACGGGTGCCCGGTCAGCGCCCTTCGAAGGTGGGCGACCGCTTTTCGATGAAGGCGGTCAGCGCCTCTCGGGTGTCGTGGGTGGCGAAGTTCGTCGCCTGAGCCCGGGCCTCGTCCTCGAGGGCCTGGTCCATGGAGACGGCCATCGAATTGTTCAACATGGTCTTGGTCATCGACAGGGCCAGTGTCGGACCATCGGCCAGGCGCCGAGCCCAGCCGTCCACGAAGGTGTCGAGTTCGGCGTCGGGCACCACCCGGTTGACCAGTCCGAACTCGGCGGCCTCGGTCGAGGACAGGATGTCGGCGAAGAAGGCCAGCTCCTTGGCCCGGTGGAGGCCGATGAGGCGAGGCAGCAGCCACGAGGAGCCGAAGTCGATCGACAGCCCCCGCTTGGCGAAGATCTGCGAAAACCGGGCCGACTCGGAGGCCACCACCAGGTCGCAGCCGATAGCCAGGGACATGCCGGCCCCAGCTGCAATTCCGCCCACCTTGGCGATCGTCGGTTTGGGGAAGCGGTGGAGTCGCAAGGCCACGTCGGCCAACGCTCGCATCTGGACCAGGTAGGGATCTCCCGGGCGCCCGGCCACGTCTGACGGGTCCGACAAGTCTGCACCCGAGCAGAACGACCCACCAGCACCGGTAAGGACCATCACCCGGGCGGATCGATCAGTAGACACATCGTCGAACACGGCGAGGAGCTCACGCCACATGGTGCCGTTGGCTGCGTTCTTCCGCTCAGGGCGGTTCATGGTGACAGTGACCACGCCGTCAGTCCGGTCGACGATCAGGGTCTCGAAGGATTCGCTCATCCGCTCAGCCTAGGAGATAGGGATTTCGGGACGGTACCGATACGAGGAGACGTCGACCACGAGATAGGGTGCCCCGTGCATCGCATCCGAATGATCGTCCTGTCCGTCCTGTCTGTCTTCGTGGCTGCCGCCACCGTAGGAACCGGGGTAGGGACTGCGTCTGCGGCCCCCACGGATACAACGTCCCCCACGACAGCGACCACCATTCCGGCCAAGACCGTCTGGCTGTGCCGCCCAGGCCTGGCCGACAATCCGTGTACCCCCAGCCTCACCACCACCAAGGCGACGTTCTCGGGCAAGGTGCTCGGGATCAACAAGACCCAGGCAGCGGCCCACCCGAAGATCGACTGCTTCTACGTGTACCCGACAGTCAGCGACCAGAAGTCACCCAACGCCGACCTGACCGTCGACCCTCAGCAGCGGTCCATCGCCCTCTACCAGGCTTCGATGTTTTCGCAAGACTGCCGGGTGTTCACCCCGATGTACCGCCAGCTCACCTTGTCCAACATCGGAGGGGCTGCCACGCCAGCTCAGGTGACGATGGCCTACGACGATGTGGCGGCGGCCTGGCAGACCTACCTACGCCAATACAACAAGGGCCGCGGAGTGGTCCTCATCGGACACTCCCAGGGCGCGTTCGTCCTCCGCAAGCTCATCGCCAACCAGATCGACGCCAAGCCGGCGGCCCGAAAGCTCTTGGTGTCGGCGGTCCTGCTCGGTGGCAACGTCACCGTCAAGAAGGGCTCGGACACCGGTGGCGACTTCCGCCACATTCGGGCGTGCCACTCCTCTACCCAGGTCGGGTGCGTGATCGCGTATTCGACATACGGCGCCACTCCGCCAACCGATGCAGTCTTTGGGCGCACTACTGCTGCCGGCATGCAGGTCCTCTGCACCAACCCAGCCGCGCTGGGCGGCGGATCAGGCCTCTTGAACCCATTGCTGCCGACCCAGCCGTTTGCCCCGGGATCGAGCCTCGCCGCCGGGATCTCCCTGCTCGGGATCCACGCCCCCACCGTCACCACTCCGTGGGTAGGTGCTCCCGGGGCCTACACCGCTCGCTGCTCGTCGGCCGGTGGGGCCAACGTGCTGACCATCACCCCTCGTAATGGGGCGCCACTGCTCCATCCGAGCCCCCTGGTCACCTGGGGCCTCCATCTGGTCGATGTGAACATCGCCCTCGGAAACCTGGTCAACGTGGTGGCCAGCGAAGCGGCGGCCTACCACCCCGCCCACTGAGATCTCACTGCCCCGCACTCCGCCTAACACGCACTCCGACTAAAAGGCGTCCTCGATGACCTCGACCACGCCGGCGGTGATGTCGACCACGTCGAAGCGGAGGTCGACCAACGCCCGGCCCGAGGCCGGTGTCAGCTCGGCCAGCCATCGGATGGCCAGTCGGCGGATGCGACGCTGCTTGGCCGGAAGTACCGACTCGGCACCGGTGCCGAACGCATCAGTGGTGCGGGTCTTGACCTCGCAGAAGGCCACGATGCGACGCCGGCGGACGATCAGGTCGACCTCGCCCTCGCGGCGACGCCAGTTCCGCTCCAGGACTTCGTAGCCGTTCTCCTCGTACCAGGCGGCGGCCATGTCCTCGCCAGTGATACCCAGTGCCCGTCGGTGTGCAGCCCCCGTGGGCTGATCCTCGTGCAAGGGAACCGGCGCGTGCAAGGGAACCGGCGCGTGCAAGGGAACTTCGGTCACTGGTCCTTGTCGGGCAGGCGCTCGATGTTGACATCGCGGAAGGTGAGGATGCGCACCGAGGGCACGAACCGGGCCGGCCGGTACATGTCCCACACCCAAGCGTCGGTCAGCACCACTTCGACACAGGCCGGCGAGGCGTCCGACCGGACCGTCACGTCGACGGTGTTGGCCAGATAGAAGCGGCGTTCGGTCTCGACCACGTAGGCAAAGAGCGGCACCACAGCCCGGTACTCGTGAACCAGGGCCAGTTCGATCTCGGACTCGTAGCGCTCGAGGTCCTCTTCACTCATGAGAGATGAGACCGCGTCGGCCAACCGGTCTGGACGCATGCCTGCAGCATCAGAGCGGCACCGTTAGGAGCGCGCAGTCCGCAGTTCCTTGATCTTGGCCGCCTTACCACTGCGGTCACGCAGGTAGTAGAGCTTGGCCCGCCGCACGTCGCCCAGCGATACGACCTCGGTGTGGTCGATGACCGGGGAGTGCACCGGAAAGGTGCGCTCGACGCCTACGCCGAAGCTGACCTTACGCACGGTGAACGTCTCCTGGACGCCAGTGCCCTGGCGGCGGATGACCGCACCCTGGAACACCTGCACACGCTCGCGGGTGCCCTCGACTACTCGTACGTGCACCTTGACGGTGTCGCCGGCGCGGAACTCGGGGATGTCGTCCCGAAGGCTGTCACGGTCGATGATGTCGGTCGGGTTCATGGGGCGCTTCTCTTTCGAATGGGGGCGATCTCACGCCTACCGACTCCCAACTGCGCCGCCACACGTGTGGACGGGCACCGGTCGTCGACGTAGACACCGGACAGATCCGATGCCGACTGGGCTAGTCAATGGTAGCCGTGTTCGCGCAGTAGGCGCACCTCGCCGTGATCAGCTAGGAGTTGGACCTCCTCGGAGGTCAGGCCTCCCCGCGCATCCATGAGGTCGGGACGGCGCTGCAACGTCCTGACCAGGGCTTGGGCCCGCCTCCACGCCTGGACCCGGCCATGGTCACCGGAGCGGAGCACCTCAGGCACGTCGAACTGGCGGAACTGCGCCGGTCGGGTGAACTGGGGATACTCGAGCAGCCCGACGGCAAAGCTCTCCTCGTCGGTCGACTGCTCGTTGCCGAGGACACCGGGCAGAAGGCGGACCACCGCCTCGACCACGACCAAGGCCGCCAGTTCGCCGCCGGCCAGCACGTAGTCGCCGATCGACAGTTCCCCGTCGCACAGGTGGTCCGCCACCCGCTGGTCCACACCCTCGTAGCGACCGCACAGAAGGGAGAACCCGACAGGCAGGTCGGCCATCTCTCGGGCCACATCCTGGTCGAAACGCCGCCCCGAGGCCGACAGCAGCAGCAACGGACGGGGAAGGCCCTCTGGGTCCGCCTCGACCGCCTCTACGGCCTCGAATACCGGTTCGGGAGCCAGGACCATGCCCGCCCCCCCGCCGAACGGCGAGTCGTCGACCGTCCGGTGGATGTCGTGGGTGGCATCACGGATGTTGTGACTCCGCAGATCGAGTCGGCCGCGGTCTTGTGCCCGCCCCAGAATGGACGCCGCGCCGTAGGTGTCGATCACCTCGGGAAACAGGGTGAACACGTCGACCCGGAACGCCGCAACTGGCACCACTGGGTCCGTCGAGGTCACGGAAGGTCGAGCAGGCCGTCAGGGATGTCGACCGTCACCCGGACGCCCGGCTCCGATGCGATCACGAAGTTGAGCGGAATCAGCCCGACCCCGGCGAGCACGAGCAGGTCGCTGGCCGGATTGGCCTCCACTCCGGTCACTGTCCCGAGTTCGGTGCCGTCGGTATCGACCACCATCGAGCCGATCAGGTCGTGCACCCACAGGGCGTCGGCGTCCTCCATGGGGGCGGCGAACAACGGGGTGTCGCGCAGGGCCTCTGCCGCATCGATGCCGTTCACCCCGTGCAGCGTGGCGATGAACCGCCCGCGGTGGGCCGATGACTTGACGATCTCGAACGACCGGCCATCCTCGGCGTGGAGGATCGAGCCCGCCGCAGCGCGCTCTTGGCGGTTGGTCGTCAACGAAATGATGACGTCGCCACGAAGCCCGTGGGGCTTGACGATCTTGCCCACCCCCAACCGCGGTGTGGGATCGCCAGCAGCCACAGTGCTACTGGCCTCTGCTTCGGGGGCTCCGGCACCATCGGCACCTTTGCCGGGAGCCGGAGAGGTCATCGGCTGATCAGTCGTCGACGATGTCGACGCTGGTCTGCACCCCGTCACGGGCGCCAGCGGCGGCGACCACCGTGCGGATGGCCTGGGCAACGCGACCACGACGGCCGATCACCCGGCCCATGTCCTCGGGGGCTACATGGATCTTGAAGCGGACACTGCCGGACCGCTCTTCAGTGTTGATCACCACGGAGTCGGAGTCAGAGGCGATCGAGTTGACCAGGTACGAGACCACGGCCAGCGGCGTGCCGCCTGAGGCGTTGTTGCCTTCGTCGTCGTCGTCGTACTCACCATCGTCGTCGCCATCGTCGATGGTGTTGACGTCGTCAATCGTGTTGACGTCATCGATGGTGTTGACATCGTCGATGGTATTGATGTCGTCGACCGAGTCCTCGGCCATGCCGTCAGTCACTTGGCCGCCTTGGCTGCTGCGAACTCGTCAAGGGCGCCGGAGATCTTCAGCAGCTTCTCCACGCGCTCGGTGGGCTGGGCGCCCTGGGACAGCCACTTGACGGCCTTGGCGTTGTCGATGATGACGACAGCGTCTGGCTCGGCCAGCGACTTACCCCGGGGGGCGTAGGTGCCGACGATCTCGATGAACCGACCGTTGCGCGGCGAGCGGCTGTCCGCCGCCACCAGGCGATAGGTGGGCTGCTTCTTCTTGCCGATCCGCACGAGGCGGAGCTTTACTGCCACGGTAACTCCTCTGTTGTATGGGTTCTTCCTGTGGACACGCTGTTCGGTGCTCCTGGACGTGTACGACGCCGACGATCAAACCGCCGATCTACGTTCACTGTTCGAGGTCCTATCCGACCACATGGCCGGAGACGCCCGAATGAGCAAGCATAGGGCATTCCCAACCCGTGGCCCACATGGCGTCCTGCGCGCCGGTTACGGGCCAGGGTGTCTCACCGGCAGATGCTGGGTCGCCGGTAGCTGGTCACCACCACATAGGCGGTTCAGTTCAGCGAGCTTTGGGGGTAACCCGGCCGCCGCCTTTGCCCTTCTTGCCGCCCTTGCCCTTCTTGGAGCCTCCCGACGAACCGCCAGTTCCGGCGAACGGATTGGGCTGGCCAGCAGCGTCACCACCTGCCCCCATGGCGGCCATGTCCATGCCACCCATGGCGGCCATGTCGGCCATCGCCTTGGGCGACAGCTTTGGTCCGCCCCGACCCAGCAACCCACCGAGTCCACTCATCGCTCCACCCATACCGCCCTTGGTCAAGCCCTTCATCATCTTCTGCATCTCCTTGAACTGCTTCAGGAGGGCGTTGACCTCAGTCGTGCTGGTGCCGCTGCCGTTGGCGATGCGAACCCGGCGGCCACCGTCGATCACCGATGGGTCGACCCGCTCGCCCGGGGTCATCGATCGGATGATGGCCTCTACTTGGCCTATCTGGCGGTCATCGATCGATTCGGAGGCCTGCTTCATGTCCTTCGACATGCCCGGCAGCATCCCGAGCACACCGGAGATGGAGCCCATCTTCTTGACCTGCTGAAGCTGCTCTAAGAAGTCCTCGAGAGTGAACCGGCCCTCCATCATGGCGGCGGCACCCTTGGTGGTGACCTCCTGATCCATGGTCCGCTCGGCCTGCTCGATCAGGCCGAGCACGTCCCCCATACCGAGGATGCGGTCGGCCATCCGATCCGGATGGAACTGGTCGAAGTCGTCGAGCTTCTCACCGGTAGATGCGAAGGCGATGGGTCGGCCCACCACCTCCTTGACCGACAGGGCAGCCCCGCCCCGTGCATCGCCGTCGAGCTTGGTCAAAATGACGCCGTCAAGGGTCAGCGCTTCATGGAAGGCCTGCGCCGTGGCCACTGCGTCCTGGCCGGTCATGGCATCGATGACCAAGAACGTGTAGTCGGGCTGGACTGCCCCGGCGATATGCCGGATCTCGTCCATCAAGGCCTCGTCGATGGAGAGGCGTCCTGCGGTGTCGACGATCAGCACATCGCGCCCGAGGCGCTTGGCCTCCTCGAGGCCGGCGGCGGCCACCGATACCGGGTCCGATGCCTCGGAGAAGACAGTGACACCGGCCTGTCCACCGAGCACGCGCAACTGCTCCACGGCGGCCGGGCGCTGGAGGTCGGCACCGACCAGCATCGGGTTGCGTCCCTGCTGCTTGAACCAGCGGGCCAGCTTGGCCGAGGCCGTGGTCTTACCTGAACCCTGCAGTCCAGCCAGCAAGATGACCGTCGGAGGTCGGCTGGCGTAGCGGATCTGAAGCGTCTCGCCACCGAGGATGGTGACCAACTCCTGGTTGACGATCTTGATGACCTGCTGGCCCGGGCTCAGGCTCTGGGACAGCTCGAGTCCGACGCACCGCTCTCGGACCGCCGTGGTGAACTTGCGGACCACCCCGATTTCGACGTCCGCCTCCAACAGGGCGGTACGGATCTCACGGAGGACCTCGTCGACGTCGGCTTCGGACAGCCGTCCTCGGCCGCGCAGTCGGGACAGGATGCCGTCGAAACGGTCGGTCAGGCTCTCGAACATGGCGTGCTCAGGCTACCCGAACGCCACGGGCTCATCGGCAACGTGCTGATGGAGGTCGTTGAGCCGTGCAGCACCGACGTGCGCCCGTTCAGTGCCTAGAAGAGCGCGTCGACGAATGCCTGCGGGTCGAAGTCGACTAGATCCTGGGCTCCCTCGCCCAGGCCCACCAGCTTGACCGGGAGACCCAGTTCGCGCTGGATGGCGACCACGATGCCGCCCTTGGCCGTGCCATCGAGCTTGGTCAGCACCACCCCGGAGACGTCGACCGCCTCCATGAACACCTTGGCCTGGGCCAGTCCGTTCTGGCCGGTCGTGGCATCGAGGACCAGTAGCACCTCGGCCACATGTCCAGGGGCCCGGTCCGAGACACGACGGATCTTCTTCAGTTCCTCGATCAGGTTGATCTTGTTGTGCAGGCGACCGGCGGTGTCGGCCAGCACCAGCGGGTACCCCTTGGACGCCGCCCGCTGCACGGCGTCAAACACCACCGACGACGGGTCGCCGCCCTCGGATCCGCGGACGATGTCTGCTCCCGACCGCTCGGCCCACAGGCTGAGTTGCTCGCCGGCCGCGGCCCGGAAGGTGTCTCCCGCGGCCAGCAGCACCCGGGTGCCCGATGCCGTGAGCCGGGTCGCCACCTTGCCCACCGTGGTCGTCTTGCCCACGCCGTTGACGCCGACGAACAGCCAGACGTCCACGGTCCGCTCCGGCTCACCCTCGACCGGTGCTGGGCGGGAAGAAGCGATGTCGGCCAGTCCCGAGGAGTCCGTGGTGAGCATGGCCACCAGATCAGCTTTGAGGGCGTCGACCAGGGCATCGGGGCCGCCGATCTCCCCTGACTTCACCCGAGCCCGCAGATCGTCCATGAGTGCATCGGTGGCCCCGACCCCTACGTCGGCTCGGATCAGCGCTTCTTCGAGGTCGTCCCAGGTAGTGCCGTCGATCTTTCCTCGGGCTCGGATGGCGCCCACGTAGCCCGACAACAGACCACGGGCCTTACCCAGGCGGCCACGGTAGGACGCCGGCTCCGGCTCTGCCGCAATCGGTGCGACGACCTCGGGGGCGGGCTCTGTGACCAGCGGTGCTGCCGTATCTGGTGCGCTGGCCGGGGCCGAAGCAGTAGGGGCAGTCGACGGGGGGGCGGCAACCGTCTGCTTGCCCTCGGCGACCGCCGTCGTATCTGGCGCAGTAGATGAGGGGCCCTTGCGTCGGACCCGGGTGGCGATGGCTACCCCACCGGCCACTAGGGCGACCGGCACCACCACCACGAGGCCGATGACGACGTCGGAGGCTGCGGTCAGCGAGGGGACATCGATCACAGGTCGGGTCCGCCGACCGGCTCCGCCTCGACACGGGCGGTCGATCCTTCACCGGTGATCACCGGTGATCCCGGGGCATCCATCCGCCGGGCCACATCGTTCAGCGTCGGCCGCGCCAACTCGGCGGTATCTGCATCCACGGCGTCGGGTTCGGTGTCGGGTTCGGTGTCGGGTTCGGTGTCGGTGTCGGCAGACTCGGAGGCCAAGACTTCTGCCTCGGTGGCGACAACATCGGAGCCAAGGTCGACGACATCGGAGCCAAGGTCGTCAGGCTCGTCGCTGGCCTCATCGGCCAGGTCGGGCACAATCACCGGGGCGACCGCAGCAACATCGACCTTGGTCGTGGGGCGGGCGTCCAAGGTGTCGACGGCAGTCCGGTCGCGAGGGACCTTCTGGCTCACGACCTTGGACGAGCCGCCCGGGGCCATGGTGACGCCGTAGAGCGCGTCGGCCGCCTCCATGGTGCGCTTCTGATGGCTCACAATTATCAGCTGGGCCTCTTCGCGGAACTCGTTCACAAGAGCCAGGAAGCGCATCAGGTTCACATCGTCGAGGGCAGCCTCGACCTCGTCCATCAGGTAGAAGGGCGACGGCCGGCTGCGGAAGACGGCAAACAGGTACGCCATGGCCACCAGCGACCGCTCCCCACCCGACAGCAGCGACAAGCGGCGCACGTTGCGTCCAGCCGGACGCACCTCGACCTCGACACCGGTGTCGAGAAGGTTCTCGGGATCGGTGAGCGACAGGCGGCCCGTCCCCCCCGGGAAGAGCGAGGTGATCAGGTTGGAGAAGTGCTCGTTGACGTCGGCGAAGGCCGAGTCGAAGACATGCATGATCTCTTCGTCCAGCGTGCGGATGATCTGGCGCAGCTCGCGCTGAGCCTTGCGGACATCCTCGACCTGGGACTCCAAGAACTGGTGGCGCTCACCGAGCTCGGACAGCTCCTCCATGGCCAGTGGGTTGACCGGTCCGATGGCGGCCAGCTCCGTCTCGAGCTGCGCCACCCTCTGGACGGCATCGACCCCTTCGGCCAACTCGGGTACCGGCGCATCGATGGCGTCCTCGGGTCCACAGCCCAACTCGCGGCGCAACGTCTCCACTACCGCCTCGCGGCGCACCGTGGCCTCCACCAGGTCCAACTCGGCCTTCTGGAGTCGACTGCGGGCCGCAGCCAACTCGTGCTCACTGACCGCACGCTGGCGCCGCAGCTCTTCGAGTCGAGCCCCCCCGGCACGCACGGCCTCGAGCTGGCGGCGATGACGGTCACGAAGCGACGACAGCAAGGCGTCCAGGCCGGACTGCGCCTCGGCCACCACACCCATGAGGCGCTCGACGGCGGTGGCATCGGCCTCGAGACGGGTGCGGCGCTCGGCTGCCTGCTGGCGCTCCTCGGCATGCCCGGTCAGGCGGCGCTCGACCTCGACCAGGCGCTCGGCCAACACCCGGCGGCGCTCCACCAGTCCGGCGGTGCGCACCTCCCACTCGTTGCGGGCTGCCGCGGCTGCCGCCATCCGCTCGTCGATGTCCCGGCGGATCTCTCGGGCCGCCGCCACGGCTCCAGCCGCCGCTACCCGGGCGTTCTCCAACTCGGGCATACCCGCCACCAACTCGGCCACCCGGGCCGCATCGCGTCCGATCCGCTCCTCGAGCTCCGCACGGTTTCGTCGGATCTCCTCGAGTTCGGTGCCGAGGAGGTCACGGTCGCCCGATACCCGCTGGCGACCTACCCGGGCGGCCTGATGGGCGACCTCGTTGCGATCGTCGGCCCGGACTGCCTCGGCGGCCGACTCGCGAGTCGACTCGACCTCGGCACGGGCCACCGTGCGCTCTTCGCTGGCCCGTCCGGCTTCGGCCTTGGCGGCGTCGGCCCGGTCGCGGGCTTCGTCGACCACGGCAGCAGTAACCACGCCACTACCGGCGCGGACCCGCCAGCCAGTGGACGAGAACCGGTCCCCGTCCCGGGTGACTACGACCAGATCAGGCCGGGCCAGCGCCAGGTCGATGGCCTCGGACCAGCCCCGCTGGGCGCAGCACGATCCATGCAGCAGCGTGTCCAACACAGCGTCGAGCCCCGGGTAGGAACGGCCGCCGGTGCGTGGGCGCACGTGGCTACGGATCGACTCAGTGCCCTCGGGGGTGGCGGCGCCGGACAGTTCACCGCGACGGGCAGCAGAGTCAGTGAGAGCCAGTACGGCTCCGGTGGCCCCACCCTGGCGCAGTCGGGCCAGCGCCGAGCGGGCCGGCTCGCTGCCCGATACAACGACGGCAGCCAGCGATGCCCCGGCGGCTGCTTCGAACGCCTCTTCCCAACCGCTGTCCACCTCGACCAAGTCGAGCAGGGTCCCCACTACGCCATCGACCCCAGCCAACAACTCGGCTCCAGCCGCGCCTCGGGCCTCGTCGAGGGCACGCTCGAGGGCATCGGCCCGGGCGTGGGAACGGGCGTGCTCCTGCTCGGCTTGGCGGAGGGCCTCTTCGGCTACTTCGAGGCGCCGGGTGGCGGTGACCAAGGCGGCCTCGGTCTCGGCCCGAGCGGCCTGCAGTTGATGACGGCTCTGCTCGGTTTCGGCCAGGCGCTCCCCTAGCTCATGATCTTCACCTTCGAGCAGTCCGGCACGTCGTTCGACGGCACCCTGTCGGGCGATGAGCTGGTCGAGTGTGCGACGGTCGCGCTCCAAGGCGTGCTCGAGCGAGGCGAGTTGGCCCCGGGCCACGGTGACGGCTTCTTCGGCTTGCCGGAGCTCGGTCCCATCCCCACGCGACGCCAAATGAGTGTCGAGTTCGGCGGCTACGGCAGCCTCGGCCGCCATCAGTCCGTCCTGTTCAGGTGCGAGATCGGTGGCTTCTTGACCAGCACTCTCCAACTCTTCGGCCAGCCGGGCCCCTTCGGCCTCCAGGGTGGAGACCACGTCGGCATCGGCCGCCGCGTCCAAGGCCTGGGCCAGCGATCGCCGGCGTTCACGGAGCACACCGGAGAGACCTCGGGCCCGCTCCACCATGCCTTCGGTACGGCCGAGTGCGGCCGTCAGGTCGGACTCACGTTCGGCCGACAGTTCATCAGCCGTCCGCTCCGAGTCGGCATCGAGGGTTCCCAAGGCGGCCTGCAGCCGGACCTCTTTGGCTCGCTGCTCTTCTTGCAACCGGAGACCTTCGGCCCGCTGCGCATCGAGCGATCCGAGCTCGGCGCCGGCCACATGGAGGCGGAGGGCACGAAGCTCATCGGCCAACCCGGTGAAGGACTGGGCGGCTGCTGCTTGGCGCTCGAGGGGCCGAATCTGGCGCTTGACCTCACGGACCAGGTCGAACAGGCGCTCCAGGTTCTCATCCGTCGTGGCCAGCCGGCGCTCCGAGCGCTCGCGGCGCCGACGGAATTTCAGGACACCGGCCGCCTCTTCGATGACTGATCGGCGGTCCTCGGGACGAGCTTCCAAGATGGCATCGAGATGGCCCTGGCTGATGATCACGTGCTGCTGGCGTCCGACTCCGGTGTCGGACAGGAGTTCTTGGATGTCGAGGAGTCGACAGGGTGCGCCGTTGATGGAGTACTCGCTGTCGCCCGAGCGGAAGAGCGTCCGGGTGATGGTCACCTCGGCCATGTCCGCCGACAACTTCCCCGAGCTGTTGTCGATGGTCAGGGAGACCTCGGCCCGGCCCAAGGCCGGCCGGTTGGACGTCCCCATAAAGATGACGTCTTCCATCTTGGCCGAGCGCACCGTGCGGGGGCCTTGGGCGCCGAGCACCCAGGCCACGGCGTCGACCACATTCGATTTTCCGCTGCCGTTCGGACCCACGACAACCGTTACCCCCGGCTCGAATTCGAGCACGGCAGGATCAGCGAAGGACTTGAATCCTTTGAGAGAGAGGGACTTCAGGAACATCGGGCGCTCACCCTATCGGCACCCGCCGGGCCATGCAGGTGCCCTGTTCAGACCTGGCAATGCTCACACAGGAACGTCGAGCGCCCACCGGTCTTCACCCGCACGATGACCGAGCGGCACCGGCGGCAGGCCTGCCCTTCACGGTCGTAGGCCTGGTGCTGTTCCTGGTACTCACCGATCGCCCCGAACAGGTCGCGGTACTGCTCGTCGGCCAGCGACGAGCCTCGGCGCTTGACCGCCTCCGTCAGCGTCTCCACCATGGAGCGGTAGAGGCGGCGGACTTCTTGCGAGGAGAGCGAATTGGACAGCCGGTCGTAGCGCAAACCAGCGGCGAAGAGGATCTCATCGGCGTACATATTGCCGATGCCAGCCACGAACTCCTGGTCCATCAGCAGAGCCTTCAGGCTGGCCTGATGAGAGGACAGCAGCACCCAGAACTTCTCCCAGCTCATGATCTCCTCGAGCGGATCGAATCCCAGGTGAGCGAGCTCGGGCAGGGCGCGCTCGCCCTCAGCAGGCGCCGCCGACACGAACAGCTCGCCGGCCGCATTGTGATCGACCAACCGGATTTGGCCGCCCTGGGTGAAGGTGATGACCACCTGGGTGTGAGGAACCTTCGGCATCTTCACGTTCTTGACCCGGTGGAGCTGGCCACTCATACCGAGGTGGAGCACCAGGATCGCCCCGTCGTCGAGGACGATCAGGATGAAGTTGCCGGCGCGGTTGATAGCGGTAATGGCATGTCCCTCGAGCTGGGCCCGGAACTGCTTGGCGCTCGGATGGCGGCGTACCGTGCGACCGTTGCGCACCTCTACCAATTTAATCTTCCGACCGATGACCTCACCTTGGAGGTCTCGTCGTATGGTCTCTACTTCGGGAAGCTCAGGCACTATCCCCGCCTTTCTCGGCTTCCAACGATCCGCAGGCCACCTGGGCGGCCACCTGCTCGGCGTCCTTCTTTGAACGTCCGTCCCCCGTGCCGAGGCGTTCGCCAGCAACGTACACCGTGGCCAGGTACCTCCGGGCATGATCGGGCCCAGAACCTTGCACTTCGTAGTGCGGGACTCCCCTACCGAGTCGCACCGCCTCCTCTTGGAGGCGGCTCTTGTGGTCGGACTCGCCTGGCTCACCGACGGCAACGCTGATCCGGTGTGCCAATCGACGAATAACCAGGTCACGGGCACTGTTCATGCCTCCATCGATGTAGACGGCACCGATGATCGCTTCCATGGTGTCGGCCAGGATCGACTCCTTGTCCCGACCCCCGGAGGCGTCTTCACCCTTGCCCAGTCGGAGGTGCTCGGAAATTTCGAGTTCGCGGGCCAGATCGGCCAATACGCGGGCGTTCACGACTGAAGCTCGCACTTTCGACAGAACACCATCGGGCAGTTCGGGATACATGCGGAACGTGTGATCGGCCACGATCAGGCCCAATACGGCGTCCCCTAGGAACTCGAGCCGCTCGTTGGACTCGCGTGCCCCGTGCTCGGAGCACCACGACCGGTGAGCCAGTGCCTGCTCGAGCAAGGCCGGGTGGGCGAAGACGTGGCCGAGGCGATCGGCTAGGTCGAGGTCGCTAGCAGCCCAGGTGGCGTCGCCCTCAGGCGGCACCGGGTGCCTCAGGCTCCCCCGAGCTTGGCGTGCACGTAGTCGACAGCGTCACGGACGGTGCGGAGCTCCTCGAGGTCCTCGTCGTCGATCCGGAAGTCCACGGCGCGCTCGCTGAGCTCCTCTTCGATGCCTTCGACCAGTTCGATCAACGCCAGAGAGTCGGCGTCGAGGTCCTCGGCGAACGAAGACGACTCGCTGATGGTGGACGGTTCGATCTCCAAGATGTCGGCGAGCAGCTCACGGATCATCTCGAGAATCTGCTGGCGGTCGAGCGGACCCTTCTCTACGTGGGTCTCAGCGGGCACGGCGTCTCCTGTGTACGAGTGGCGACAGAGCCGTAACTCGACCCTGGACAGTGGGATGCTACCTGAGCCAAGCACGGTTCTGTGGCAATCAGGGATCGGGTCCGAAAACTCACTATCGACGTTGACGCCCCTCTACAATAGAATTTGGACAGTCAGCCCACCAGGGAAGTCCTGGGTCAGCGGGTAGGGCACCAGAGTGTTGAGAAACTGTGTGGACTCGACGCTCCTTGACGACTGAGGGGTCGCATGACAAGGCGATGGACGAACGCCGCTGGGCAATGGATACGGTGGCTGATGGGCGAGTCGAAGCTGCCCCGCCGAGGCCAGCGGGCCGCGGTCATACCCATGATCTTGGTGGTCATCTTGGCGGCGGCCGGCCTGACCGCTGGATCGCGCATCATGGCCACGGAGTCTGTACCTGCTGGCTACGGGCTAGAGGCCGATCCCCCGACACCACCTCCTGGATCGCTCGACCCGATCACGGGCGCCAACACCGACTCGTCATCCTCGGCGTCGTCCGACTCCGTCGAAACCACGACAACCCCGTCACCCATGCCTGCACCTGCCAAAGCGCCGCGAGTCCCGAGCGTACGAGTGAAGACCGCCCGAACTGCCGGTGCTGCCCGGGTCCCCAGGGTCGGCCGACATGCCAAGGGTGAGGCGTCCACCACGCCGACTACGTCGCCGACTCCGGAGCCCACCACGACCACCACGACGAGTCCCGACACCGGCGGGTGGGCCTAGCCCACCACGCGGCTCAGGAAGCTCAGGCGCCTCAGTTGGTGAGTGCAGCCGCCATGTCGTCGAGCCCACGAATCAGGGCGGCGGCACCGGCATCATCAAGGACGGAGTAAGCCGGACGGACCAAATCGTCGGTGAGCACTTCGGCGGCCTCGATGGCGGCCCGGTCGTCATCGCTGATTTCTGGCATGAAGTCGGCCGGCCAGCCGAACATGCGACCGTCGGCGGGCCGCTTGAGAAACTGTGCCGTGAGAGGGTCCACGCCGACAGCCCGCAGGGCAATCAGGTGGGCGCTCCCCCGCAACTCGCGCAGCGTAGTGATGATCTGCAGCGCCCGCCCGGGCACGTCATCCACCAAGATCTCTCCTCGGTAACCGGCATAGAGGGCCAGACCGACCGGATCGGCCGCCTCGTTGACGGCATCGGCTGCCGCCACCATGGCGTCGAGTCCGTCAATACCAGTCAGCAGGCGGCGACCCATCTCGGCGGCACAGTCCAGGTAGACCCGGGCTGCCTCACGGGGGGCGATGGCCTGCTTCCCGGCGTTCCACAAGCCGTCCACCATCTCGATGTTGAAGTAGCCAAAGGCGCTGGCCACCACCACCGGCTCCACGTCGCCGAGCACGCCGCCCCGTCCGATGGCGTACAACGTGAACCGGTCGATGCCGATGCGGGCGGCCGCCGCATCGGCCTCCGGGGAGAAGTAGTGCACCCATCCGATATCGCGGATGATGGGGCAAGCACGGGCCATGAGTTCATCGGTGGTCATTACTGCACAGTATCGGCGCCGACACCATCTGGCCCGCGGTGGAGGCCGGCTCTGGTTCCCCGCGCTCGAGGTGGGTGCCCTAGCCTCACCGCCATGCGCATCCTCATCACCGGGGCAGCCCGGGCCATTGGCGCCGCTACCGCCACCGAGCTCACCCGAGCCGGCCACGAAGTAGTAGCCACCGCCCGAGATGTCGGCCTCCTCGACCATCTTGACGTGGCCCTCCGCCTGCCCTTGGACGTGACCAACGACGCCTCGGTTGCGGCCGCGCTCGATGCCGCCGGCGACCTCGACGCCGTGGTCAACAACGCCGCTCAGAACGGCAAGGGGCCGCTCGAGAGCTTTCCGCTCGACCAGATGGAGGCCATGCTGCGGACCAACGCCCTCGGGGCCCTGCGGGTGCTGCAGCCCTTGCTGCCGTCGTGGCGCACCCGCGGCTCGGGTGTGGTGGTAAACGTGAGCTCGATCCAAGGGCGGGTGGCGACCCCGCTCGACGGCGCCTACTCGGCGTCCAAGCACGCCCTCGAGTCGCTATCCGAGACCCTCCACTACGAGCTGTCCCACTTCGGGATCCGGGTGGTCATCGTCGAGCCCGGCTACATCGACCCGGGCATGCTGGCCGGGGCCCGGACCCAGGGCGACCCGGCCTACGCCGAGCTGTGGGATCAGTGGGAGCACACCGACGTGGCCGTCACAGGACCGGCTGGACGGCCCGGCCCCGAGGTGGTGGCGGTGGCCATCCGCCAGGCCATCGAGAATCCGGACACTCCGCTACGGGTGCCGGTGGGCGAGGACGCGGCCATGGTGCTCGGAGCCCGTTCGTCGATGGACGACGCTTCCTTCGAGTCAGCCATGCGGGCCGTGCTGGGCGCTACCTGGTAGCCAAGCCGTCCGACCGTCAGTGGGCGTTTTGCAGGCTGCGGGCGGCCATCGACAGATAGTCGATGAGCTCGGTGCGATCATCAGGGGCCATGCCCATGGCATCCACGGCCGCCGTCATGTGGCGCATCCACGCCTCGGCCTCGGCCTGGCCAATGACGAACGGGGAGTGGCGCATCCGCAGCCGTGGGTGCCCGCGTACCTCGTTGTACGTCTCAGGCCCGCCCCAGTACTGGCCGAGGAAGAGGGCTAAGTGGGCCTTGCCCTCCTCCAGGTCGTCGGGATACATCGGGCGCAGCAGCGGGTCGACCGCCACGCCCACGTAGAACTGCTCGACCAGCGCGTCGAAGAACGGCTGGCCGCCCCACCGCTCGAACGGGGTCCCCTGGGACTTCCGCTTCAGTCGCACGCTACGACTGTAGGCGGTACGCGATTAACCTCTGCGACAAGCAGAACGTGTTCCACTTCGGAACCCGGTTCATCCACGGGAGGTCGCAATGTTCGAGTGGTCTGAAGAGCAGTTGATGGTCAGGGACGCCATGCGTCGGTTCATCGAGGCCGAGGTCATCCCCAACATCGATGCCGTCGAGCACGAGGGCGTGCCTCCCTACGACATCATCCGCAAGATGTACTCGACGTTCGGCATGGACCAGATGGCCCGCGACCGGTTCAAGAAGCAGCTCGAGCGCAAGGTCAGCGGCACCGAAGAGTCGGCCACCGAGCGGGCCGAGCGGGCTGGGGATGGTGGCTCGGCTGCGATGACCCTCATCCCGATCATCGAACTGTGCCGCCACTGCCCCGGCATCGTCACCTCCATGGGCGTCAGCGTCGGCCTGGCGGCCGGCACCATCATGAAGGGTGGCACGCCGGCCCAGATGGAGCGGTGGGGCCTCGATCTGCTGACCGCCGAAAAAGTCGGTGCCTGGGCCATCACCGAGCCCAACTCGGGCTCCGACGCCCTTGGCGGCATGACCACTATGGCCCGCCGCGACGGCGACGAGTACATCATCAACGGCTCGAAGACCTGGATCACCAACGGTCCCTACGCCGACACCATCGTGCTGTACTCCAAGCTCGACGACGGCTCAGACACCCCGATCCGCGATCGTCCCGTGCTCACCTTCATCCTCGACTCCGGCACCCCCGGCCTCGAGCAGTCCAAGCCGCTGCGCAAGATGGGCCTTCACTCCTCGCCCACCGGCGAGCTCTTCATGAGTGATGTGCGGGTGACCAAGGCGAACCTGCTCGGCGAGGTCGAGGTGCGCGGCAGCGCGGGGCGCGAGTCGGCCAAGTCGAACTTCATCACCGAGCGGGCGGGCGTGGCCGCCATGGCCCTCGGCGTCATCGAGGAGTGCCTGAAGCTCTCGGTCCAGTACGCCAAGGACCGGGTCCTGTGGGGAACACCGATCGGCGAGTTCCAGCTGATCCAGCTCAAGCTGGCCAAAATGGAAGTTGCCCGCCTCAACGTCGAGAACCTGGTGTTCCGCCACATCGAGACCTCGGCTGCGGGTAAGGACCTCACCTTGGCCGAGGCCTCGGCCCTGAAGCTCTACTCAGCGCAGGCCGCATCCGAAGTGGCCATGGAAGCCGTGCAGTTGATGGGCGGCAACGGCTACACCGCCGAGTACCGGGTCGAGCAGCTGGCCCGCGACGCCAAGGTCTTCCAGATCTACGCCGGCACCGATGAGATCCAGATCACCCACATCGCCAAGGACCTGCTGCGCCGGTAATCGGGTAAGCCGGTCAGGATTGGCGACCCGCCAACCCGAACCGCCAGCCTGCCTTCAGCACGTCTACTGCACGTCCGTCTACTGCACGTCCGTCTACTGCACGTCCGTCTACTGCACGTCCGTCTACTGCACGTCCGTCTACTGCACGTCCGTCTACTGCACGTCCGTCTACCGCACTGAGGAGTCCCCCATGGCCTACGCCATCGCCGGCGACCGGCGTCTCGACCCCCGGATCAAGGCGCTGCTGTCCTTCGTGCCCCAGATGCCATCGAGGGAGTTCGCCGATCGAGACGAAATGCTGGCCGCGGCCAACACACCCGAGGCCCTCGACGGTGTGGAGGAGTTCCGCTCCCTGATGGAAATTTGTGACACCCACGAGGCCGCCCCGGCCACCGGCCTGCGGATCCATACCGAGCATGTGGTGTCTTCCCCGGATGGCAACACCATCAACCTCCAGGTGATCCGGCCCGACAACGACGACGTGGTTCCGTGCGTGTATTACATCCACGGCGGAGGCATGACCAACCTGTCCTGCTACGACGGCATGTACCGGGGGTGGGGGAAGCTCATTGCCGCCAACGGTGTGGCCGTGGTGATGGTCGATTTCCGCAATGCCATTTCGCCGTCGTCAGTGCCCGAGGTGGCTCCCTACCCGGCAGGGCTGAACGACTGCGTGTCCGGGTTCGACTGGACGGTCGAGAACGCTGCCCACCTGGGGATCGACCCCACCCGGGTGATCATCGCCGGTGAGAGTGGCGGGGGGAACCTGACCCTGGCCAGCGGCATGTCGCTCCTGCGGGCCGGACGCATCGCCGAGGTCAAGGGGCTCTACGCCCTGTGCCCCTACATCGCCGGTGAATGGCCCCAGGAACGGCTGCCTTCTTCTACGCAGAACAACGGGATCCTGCTTGACCTGCACTCCAACGCCGGCGCTGTCGCCTATGGCATCGAGGCGTTCGAGGCCGGCGATCCGTTGGCTTGGCCGCTGTTCGCCACCGTCGAAGACGTGACCGGACTGCCACCGGTGGTCATCAACGTCAACGAGTGCGACCCATTGCGCGACGAGGGGATCGAGTTCTACCGACTCCTCCTCGAAGCCGGTGTCACCGCCCGGTGCCGCCAGCAGATGGGGACCATGCACGGTTGTGAGATCTTCACTATCGCCTGTCCCGACGTCAGCCGGGACACCGCACGCGATATCGCTGCGTTCGCTCGCGACTGACCGGGTCGGCCGATTGGTCGGCCCGCGCTCATGTGCTGACCGTTGGGGTCTGTTGGGGTCAGATAGTGCAGCCGACGGCGATCTCGAGCGCCGCGCACACCTGGCGCATTCGGTCATCGCTCAACCGCCCGACGCGTTCGATGAGGAAGCCCACCGAGACGCTTTCGACCGAGTCGAGGTTGATGGCGCAGCGCAGTGGAACGGGATCATCCCCGGGCTCGAGGACGACTTCACTGGCAAGCCCCCGGATCGTCGTCGTACAGGGGCCGATCAGCGTGCGGCGGAGCCGCGGGATCGCCTGATCCCGCGAGAGCACGACCACTGGGCGTCGTCCGGTCGAAGGGAGTTCGCACCACCACACCTCGCCCCGCTCCGGCAGGGGGGTCATGACGACGCTGAACGAAAAGACTCGAGGTCGCCCCAAGCGTCAGCTGTATCGAGTGGCTGGCGGTCATAGGCCCCGTAGGTCTGATCGATCTCCATCGTCCGATGGTTGGCCACAAGCGCAGCGAGGGCCTGATCGAGCAGCACGGAGTCGGGCTGGCTCGCCCTCAGGCCTCGGGCTCGCTCGAGCAGGCCTTCATCGACGGTGGTGCTCACTCGGACTCGTGCCATGGCCGACAGCCTACTGCGTGATGCCATATCCATGCTATATCTATGCCACACAAATGCCACACACTTCCACATGCATGCCCAGTCCCTGCTGCCACATGTATCCCGTGGGTGGTGGTGCCCATCGCTCGCACTTTCGAGGCTCGGCGCGAGCCGCTCGAAGTCAGAGCCGCTCGAAGTCAGTAGTGGCGAAGCTCCACGGTGTTTCCATCGGGGTCGAGGACGTAGAGCGAAGTGCCTACTCCGCGGGCACCAAACCGCTTTCCAGGACCAGCCACCACCTCGAAGCGACCTGAATCAGCCAGCGCCGCCAAATCCATGGCCGCCACCATCAGACACAGATGGTCGGCGTTCACGCCCGTCCGTGGCGTCTCGAGCAGGTCGATGATGGTGCCAGCATCCACTCGGACCGAAGGAAACGGAACGTCGCCCTGGCGCCACTCGTCCACCCGCACTGGCTCGAGTCCCAGGTCGCCACAGTAGAAGCGGAGCGATTGCTCGGCGTTTGCGACGTTGAGGACGACATGGTCCAGTCCGATGACCTCGACGGCTGCTTCCATAGGGGCAATCCTGATCGACGGAGATCCGGAGCGCAATCAGAACGATGGACAGCAAGGGCCGCCCAACCGGGAGCCCGGATCAGTCAGGCGTGTCGGCCGGCTCGTCGCCCGTCGGGCGCACCGAAGCGGCGATAGCGGCCACCATGCCGCCGACCGCCACGTCGTGGGCCACGGTGATGGCGTTGACCATGGCCACCGAGGTCGACGACCCGTGGCTGATGACGCACACTCCGTCCACACCGAGCAGCATGGCCCCACCGGTCGTTTCGGGGTCGAGGGCACTAGCCAGCGGCATCAGGTGCGGCAGGAGTGCGCCTGCGGCCTCTGCGGCCTCGGGGCGGCTGAAGATCTCCCCCAGCGCCGCCATGAGGAACCGGAGGGTGCCCTCCAGGGTCTTGAGCGCCACATTGCCAGTGAAGCCGTCGGTGACGATGACATCGGCCTGGTCATCAAAGAAGTCCCGACCTTCGACGTTGCCGACGAAGTCGAACTCCCCATGGCCCCCTTGAGCCAGAAGGGCGTGAGTCTCCTTGATCAGCGGAGTTCCCTTCGACTTCTCCTCGCCGATGGAAAGCAGGGCCACCCGGGGTCGGGCCACGCCGTAGCGAGCTGTGGAGTAGGCCGCCCCCATCTGAGCGAACTGGAGCAGCATGGGCACACTGGCTTCGGCGTTGGCCCCAGCATCGAGCATCACCGTGGGATACGACTTCTTGAGGTCCGGAATCGGGGTGGCGATGGCGGGCCGGATGACTCCAGGGAGTCGTCCCATACGCAGCAGGGCCGAGGCCATGGTGGCCCCGGTGTTGCCCGCTGACACCATGGCCATGGCTCGGCCGTCGCGCACCGCTTCGGCTGCGCGCACCAGCGAGGAGTCCTTTTTCCGTCGGACGCCGTGGCCGGGGTCGTCGTCCATGCCGATGACCTCGCTGCATTCGATCAGCGGCAGATCACCGGTATCGCCCATACCCCCAGGCAGTCCGACCAGGACCACGCCGATGGCGCCAGCCTCGGCAACCGTCCGCGCGCCCCTAACGATCTCACCAGGTGCCTTGTCGCCGCCCATCGCATCGACCGCCACCGGCAATGCAGCGAACGCTTCACCAGTCGGTCGGGGTGCGCCTCGCGCCACTAGTCGACTTCGATGGCCTGACGGCCTTTGTACCAACCGCAGTTGGGACACACGATGTGGGGCTGCTTGGCGGTGGTGCACTGTGGGCACACCGAGCGCGCCGGAACCTTCAGCACCCAGTTGGATGCCCGACGGCTGCGGCTCTTCGCCTTGGAGGTCTTCTTCTTGGGAACGGCCATAAGAAGTGCATCCTAGGTCAAGTCTGCAGGTCCTCGTCACGGAGGGCGTCGAGCCCAGCCCAACGGGGGTCCGTGGCCGGTGCGCACTCGCACGGTTCGGTGTTCCGGTTGGCCCCACACGTCGGACATAAGCCCAAGCAGTCGTCGGTGCACAGTGGGGCCAGCGGCAGCTCCAAGAGCACGGCATCGCGGGCCAGCGGCTCCAGATCGAGCTCGTCACCGATCAGCGGGTAGGCCTCCTCGTCCCGGTCGGCTCCGCCGACTGGCGCATAGCGCTCACGTACTTCGGCGGCCACGATTCCGTGCACCGGACCGCCACAGCGGCGGCACTCCCCCGACCAGGTGGCACTCACCACGCCGGTGGCGGTGATGCCGCCCGGATACGACGAGAGTGTCAGGTCGAGGACCACCGGCTCATCGTCGGGGACGACGACCGATACCGCCCCAAGTCCGGGGATCAGTCCCTCGCGGTGCTCCACCTTGGTGGTGCCAGCCTGCTTACGCAATGCCGCCACCTGGACGTTGAATGGCCGACGGTTCCTCGGCAGCCAACCGGCGGGTTCGCCTCGGGGTGCACCGTCAGTTGCAGGATCTGCCACGACAGACCTCAGACCAGATCCTGGTCGAAGAAGCCCTCCGACTCGTCCTCAGAGCCGTAGGCCACTTCGCCAGCCAGCGAAGTGTCTCCCTGGTCGCCGATCTCCACAGCGGGGATCGGGTTGACCTGGAGCTTCTCCCGACCGGCCTGCACGGTCTTCATGGTCCGGTCCAGCACGATCTCGAAGCTGGCCAGCTTCTTGTCGGCGTAGTCCTCGGCCTCGAAGCGCAGCCGACGGGCTTCCTCATTGGCATCGTCGAGAATCCGCTGGGCGACATGGTTGGCTTGGCGCACCACTTCGGTGCGCTGGACCATGCGCTCGGTCTGCACGCGTGCTTCTTCCATGATCCCGGCCGCCTTGCGTTCCGTCTCGACCAGGAAGTCCGCCCGCTCCTTCAACAGCCATCGGGCCTGCTTGATTTCCTCGGGGATCCGCTCCAGGGCTCCCTCGAGGAGTTCGACCAACTCCTCGCGCTCGACCCGGACCGACGAAGACAGCGGCATGGGTTTGGCAGTGAGGACCATGTCCATCGCGCTGCGGATGTAGGCCTCGGCATCGGCCTGCTCCACCTCGGCCAGCTCGTCGTCCATGTCGTCAAAGATGTCACTCATCAGCGAACTTCTCCTGGAGTCGCAGTGCGACCAACTTAGGCACGAAGGCGGTGACATCTCCACCAAACCGGGCCACCTCGCGCAGTAGCCGCGAGGCGATAAAGGAGTGGGCCGAACTGGTCGGAATGAACAGGGTCTCCACTCCAGACAGCTGCTTGTTCATCTGCGCCATCTGCAACTCGTTCT
>Ga0194051_1000227_pt1 | contig 32588 bp, 30 predicted proteins | sample SepL2320m_MetaG_FD_161275 | JGI IMG/M metagenome (GOLD analysis project Ga0194051, IMG submission 161275) | Anoxic zone freshwater microbial communities from boreal shield lake in IISD Experimental Lakes Area, Ontario, Canada - Sep2016-L239-20m | ecosystem: Environmental > Aquatic > Freshwater >... | reverse complement strand
GTGCGGGCACCACCCCGTGCGCGGCGAAGGCTGTGATGTACCGCGCGAACAAGGCCCCTTGGCCGACCGCGGATGCCGCCTGCAGGTCGGGAAGGGCGTCAGGACGACTGGCGATGCCGAGGACACCCAGCCCGCACGCGATGGCGCCGCTCGACACCAGCACCGGATTCATGCCGGCATCGCGAAGTGCAGCGATCTCGGCCACTCGCGCCACGAGCATGTCCTCGCGCAGCACGCCCTGCTCGTCCACCAGCGTGGATGAGCCGATCTTGATGACGATGACGTCGGTCACGCGATCCACTCGATCAGCGCGTCGCGGAGTTCGGGAATGCCCTCCCCGGTTTCCGCAGAGGTGGCGAAGTCGACGCCGTCCGGCGGGTCCTCGAGATCGCACTTGGTGGCGACGATCACCTGACGGGCGCGCTCGGGGGCGTACGGCGCAATACCGGCGCGAACGAGGCCGATGCGCTCGTCGGCATCCCACGGGTCAGATGCATCAACGCAGTGGAGGATGACCTTGGCTCGCTCCAACTGTCCGAGTGCGGCGCCGTTGCGCTCGCTGCCATCGGCGGCAAGCCCCGGAAGATCGGCAACCAGGTGGGGTTCACCGAAGCCATCGTCCAGCGGGCCGAGCGCCGGCTCCTTCGTGGTGTGCGGGTACGGGGCGACCGTGGCGCTCGCACCGGTGATGGCATTGAGCAGCGAGGTCTTGCCCGAGTTCGGCATACCCACGATGGCCACATCAACTGGCAGGCGCATCTCCAGCACAAGCCACGTGCCCTCGCCATCCTCGCCCGGCACGGTAATGCGGGGGGCGCGCTGCGTTGATGACCGGAAGGCGCGGTTGCCCACGCCACCACCACCACCACGTGCCACCGATACCCGATCGCCCACCGCACCGAGTACGGCAATCTCCTCGTCGTCGCGGAACACCCGGGTACCAGGGGGAACGCTCACCTCGAGGTCGCCGCCATTTCTGCCGTGCTTATTGCGTCCCTCGCCGTCTCCGCCAACGGTTGCCTTGTGGTGCACCGCGTGGCGGAACTGGGTCAGGTCGATCATCTGCTCGTCGGCGACCAGCACGACATCGCCGCCGCGTCCGCCGTTCCCCCCATCGGGGCCGCCCTTGGGCGAATGCGCCTCACGACGGAACGAGAGGCAACCGTTGCCCCCGCGCCCCGCCTGGACGTGGATCTGGGCCCGATCGGTAAATGACATGGTGCGGAGCCTCAGGCCCCGCCCCGGCTCAGGACGCCGGGGCCTCCACCGGGTGCACGAAGACGCGCCGACCCTTGATGCCATTTGTGAACTCCACCCGGCCACTTACGGTGGCGAAGATGGTGTGGTCACGACCGATGCCCGTCCCGTTGGCAGGCTTGAACACCGTGCCGCGCTGGCGGACGATGATCGAACCGGCCGGAATGACCTGGCCAGCGAACACCTTCACGCCGAGGCGCTTGGAGTTCGAATCGCGACCGTTGCGGCTGGAGCCGCCACCCTTCTTATGTGCCATTGCTCAGCCCCCGATTGCCGTGATGCGCACCCGCGAAAGGTGCGAGCGGTGACCCATCTTTCGCTTGCTGTCCTTCTTGGCGCGGTAGGTGAAAACCGTGATCTTCGGTCCGAGAACGTGCTCCTCGACCTCCGCGGTCACGGTGCCCCCATCGGTGATGCCATCGGCGCTCCCGGTTGCGAGAACCCTGGGCGAGATGGACTCACCAGGCTCGGCCGCAATGCGGTCCACGACGATACGCTCACCTTCACGCACCCTGTATTGCTTGCCCCCGAGGGCGATCACGGCATACTCAGCCACGGACATCTCCACTACTGACGACGGGACGCCCGTCTCCGGACGCGATCGCGCATGGTAGCGACACCGGACCCGAAGTGCCACACCAAAGGGGAAATCTCGCACCCACGCATCGCACGTATCGCCGGCATCGGCCTCCTGATCGCGATTTCGGGCACCTCGCAGGCCCTTGGGGCCAGCGGTGACCTGCGCGTCGAGGCCGGGGGCAACCCGGACTTCCTCGACCCTGCACTGGCCCGGGACGCGCTCGCGTGGCAGGTAATGGGAGCCACGCAGGGCGGTCTGGTGGCGTTCCGACGTGCCGGAGGTACTCCGGGAACCGCCGTGGTGCCAGACCTCGCCACAGCCCTTCCCGTCGTCTCGCCCAACGGTCTGACACTTACCTTCACGCTGAGGGATGACGTGCGGTTTGGCCCGCCCGCATCGCGCGTCGCGCTGCCAAGCGACGTAAAGAGCAGCCTCGAGCGCATGCTCACCCTCGACTCCCGTGGCACCGCGCTCTACGCCGCGATCGATGGCGCACCGGCCGTAATCGCGGGGCGCACCCGACAGCTGTCCGGCGTCGTGGCCGACGACGCCGCCCGTACCGTCACCATCAGCCTCACGCGACGGGACCCATCGCTCGTGCAGGCGCTCGCGCTTCCGTTTGCATCGGTTGTTCCCAAAGGCACCCGGGCAGTCGATCAAACCGTTGACCCACCGTCGGGCCTGGGGCCGTACGCCATCTCGGCCTTCGACCCCGACCGGCGCATCGTTCTCACTGCCAACCCCGGCTATGTGGCGCGGGACGGCCTGCCCGCTGGCCATGCAGCCCGCATCACCATCTCCCTCGGCTTCACACCCCGAGCCGCGGCGGCGCACGTCGCAGCCGGCGACGCCGACTACTCGGTAATGCCAATCGCCCAGTCGGCCACACGTCGCGGTGGCTACGCGGCCGGTGCCACCGCGAATGCCGTCACCGATTCGGCCACGGCGTACGTGGCAATCGACCCATCGCAGGCCCCGTTCACAGACCCGGGTGTGCGGCGTGCCGTTGGGCTGGCTCTCAATCGGTCCGTCGCGGCTGCGGCGATCACCACCGGGGCCCGTGCGGCCACCCGCATGATTCCGCCCGGCACCCCGGGCAACGTTGCGCGAACCGGGGCGCCCGACCTGCGCACCGCACGGGCGCTGGTGTCGGGGGCGGGGGCCACCGGCACCGCGGTAACGCTCTGGACGGGAACCGGATCCGCAGAGCGCGCCATCGCCCCGGCCGTGCGTGACGCACTTTCGAAGATGGGCCTCGCTCCAGTCGTGAGGGCGCTACCGAAGAACTCGGGCCTCGGCCGCGCTGCCCCGCGTGCCGCGATCGCCACCGCCATGTGGACCCAGACGCTCCCAGATGGATCAGATGCCTATGCGCAGCTACTGGGCACCACCGCTCCGGGCACGCCCGCCACCCCACCGGTGCCCGCCATCTCCGGTGATGCTGCCCTTCGATCGCGCGCCCGATCAGCCGCCAACGCGGTCCTCGGCACCGGGCGCGATTCGGCATGGGCACAGGTGGATGCCCGCGCGGTTGCCGACGGCCGTGTGGTGCCGGTCGCGACCCCCGTGGCAACGGAGGTCACCGCACCCGGTGTGTCCGGTGTGACGGTGAACCCCGTGTTTGGAGTACTGCTCGGATCGCTGCAGCCCGCGGGCGGGAGCGATCCCGCGCGCTAGGCCCCGGCGGGCTTCGCGGCGGACCGACTGCGGGTAGTGCGGGTACGCGAACGGCTCGCACCGCTCCCCGCGGCCCCACCACCAACGCGCGCACTCCCCGGTGCCAACGAGGCATCCGACTCCAGCGTGATCGAGATGCCGAGGTCCTCCTCAATCGCCGCCAGCACCGCGCTGTCGTCTGCGGTGAGGAACCCCATGACCTCCGGATGAACACTCACGGCAACGGGCGACTCAGATGTGCCGGTAAGCGCCATGCGGATCTGGCGCTCGGCGTCAATGGCGTGGGTCTCGGCACTCACAACGAATCCCTGCCCCCCGCATGTGGGGCAGTGGTTGGTCATGATCTCGCGGGCACCGTCGCTGATGTTCTGACGCGTCATCTGCACCAGGCCGAGCGGCGAGATCTCCACCACGAAGGTGCGGGTGCGGTCGTTTGCGAGTGCGTCGTTGAGCGCCTGGGTCACCGCTCGACGGTTCTTCGCATTATCCATGTCGATGAAGTCGATAACGATGATGCCACCGATATCGCGGAGCCGCAGCTGGCGCACAACCTCGGTGGCCGCCTCAAGGTTGGTACGGGTGATGGTGTCTTCGAGCTGCGTGTTGCCACGCCCCACGTTCTTGCCCGAGTTGACGTCGATCACCGTCATGGCCTCGGTGTCATCAATCACCAGGGATCCGCCGGATGCCAGCGGCACACGGCGGTTAAGGGTGGACCGGATGGCGTCCTCTACCCCGAAGTGCTTCAGCAACTGCCCCTCGCCGTCCCACACCTTCACGCGATCGGCGAGTTCCGGCGACGTGCGCCTTAAGAACCCCACAATGCGCTCGTGCTGGCGGGCATCGTCCACGAGCACCTCATCGACGCTGTCGTTGAGGATGTCGCGGATGACCTTGAGCGACGAGTCGGCTTCGCTATAGAGCAGCGATGGGAGCGGCACCTGCGCCGACCGCTCACGGATGGCCTTCCACAGCAGGTTGAGCGATGCAAGGTCGCGCGCGAGCTCAGTGGCCGAGGCACCCGCCGCCGCAGTACGCACGATCAGGCCTCCCCCATCGCGCGGCAGCTTCTTGCAGATGTCACGAAGGCGGTGACGCTCATCGTCATCAAGGCGCTTTGAGATACCGATGCCATCACCGAATGGCACGTACACAAGAAACCGGCCAGCCAGCGACAACTGCATGGTGAGTCGTGCGCCCTTGGTCCCCATCGGGTCCTTCACGGCCTGCACGATGACCTCGTCGCCCTTCTTGAGCATGTCGGCGATCAGGCGCTTCTTCTTGGGCACGCCCTCGGCCACCACGTCATCCACGTGGAGGAAGCCGTTCTTGCCGATGCCGACCTCGATGAATGAGGCCTCCATACCGGCAAGCACGCTCTCCACGCGGCCCTTCCAGATGTGGCCCACAACTGAGCCCTTGCCACGACGCTCAATCTGCACCTCGGCGACGCGCCCATCCTCAAGGATGGCCACGCGCGTCTCGGCGCGATCGATTGACACCAGAATCTGCTTGATCAGCTCTTCCCCTTCCGCCCCAGACGGGCGCGGATGAACGCCTTGACGGCGTCCTTCGGATCGATGTTCATATCGTCGCCGAGCCGGCGCGAAATACGCTCCGTCGCCGCGGCAAGTGCCACGGTCGAGGCCCATGCGACAGCGCCTCGCACCATCCAGCTGGGTGCGGGCACGATACGTGATGCGCCGCGGGCAACGATGCCCACGGCGATACCCGTTGCGGTCGCTGCGACCACCTCGGGAATGCGCTTGGCGGAAAGACCCTGCCCCTCGGCAGACCCCATTCGCACCACCATTGCGTGCTGGGCAGCCGCGCTGCCCGAGAACCAGTTGAGCGCGCCGGCGATTGCCGACTCCCGTGCGGCAACGTCGACCAGGTGGCGATGCACCGGGTCGCGTAACGCCGGGTAGCGCCTGGCAGCGGGCACGATGCCCGTGCCGAGTGAGCAGATGACGGCCTGCATCACCGCACCCACGGATGAATCGGACTCCAGATCCGGCACGAACGCCAGATCGCCGATCGTGACGTCGTCCTCGGCGAGTAACTCGCGCTCAATCCGGCCACGCTCATGCGGAGCGCACACGACGACAACCAGCGTGCGCTGGTTCTGCCGAGATCTGGCGGCAACCTCGAGGGCGGCGGCACGAACATCGTCACCAGCGCCCAGCGGGATGATCAGCAGGGTGGCTGCAGTCCGGTCGCCAACAGGCACGCCGAGCATCCCCGACAGCCGGCCACCCAGTACGGGGCTCGACGGCAGGATCACCATCACGCCTCCGTCGAGGGCCTGCTCGTGATGCTCGCGAGTGTCCTTGGCCACGCGGTTAACCCGCTTGGCGAGCGTGGTGATGGCCCCCATCTATGCGGCTCCGGCGGCCTGAGCGGCGCGACCGCGCATGCCGATGCGAAGGAGGACGCCAACGGCGACAAGGTTCGTCAGTGTGTGGCTCCCGCCATACGACATGAATGGCAACGGGATTCCCGTGATCGGCATGATCCCCACGTTCATGCCGATGTTAACGAACACCTCGAACGCCAGCATTGCGGCGATACCTGCCGCCACCAGTCGCTCGAGTTCGGTGGGTGCCAATCGCATGATCACGATGGCCCGCCAGATGATGATGAAGTAGGCCGCGATGAGGAGGCCTCCCCCCAGAAATCCGAACATCTCGGCCACCACAGCGAAGATGAAGTCGGTGTGGTGCTCGGGCAGGAAGTCGTTGATGGTCTGGGTGGCGCCGGAGGGACCCTTGCCAAAGGCCCCACCCGAGCCGATGGCCACCTTGCTCTGCTCCAACTGGTACCCCGACTGCGTGCGATCGCCGCCCGAATCAACGAATGAGGTGAGTCGATCAACCTGATACGGCTGCAAAACGTTCAGCCCCGCGGCCGGAAGCACATAGAGGATCATTCCCGCCACCGCCACGATCACCGCGCCCGCAACGATGAAGTGCGTGATGGGCTGCCCGGCCACCCAGAGCATGACCACGGCGATTGCCACGTACACCAGGGCGGTCCCGAGGTCAGGTTGCAGAAACACAATGACCGCGGGCAGCATGGTGAGACCGAGCACCATCAACGACAGCCGGGCCGGCTCGATCGCCTTCAGCCGCTCCACCAAAACGACGGCAAGCACAAACGCGATCACCACCTTGCCGAGCTCTGACGGCTGCAAACGCACCGGGCCCAGATCGATCCACCGAGTGGATCCGCGGGCAGATGCGCCGAGCACCAATACGGCCCCCACCGACGCCACCAGAATCGCGTAAATGGTCCACACGTAGCGCGACAGATCTTCGAGGTTGAGCCGCAACACGAAGAACAGGCACACCAGACCCACCACGGTGAACGCCAGTTGGCGAGTGAAGTAGAAGCCCGAATTCGACGCAACGTCAGACTCTGTGGCGGCCCTGACCACAAACGCGCCGAAGCCAGAGACCGCAAGGGTCATTCCCAACAACCACCAGTCGAGGCCGGCGACAGCCTGGCGTGGGCGTGCCCGGACCCCGTGGGGCTCCCCAGTCAGGGTCGTCATCAGTTGACCTTCGCCCCGCTGCCGCAACGGCTTTCCGCGAACCCAAGCGACGCAGCCATGGTCACGCACACGGCCGGTGCCGCTGAGTTGGCGCCCTGCCCGCCGCGCTCCACCACCACGGCCACCACGATGGACGGGTCATCCGCAGGCGCGTAGCCCACAAACCACGCATGGTCGATCTTGGACGGGTTCTCGGCAGTTCCCGTCTTTCCCGCCACCTTGAATACCGAGGGTATCCCGCCGAACACAGGGGTCGATGTACCGCCATTGCCATTCGCGGCAAGTTTCAGTCCCTGCTTCACCTGATCGAGATCTTTTGCCGGAAGCCCTAGGTCGTGGGTCGCACGCGCGCTCAACAGATCCCGCAGCACACGGCCATCGGCGTCGACAACGGCGTTCCCGAGGGTCGGCGTGACCACCTTTCCGCCATTGCCGATCGCCCCGTATGCCACCGCCATCTGCACCGGCGTCACAAGAACATTGCCCTGACCGATCGACATGTTGATGGAGTCGCCAGGCCGCCACGAGCAGTTGATCGGATCCACCTTGCGATCACATGTCTGGCGCTTGTAGGCCAGATCAGGAATGAGGCCCGCGCTCTCACCCTCGGTGAGATCGATTCCTGTGGCCTGCCCGAGGCCGAACCTCTTCGACCACTCCTGCAGCGGCCAGCCCGGAACCCGGTATGAGCGATCGCCGAGTGTGTAGAAGAACGTGTCGCTCGATACCTCAAGCGCCTGTGGCAGGGCAATCGGCCCATATGCCTCGTTGTTGAATCCGCGGAAGCGCGTCTTGTAAAGCAGCAGTGACCCGGGGGCCTCAATCTGCTCACCCGCCGTGTACAGCCCCGACGCGAGCGCGGCGGAGGCGGTGATGGCCTTGAAGGTTGAGGCGGCGGGATACTCGCCGCCGATCGCACGGTCGAGCAAGGGGCGCCCCGGGCTTGTGAGTACACGCTGGATCTCACGGGGAGTACCCGATTCGAATACGTCGGGCTTGAAGGTGGGCAACGACGCCATGGCCAGCACCGCGCCAGTTTTTGGATCGATCGCCACCCCGGCCGCGCCGGTCGATGTGCCGGCGGCTGCCACCTCGCGCGCCAGTGCGCGCTCAAGCGCCTTCTGAACGCTCAGATCGATGGAAAGGCGCAGGGTCTGCCCCGGACGCGGCGAGGTCTGCGAGATGACGCCCCGCCCCACGATGTCGCCGTGCGCATCCACCTCAACCTGCTGCCGACCCGCGATTCCGCGTAGGTACCCCTCGTACTGACTTTCGATGCCGGCACGACCCACGGTTTCGTTGCCCAGATATCCCTGGTCCCGGTACCTGCGAGCGGACTCCACGGGAATGGGGCCCGTATAACCCAGAAGATGGGCAGCCATCGTCCCGTTGGGGTATTCGCGCTTGTAGGCAGCCTGGAGTTCGATGCCCGGAAGTTGCGCCCGGCGCTCCTCAACGTAGGCCTGCAACTGCGGCGACGCATCCTCCTCGAGCACTACTGCCTCGAACGGACTCGCCTTCTGGGCTCTGGCCACCTTCGCCGCGAAGAAGCCGGCGGGGTGCCCCAGGGCGGCCGAGAGACGAGTGAGCGTCCGCGCGCCGGCGTCGCCCACAAGATCCTGTGGCTGGGCCACGAGGTTGAGCACTTCCTTGCTCGTCACCAGCGCCTTGCCGTTGCGATCGGTGATCGCGCCACGCGGGGCTTCGGTAATGACGGTGCGCAGGCGATTGGCCTCGGCCCGCTCCTGATATCCCGCACCCCCGATCACCTGAAGAAACCACAGGCGCACGACCAGCACCACCAGAAGCACAATGGCGAGACCGGCAAACGACGCCATGCGCAGCACGGACCGGGGCGGGCGCCCGGATCGGCGAGGCCGGCGGGGCGGCGGATCGTCAGTCGGCGGCGTGGGGGTACGAGGTTGCGTCGTGCTCACTCGTCAAGCATCCCCGGCTCGACATCAATCGGGGCCCCCAGAAGTCTCCGCGCGACCAGCAGCACGGGGGGACCGAGCAGGGCCGAGAGCGCCACGGTGGGAACAACAATGCGCATCGCGATCACCGATGCCGTCACATCGGTACCAAGCAGCCACTGAAATGAGGCATACCCCACCTGCACGAATGCCGCACCGGCCACGATGAGGCCGAGCGGAAGACCAATGGTGGATGCCTCGGGGCGGTCGGCAAACCGCCCGCACCACGCACCGACTGCGAGATAGAGCAATGCCATCACGCCCAGGGTGCCGACGGGCGTGGTCAGTTCCACGAGGAACCCGCACGCGAAGCCGGTGACGGCACCCACCAGCGACCCCCGAAGCACAGCGATGGACACCACGGCAGCGATGACGATGTCGGGTGACCCATCGGCGACCGTGATGCTTGGCATGACCGTGATCTGCAGGATTACTGCAGCGGCTGCGAGCAGCGCCACCCGTTTAAGCGCGATGCCCCGATCGGGCAGTGCCCGGACCGGCCGCTGCCGAGCGGCGCGCACGCGTGCCGCCGCGCCAAGGGTTCGCTCGCTCAGCCGGCTGCCCTCCGTCGCGCAGCGGCCGACTGCGGCGTGAGCACGGCGACGTCAACCAGGGTGCGCACATCAACGTAGGGCGTCACCTGAATGGTCTGGAACGTATCGACGTCGCGCGAACCGACCCCGGCCACCAGCCCCACCGCGATACCGCGCGGGAACACTGACGGAAGTCGCAGATCGGCCGAGAACCCGGCTGTGCGCACGATGCCGCCAGGCTTCACACGGAAGTCGCGCGGCACGCCACCCATCATCAACTGCCCGCCCACTGTGGGACGAAGGACGCCCAGCGCGCCACCAGACCCGTCCACCGTGGCGCCGACGCGGATGGAGGCGTCGGTAATGAATGTGACAACCGACGTGAAGGCCGAGGCCTCGGTGATGAGCCCCACGAGCGCGGCACCGGGCGCGGCCCCGCTCACCACTGGGCTGTTCACCACGATGCCGTCAGAGGTCCCGGCGCTCAGGGTGGCGCGCGCGTACCAACTCGTGGGCGAGCGCCCCACAACTGATGCCACAACCGACTTGTAGCCCGACGGAACGCTCCCATCAATGCGCAGCAGCGCCCGGAGGCGGGCGATCTCGGCCGACTGGTCCGAGAGCGCAAGAACGCGCGCCTGAAGCGCAGCATTCTGTGCCTTCAGATCCTCATTCTGGCCGCGGGCGTCCACAAGCCCCGTGACCCAGCTCCAGCCATCGCGAAATGGCTGCGACGCGCGCTCGGTGATCGATTGCAGGGGCATCGCTACTGATCCCGCCATCTGCTGGGCGCCGTGCAGCGGGCCGCTGCCAGACTCGCGGAAGTACACCGTAAACACGATGAGGCACAGGGCGATAAGGCTGCCGATCACCCCGCGCCGGATCATCATCCGGTGCTTCTCGGGGTCATTTCTTCTCGGCGATTCGGGGATTTCCGTCGTCTCCTCGACCAGTCACGGGCAGCCGGTCCACGATATGGCACGGCAGCGGCCGCTGGTCATTTCGCGGGTTCCGGTGGCTCAGTACCGGCTGCGCCTTGAGCGCCGCCCACCGTTGGAGGAACGGCGCATGACTTCGAACTCCTCAAGGGACCGGCCCGAGCCCACGGCAACACAGGTGAGTGGGCTGTCGGCGAGGTGGATCGGCATCTCGGTTTCGGCACGCAGGCGATCGGCGAGACCATTCAGCAGCGAGCCGCCGCCTGCCAGAACGATGCCGCGATCCATGATGTCCGATGAAAGCTCCGGCGGCGTGCGGTCGAGCGTGGCCCGCACGGCCGCCACGATCTGCCCCACCGGCTCCTCAAGCGCCTCGCGCACCTGCTCGCTGGTCAGCACGATGGTTTTCGGCAGCCCGCTGATCATGTCGCGGCCGCGGATCTCAGCCTTCATCTCGTCCTTCAGCTTGTAGGCAGATCCGATCTCAAGCTTCACCTCTTCGGCGGTCTGTGAACCGATCAGCAGCTTCCGCTCCCGCTTCACGTAGTTGACGATTGCCTCGTCGAGCTCGTCGCCACCCACCCGAATCGACTGCGCCACAACGATTCCACCCAGGGAGATCACTGCAACCTCCGTGGTGCCGCCACCGATGTCCACGATCATGTTCCCGGTCGGCTCGCCGACGGGCAGCCCCGCGCCGATTGCGGCGGCCATGGGCTCCTCAATGAGATACGCCTGGCGCGCACCAGCAGACAGCGTGGCCTCCTCGACGGCGCGCTTCTCCACGCCCGTCACGCCCGACGGCACGCACACGACCACGCGGGGGTGCGCCCATCTGTTCTGATGCACCTTCTGGATGAAGTGACGGAGCATCTGCTCGGTCACGTCGAAGTCGGCGATGACGCCATCTTTCAGCGGGCGAATGGCGGTGATATTGCCCGGGGTACGACCGAGCATGCGCTTCGCCTCAATGCCGACGGCGTGCACATCACCGGTCCGTTGGTCGATTGCGACCACAGACGGCTCAGACAAAACAATGCCGCGACCCTTCACGTAAACGAGAGTGTTGGCGGTGCCGAGGTCCACGGCCATATCGCGGCCGCCGAACCCCGTCAGGTAACCGAGAAACCCGATCGCGGGCCTCCAATGGTGTGAGTGACGAGGGCGTTACACCCGAAGATGCTGCGGGAGAGTATCGCGCCCCTCAATTCATCGGCCTATGCAGGGGGATGCCTGCACGACGCGTTTCAGGCGGCCGTCCCCCACGGGGCGAGGCCGGCGTCGTCCAGCAGCAACCCCAACGCACCGATGGGGAGGCCGATAACGGTGGAGGGCTCCCCCTCGATGCCCTCGATCAACGCCCCGCCTGCGCCCTGCACGGCATATGCCCCCGCACGGCCTTGCCACTCCCCACGCCCGAGGTACCAGCGAAGTACCTCATCATCCATTGGTCGCATCCGCACGGTGGCCCGGGCAAGGCACTCATGCTCACCGTGAGCGGTCACCAGCACCAACCCGGTCATCACCGTGTGCTCGCGACCGGCGAGCGCCTGCAGCATGCCGCGCGCGCTGGCCTCGTCGGCCGCCTTGCCAAGTGCGATGCCATCGAGCACCACCTCGGTATCCGCGCCGAGCACAGCGCCGCAATCAGGAATACCCACACGACCGGCCACGTCGCGCGCCTTGCCGCGCGCGTGGGCCATCACACGCTCCTCTGCTGGCAGCCCGGGATCGCTGTCCTCGGCCTCGTCGGAGGCCACGACGCGAAACGTGATGCCAAGCGCCCCCAGCAGCCCACGCCGCTGGGGGGAGCGCGAGGCGAGGATGATCAGCCGAGCAGCTCCGACGCGGCGAAGTGGATGCCCAGCTCGCGCGCGGCACTCTCGGTGCCGTCAGAGCCATGAATCACGTTCTGGCCCAGGTCGAGCGCGTAGTCACCGCGGATGGTCCCGGGCGCGGCATCTTGCGGGTTCGTCGTACCCATCATCATGCGGCACGCAGCGATTGCACCGTCACCTTCGATGGCCATCATCACGACCGGACCCGAGGTGATGAACTCCACCAGCTCGGCGAAGAACGGCCGGTCGCGGTGCTCGTCGTAGTGCTCCTCGGCGGCCGCGCGTGTCATCACCGTCTTCTTGAGCCCCACGAGCTGAAAGCCGCGGCGCTCAAATCGGGCGATGATCTCGCCGGAGATCCCGCGCGCGGTCGCGTCGGGCTTCACCATCACAAAGGTACGTTCGATCATGAGATTCCGGGCTCCGGGTCCTGGTTGGTGTCGTCACGGCGACGGCGTTCGATGCGCGTGTCGTCGAGGGTTCGGCTTGATGTGGGGGCCGCCGGGGCGGCGCAGTACGGACACACCTGCCAGTGGGGCTCGAGCGGCTCGGAGCAGCGTCGGCACGGCTGGCGAAGTGAGGCAGTGCAGTTGGGGCACACGAGAAACCGTGGGCCCACAACACCGTCGCACGACAGGCAGCGAAGGCCTTCCACCTGACTCTCGAGGGCCAGGGTCTCGAGCTCGCGGTCGTGAGCGTCGGTCAAGTACTCCGGCGGACGGATGAACAGGTAAACCAGCGCGCCAAGGAACGGGATGATGAGCGCGATGGCCACACATGCGGTGATGGCCCCCGAGTTCTCAAACCGGCGGCGGGCGTCCTGATACACCCAGTAGGCGAGCGCCAGCCACAGGGCTGCTGCGAACACCTGGATGAGCACCAGGGCGATGGTCCAGACGCTGGATCCGAAAAAATCGGATACCGACTGGAATGGATCACTGCTCAGAAAGGTCATCGACCCCACATCTCCTCGGCGCTTGCGTCCCGCCCGTGAGCGGCGGCGAGTCTACCACCGGCATTTTCGCTGCCGGATGCCACCGCAATGGGTGCGAGATCGGACAGCAGATGAAGTGACCCAGCAACGAGCACGGCCCCATCGGGGCCGGCGTCGAGGCATGCGCGCTCCAGCGCGCGGGCGGGCCCGGGAATGACCTGCACCGGGACGCCGCGGATGTCGAGCATGCGCGCGATGAACTCCGGCCTGATGGCCCGCCCTGACGATGCGCGGGTGACGCAGGCCGCACTGATCGCTGGTGCGAGGGCCGCGCAGATACCCGAGGCATCCTTGTCGGCCATCATTCCGATGACGGCCACCGGTCGGATGTCACCGAGGATTTCCGGCAGCGTCGCGGCCAGCGCGGCGGCCCCGGCCGGGTTGTGCGCCCCATCGAGCACGATGACGGGTGACCCAAGAACGATCTGCAGGCGCCCGGGATTTCGCATCTCGCGAATGGCCCGCTCCACCCGGTCGCGATCCACACCACGCCCCAGCACCTGCTCGGCGGCGCCCACGGCCAGCGCAAGGTTGCCCCGCTGCCAGTCGCCGTGAACCGGTATGTCCATGTCCGCCAGCACGCCGTTGGGGGTGGAGATCGTCACGAGGAGTCCGATTCCGGATCGGACCGCGATCTCCTGCCCCACGGCCCATCCCGAGAGGCCCCTGCGGGCCATGATCGGTGCCACTGCGTCGCGGGCGTCGGGAGCGAGCGGGCCCAGGAGCACCGCACCCAGGCCATCGCGCGCCACTGCCAGCTTCTCTGCAGCAATCTGCGGGAGGGTCTCGCCGAGAAGATCGGTGTGGTCGAGGTCCACGCCGGTGACTGCCACCACATCGGCATCAACCACGTTCGTGGCGTCCAGGCGCCCCCCCAGGCCCGCCTCGAGAACAATCACCTCGGCGCGCGCGGTGGAGAGCGCATCCAGCGCCACCGCCGTGAGTGCCTCAAACTGGGTGATGGCGCCCCCCGGAACACCCGACACGGCATCACTCACCCGACTCGCCGCATGAGCAAAGGCCCCCGGCGAGATGTCAACCCCATCAAGCGCGACGCGTTCGCCCCACCCGGTGATGTGCGGTGAGATGTACGCCCCGGTGCGTACCCCGTGGGCAGTGAGGATTGCGGCGATCATCCGGGTCACCGACGACTTGCCGTTGGTCCCCACCACATGCACCGCCGGAATACCGGCAACCGGCTGACCGAGCGCAGACATAAGTGCCTGCATGCGCTCCAGCCCGAACTTCATGCCCATCCGGTCGAGGCCCTCAATCCAGCGAACGGCGCCCCCGTGATCCATTGCGGGCCTAGCTCAGGGCGTCAAGCCGCGCCAAGATCTCCTCGACCTCGGCGGTGAAGCGACGGGCCTTCTCGCGCTCGGCCTCCACCAGGTGATCGGGCGCACGACTGGTGAAGCGCTCGTTGGCGAGTTGCTTCTCGGCGCGACCCAACTCACCGCGCGCACCGGCGAGCGCACCCTCCAGGCGGGCGCGCTCAACGGCCGGATCAACCTCGGGTGCGGGAACCATGAGGCGCCCGAACGACACCGGCACCACCAGGGCGTCGTTGCCCACCTCGCCCACTTCCACCCCGGCAATCGCAGCGAAGGCATCAATCGGGAGCGCGCTCTGACCATCGACCGCGATGGTCACGGTGAGCGTCTCGCGAGGACTGATGCCGTGCTCCGCCCGGAACGCACGCATGGCCTGCACGGCCTCGCGCAGGGCGCTCATGGCGGCCTCAGCGTCAGCATCACGGGGACCGATGGCATGGGCGGGCTCATGCGTGAGCATCAAGCCGGCCGACCCGGGGAGCCTGCTCCAGCACTCCTCAGTGGTGAATGGGATGACCGGGTGCGCGAGCGCGAGCACCTGCGTAAGCGCGGCTCCGGCAAATGCCGGGTCTGCCAGATCGGCCTTCAGCAACTCGAGGTACCAGTCGCAGAGGTCATCAAAGATGAGGTGGTAGAGCCCGTCGGCGAACTGACTGAACTCAAAACCCTCCACCAGATGGTCGGACTGCTCGATGGCGCCGGCGATGACCGACGCGATCCAGCGGTCGCCGAGTGTGGTGGGCTCGGGGGCAACACCCGCGCGCCCACCGCGGTCCACTACAAGGCGCGTGGCGTTCCACAACTTGGTGACCAACTGGCGCCCCTGCTTGATGCGATCCTCGCTGAAGCGCACATCCTGCGTGGAGGTGATCATGAGCAGGCCAAACCGCAGCGCGTCTGCGCCCTCGCGGTCGACCACCTCGAGCGGGTCGATACCGGTGCCGAGGCTCTTGCTCATGCGTCGTCCATCGGGCGCCTGCACCACCGAGTGGATGTACACGTCGGTGAACGGCACCTCACCCATGTACTCAAGCCCCATCATCACCATGCGGGCCACCCACAGGAAGATGATCTCGCGCGCGGTGGACAGGACGCTGGTGGGATAGAAACGTTCAAGTTCGGGGGTGCGATCCGGCCAGCCGAGAGTGGCGAAGGGCCAGAGCGCCGACGAGAACCACGTGTCGAGCACGTCGGGGTCGCGCTGCCACCCCTCGCCCTCGGGCGCCTCCATGCCCACGAACAACTCGTCACCGCGGTAGTACACCGGCAACTGGTGCCCCCACCACAGCTGACGCGACAGACACCATGGACGGATCTCAGCCAGCCAGTCCTGGTACACCCGGCCAAAAGTGGGCGGGGTGAATCGCACGCGCCCGTCGGCCACCGCATCAATCGCAGGGGCGGCCAGCTTCTCCATGTCGCAGAACCACTGCAGCGACAAAAGGGGCTCAACCCGCGCACCGGAGCGATGTGAGAATGGCACCGTGTGCAGGTACTCCTCGGTACCCCGGATCAATCCGGCGGCGTTGAGATCGGCCACCACGGCGGCCTGCGCCTCGGCGACGGTGAGCCCGCGGTAGGCCTCGGGCGCATTGGCGGTGATGCGGCCATCCTCGCCAATCACCTGAATGGCCTCCAACCCGTGGCGGCGCATGATCTCGAAGTCGTTGGGGTCGTGCGCCGGGGTCACCTTCAGCGCACCGGTGCCAAACGCCGGGTCCACATGACTATCCCCGATGATCGGCACCTCACGGCCCGACAGGGGCAGCGTGATGGTTTTGCCCACCATGTCGCGATAACGCTCGTCATCGGGGTGCACCGCAACCGCGGTATCACCCAGCATCGTCTCGGCACGCACGGTGGCCACCACGACCTCGCCCGACCCATCGCTCAACGGGTAGGCGATGCGCACGAGGGTATCGGTCACCTCGCGGTTTTCCACCTCAAGGTCGGAGATCGCCGACCCGAGACCCGGATCCCAGTTGACCAGATAGGTATCGCGGTAGACGTAGCCCTTCTCATACAGGTCAACGAATACCCGCAGCACGGCCTTTGCATAGCCGTCATCCATGGTGAAGCGCTCGCGTGTGTAGTCCATGGTGCAACCGAGCCGGGTGAACTGCTCGATGATGCGACCGCCGTACTCGGACTTCCACTCCCACACGCGCTCAAGAAATTGCTCGCGGGTCAGGTCGGCACGACGCACCCCCTGCGTGGCCAACTCCTTCTCAACCACTGCCTGGGTTGCGATGCCGGCGTGGTCGGTGCCGCATATCCACTCAGTCTCAAATCCGGCCATACGGTGACGGCGGATGAGCACGTCCTGGATGGTGCCGTTGAGTGCGTGCCCCATGTGCAGGGCACCGGTGACATTGGGAGGAGGCACTGCAATGACGTACGGCGCGCGCGGGCTTGATGGGTCGCCGCGCGTGACGCCGGAATCGCGCCACGCATCAACCCAACGGGGCTCCATCTCCAGGGGTTCGAGCCGGGCTGGCCACGCCCCGCCCTCGCCCGCGGTGGCTATGCCGACTCCTCGGCCTCAACGAGCGGCATCCGACCGGTCGCCTCGGTGACGAGGGTGGGCGGAAGCCCCTTCTCAATGGTCTCGCGAGTGACGACGCACTTGCGCACGTCGTCGCGGGACGGCAGCTCAAACATCACATCGCGGAGGGCATCCTCGATGATGGAGCGCAGGCCGCGCGCACCGGTCTTGCGCTCAAGTGCCTTATCGGCAATGGCGTAGAGGGAGTCCTCGCTGAATACCAACTCGGCGTCATCAAACGCGAAGAAGCGGCGGTACTGGCGCGTGAGCGCATTCTTTGGCTCGGTGAGGATGGTCACCAGGTCCTCGCGGGTGAGCTGGTTCACCGACGAGACGATGGGCAGGCGGCCGATGAACTCGGGGATGAGCCCGTAGTGCGTGAGGTCCTCCGGGAGGGTCTCGCCAAAGAGATCGTGATCCTTGGCCGTCCTGCGGTTACTGATATCCGCCGCGAACCCCACACCCTTCTTGCCGATGCGGCGCTCGATCACCTTGTCGAGGCCGGCGAACGCCCCACCACAGATGAACAGAATGTTCGTCGTGTCGATGGTGAGGAACTCCTGATGCGGATGCTTACGACCACCCTGCGGCGGCACTGAGGCAACGGTGCCCTCAAGGATCTTGAGCAGCGCCTGCTGCACGCCCTCGCCCGACACGTCGCGCGTAATGGATGGGTTCTCCGACTTACGGGCGATCTTGTCGACCTCGTCGATATAGACGATGCCGGTCTCGGCACGCTTGATGTCGAAGTCGGCCGCCTGGATCAACTTGAGGAGGATGTTCTCGACGTCCTCACCCACGTACCCCGCCTCGGTGAGGGCGGTTGCATCGGCGATGGCGAAGGGAACGTTGATGATGCGCGCAAGCGTCTGTGCCAGAAGGGTCTTTCCGCAACCGGTGGGCCCCAAGAGCAGGATGTTGCTCTTGTGCAGTTCGATGTCCGTCTCGTCGGACTGCATCACGTGCACGCGCTTGTAGTGGTTGTACACGGCCACGGCGAGGCTTCGCTTGGCCTCCTCCTGACCAACCACGTAGTCGTTCAGGACGTCGTAGATCTCCCGCGGGCGCGGAAGCGACTCCGACTCGATCGCCGTGGGGGCCGCGACGGCCTCCTCGTCGATGATCTCGTTACAGAGGTCGATGCATTCATCGCAGATGTACACGCCCGGCCCGGCGATGAGCTTCTTGACCTGCCGCTGGGACTTGCCGCAGAAGCTGCAGAGGAGCTGCTCACCGGTATCACTCGTGGTATCTGACATCTCTCGCCTGGTCGACGGGGGCTACGGAAGCGAGACGACGATGGGCACCGCCGGGTGGATCACCCGGCGTCCTTCTCCTTCGCCGTCTTCTTTGCGGCCGGCTTGGTCGCGGCGGTCTTCTTCGCCGCGATGGCCCCCGTCCCCTTCGCCGGGGCGGCCTTCTTCGCCGCGGGGGTCTTGGCCGCCGCAGGTTTCGCCGGAGCCGGCTTCTTCGCCGCGGCTGGCTTCTTGGCAGCTGCGGGCTTCTTTTCGGCGGCTGGCTTCTTTTCGGCTGCAGGCTTCTTGGCAGCTGCCGGCTTCTTCTCGGCGGCTGGCTTCTTGGCAGCTGCGGGCTTCTTCTCGGCGGCCGGCTTCTTCTCGGCGGCTGGCTTCTTGTCGGCTGCGGGCTTCTTCTCGGCGGCAGCTGCGACAGCCTTTGCAGCCTTCGCTTCGGCAGCCTTCTCGCGCTTCTCCCCCTCCTCGGGGGTGATCGCCACGGCAGCGTCGATTACAAGATCGACAGCGCGCTCCACACGCAGGTCCTGACGCAGGCTCTCCCAGCCGCCAGCGGCACGCAGGGCCTTCAGCAGCTCATCCGGGTCACGGCCGGCGTCGGCGGCGTCGGTGCGCACGCGCGCCTCCACCTCGTCATCGGTCAACTGAATGTTCTCGGCGTCGGCGATGGCCTCAACGACCATCTCCCGGCGAATCGAGAGCTCTGCATCTGCACGCAGCGAGTCGCGGGCCTCCTGCATCGTCTGGCCCTGCATGGCGAGGAACTGCTCCAGATCCACGCCCTGGGGAAGCTGGTGCGACGTGTCATGAAGGATGGAGTCGATGCGACGATCCACCATGACCCCGGGCACATCAAACGTGGCGCCGGCAACGGCGGCGTCAATTGCGCGGCGGCGATAGCGCTCCACGACCATGCGGGTCGTGGCGGTCGCAAGGCGCTCCTCGATTTCCGTGGTCATCTCGGCTGCCGACGCGAAGCCAACTGATTCGGCCAGGGCGTCGTCGACCTCGGGAAGCACCTTCCCCTGCACCTTCTGCACCGTGACGATGTACTCCACGGTCTTGCCCTTGATCTCGTCCCGGGTGTCCTCATCGGGATACTCGACCGGGAAGGTCTTCGTCTCACCGGCCGAGACACCCACGAGCGCCTCGGTGAACGCCGGCAGGATGCGCTCGCCACCCAGCTCGATGAGCTGACCGCGAGTGCTGGCACCCTCAATGGGCTCGCCGTCGGCGGTGGCCTCGTAATCGATCAGCGCAAAGTCGCCTGCGGCGGCGGCGCGATCGACGTCCTCCAGGCGCGCACCCTGCTCGCGCACACGGTCGATCTCGGCCTGAATGGCACCCTCGGGAATCTCGTCGGGCTCACGCACGACCTCGAGCCCCGTGTACTCACCGAGCACCGGGGTGGGTGGCACCTGCAGGGTGACGCTGAACTCCACGCCCTGCTCGGTGGACTCGCCCAGATCAACCTCGGGGTCGCCGATTGGGTCGATGGCCGCGCTGACGAGAGCCAGCCGGTACCAGTCGTTGAGCGCGCGGTCGAGCGTCTGGGCAAAGATGCCCTCGCGACCCACCCGCTGGATGACCACGTTGGTGGGCACCTTGCCCGGGCGGAAGCCCGGTAGGCGCATGCGCCCTGACACCTCGCGGACGGTGCGGTCGAACTCCTTGCGCACCTCATCCTCGGGGATCTTCACGTCGATACGGACGCGATCGTCCTCGAGCTTTGTGACTTCAGCGACTACAGGCATGGGGACTCGCCAACGGGATTCAGGGTGGTCAGATAAGTGCGGGTGAGAGGACTCGAACCTCCACGGGTTTCCCCACCAGGACCTAAACCTGGCGCGTCTACCAGTTCCGCCACACCCGCACGAGTCGAAACAGAGCAGACAGGGTGAACGATGGGACTCGAACCCACGACCGCCTGGACCACAACCAGGAGCTCTACCAACTGAGCTACGCCCACCGCGTTGGCCGGACCAAAGTCCGGCGCCGGGGGAGGATAGCGCACGCAACTCCCCCGGAATGGATGAATCGGCCCCACTCGCAATGCATCACGAGCAGGGCCGATGTATCCGGATCAATCAGTCAATGCGCTCATATGCCGGAAGCGTGAGGAAGTCGACGAACTCCTCGCTGGCGGTGATCTCATCGAACAGCGCGGCGCCCTCGTCGTAGCGACCGGCCGAACCAAACTGATCCTTCACCTTCCCGAGTTCCTCGCCGAGCACCTGATGGAACAGGTCCACGTCAATGTTGCGGCCATCTGCAAGCTTGCCCTTGGGCGAACGGATCCACTGCCACACCTGCGATCGCGAGATCTCAGCGGTGGCGGCGTCCTCCATGAGGTTGTTGATGGGCACGCAACCCATACCCGCCAGCCATGCACCCAGGTACTGGATGCCCACGTTGATGTTGGTGCGCAGGCCGTCCTCGGTGATTGGGCCATCGGGCTCAAACGTGAGGAGATCGGCGGCCGTCACGTGCACGTCGGGGCGCTGACGGTCGACCTGGTTGGGCTTGTCACCCAGCACGGCGTCGAAGGCATCCATAGCGATCGGCACCAAACCCGGATGGGCCACCCACGTGCCGTCGTGGCCGTCGCCGGCCTCGCGCTCCTTGTCGGCACGCACCTTGGCGAGCGCCGCCTCGTTGGCCTCGGGGTCGTTCTTGATTGGGATCTGCGCCGCCATGCCGCCCATCGCGTGCGCGCCGCGGCTGTGGCAGGTCTTGATGGCCAGCAACGAGTACGAGCGCAGGAAGTGCGTGGTCATGGTGACCAGGGCACGATCGGCAAGCACGAAGTCGGCATCGCGGCGGAACTTCTTGATGCACGAGAAGATGTAGTCCCAGCGACCGCAGTTGAGGCCAGCCGAGTGGTCGCGCAGCTCGTAGAGGATCTCCTCCATCTCGAATGCCGCGAGAATGGTCTCGATGAGCACGCAGCCCTTGATGGTGCCCTGGGGGATTCCCAGGTCGTTCTGCGCCTTTACGAAGATGTCGTTCCAGAGGCGCGCCTCGAGGTGGCTCTCCATCTTGGGTAGGTAGAAGTACGGCCCGGTATTGCGGCTGAGCTGCTCCCGCACGTTGTGGAAGAAGAAGAGGCCGAAGTCGAAGATGCCGGCCGAGATGGGCTCGCCATCAACCAGCACGTGCTTCTCGTACAGGTGCCAGCCGCGTGGGCGCACCAGCAGCGTGGCGATCTCATCCTTCAGCGCGTACGACTTGCCCTCAGGCGACTCAAACGAGATGGAGCGGTTGGCCGCGTCGCGCAGGTTGATCTGGCCAAGGATGGTGTTGTGCCACGTGGGCGTGTTCGAGTCCTCGAAGTCGGACATGAACATCTTGGCGCCCGAGTTGAGGGCGTTGATGACCATCTTGCGGTCCACGGGGCCGGTGATCTCCACGCGACGGTCCTGCAGGTCGGCGGGGACCGGGGCCACCCGCCACGACGCGTCGTCGCGGATGTGCTTGGTCTCGGGAAGGAAGTCCGGGCGCTCGCCGGCCTCAAAGGCATCTTGGCGCACCACGCGGGCGGCCAGCAGTTCGGCGCGCCGGGCGCGGAACTCTCGGTGCAGGCCGGCGACAAACGCCACGGCCTCCGGGGTGAGGATCTCCGCCATCTCTGGCGAGACGACCTCCAGGATCTCGACGCCTTCCGGAAGCTGCTGATCGGACATTGGTCCTCCGTGACCGTGTTCTCGTGGATCGATGCGCCTGATGGCGCGAAGGCGGAACCCTACCCACACAGACGCACCGTGCGCCACGGTCAATCGAACTGGATGACCACCTTGAGGGCTTCGCCCGTACGCGCGAGGCGAAATGCCTCGTCCACATGGTCAAAGGGCACGTGGTGGGTGATGATTCCGTCGCAGCGAACGCGTCCGCTGGCGAGAAGGTCGAGCGCATCGCCGATATCGGCCGGGCCCGCTGAGTACGTCGATTGCAACTGCACCTCGTGCCAGAACACCGCGCCCAGGTCGAGCGGCACCATCTCCCCCGGAGGTGTGGGCGCGAAGTACTGCACCACTCCTGCAGGGCCCGCCAGATACAGGGCGTCGTTCATGGCGCCGTGATGATGCGTGCACACGATCACCTGATGCGCCAATCCACCCCCAAGCGCCTCGCGCACCGCGTCGGCGTCACACGCGGGCAGCACTGTGGCCCCGAGCGCAGCGGCGGCGGGGCGGCGGGCCTCGTTGGGCTCAATCACCACGACGGTACGCGCGCCCAGCACCCGCGCCAGCTCGGCCTCCATCAAACCCATTGAGCCCGCGCCGACGATGACCACATCCAACCCCGGCCCGACCCCGGCCAGTCGCTGGCCACGCAGGATGCAGGCGAGAGGCTCGATGAGCGTGCCCGTGGTGTCGCTCATGCCGTCGGGAAGCACATGCACGTCAAGATTCACGTTCTCGGCTGGCACTCGGATGAACTCAGCCAGCCCACCCGGATCAATGCGCGTGGCACGAAACTGCTCGCACAGGGTGTCGCGACCGCTGACGCACAACGCACATTCGAGGCACGGAACATGGTGGTGCACGAATACCCGGTCGCCCACCTCGAATGGGGCGCCCTCCCCTACCTGCACCACGTCGCCGACGGGCTCATGGCCCAGCACCACCGGCGCCTTGGTGTCCTGGTACCACTGCATAAGATCGGTGCCGCAGATGCCGCACGCGCGGGTGCGAATGACAATCTCGCCCGGACCAGCCGACGGCTCGGGGTGATCTTCGATCGAGAGGCGTCCCGCCCCGTGGTAGATCGCTGCCTTCACGGCGGCGATTCTACCCATGCCGGCGCAGCGCGATGAGGCACACTCCCTACATGTCCGACTGCTCGCTGCTTGTCATCCGTCATGTGCCGTGGGAAGGACCGCACCGGATACTCGATGCCTTCGCGGGTATCCCCGTGGTGGAGGTGGATGCGCTCGCCCCCGGGGCCACTCTTCCTGCACTCAATGATGTGCGCGGTGCGGTGATCATGGGTGGCCCGATGAGCGTGAATGACGGGGCGAGGCACCCGGGGCTCGACGCCGAGGTGGCCTGGATTAGTCGGGCGCTGGCTGCGGACCTGCCGATGCTCGGCATCTGTCTCGGGTCGCAACTCATCGCGCGAGCGGCGGGCGCACCCATCGCACCTGGGCCCCGCAAGGAGATCGGCTGGCTGCCCGTGGAGATCGCCGACCCGCGTGATCCCGTCGTTGGCCCCCTCGCCCCCATGACAGTGGCCCTGCACTGGCACGGCGAGGCCTTCCCGCTGCCCGACGGCGCGACACCACTCGCGCGCTCGGCAATCACACCGGTACAGGCCTACCGGCTGGGCAGTGCCTGGGGTGTGCTCTTCCACCCTGAGGCAGATGAGGCACTGGTTGACTCCTGGCTGGCTGAGCCTTCCATGCGCGCCGAGGCCATCGAGGCACTCGGGCCAGACGCTGACGCGGCGCTGCGCCTCGGTGCGGAGCGGCATGCTGCGGAGCTCATCGCACGCTCTACGCAGGGTTTCGCCGCCTTCGCGGCACAGACCGCCTGATCTGCGTCACGTCCGAGTCGGGGCGCCGAACCGACGGCACCCCGACTCGGAGTCGCATCGTCATCAGTCCTTCGCACACTCCGTGAGGCCGACCGCAGCGGCGGCTTCCTTGCCCGTGGTCGCCAGCGTGTCGATGTCGGTGTTGGCCTCGACCGCGGCGGTCGCGTCGTCAACGGTCGTGGCGGCCTTGATGTCGACCAGAAGGGCCTCGCCGTTCGCCTGGCTCGCAGCGTGCGCGTCGAGGAATGCCTGATAGTCGGTGGCAAGATCGGCGGGAGGCGTAATGGCCTGCAGTTCGGCATTGCCGGCGGTGGCATCGGCGACCGCCTGAGCCCAGGTGTCCTGCACACTCTGGAGGCTTGTGCTGTCGATCGCTGACTTCAGTGCATCGGTCTTCGCGTGCACGTCGGCGCACACCGCGTCGGCTGCCGCGACGAACTCTTCCTTCGTCAGTGCGGCGGTCGTGGCGGTGGTGTCAGCGGCAGCAGCGGTGGTGTCAGCGGCGCTGCTCGACGCAGCGGAGTCGGAACCGCCGCAGCCAGCAACAAGGCCGATCGAGAGGGATGCGGCGGCGATGGCCGCGGCGATTCGAACTGAATGCTTCATGGGAATCCTTTCGTCGGAACGCACCGCGGTGAGAGGTCTCGGCGCCCGGGGAGCATTAATGACGCGAGGTGCCATTTAAAGCAACACCGGTCGCACGGTGCGCGTCGAGGCCGAGGAAGTGCTCGGGCCAGACGCCGATGCCGCATTGCGCCTGAGCGCAAAGCGGCACACCGGGGCACTCATCACACGCTCAACGCAGGGTTTCGCCGCCTTCGCTGCACGCACCGGCTGAGGTCCACACCCGATGCAGGTCGCCGCGGGTACCGCGGCGACCTGCATCGGACCTCATCACTGGATCAGTTGCCCGCGACGTGCAGATTGACGCAGGTGTCGTAGCCACCAGTCTTGGCGGCATCTGCCAGCGGCTGATCGGTAGCTGCGCTGTCAATCTTGCCAACGGCGTCGGCGAACGTCGTGCCACTGTCGACGTCGGTCTTAATTGCCACCACACTGGCGTTCGCAGCCTCAACCGCAACCAGATAGGCCGCCGCGTTGGCGTCGTCCGGTGCGGTCGCAACCGCGTCCGTCACGCTCGACGCGTACGTGTCGAATGCCGCGACGAGTGCATCGGCATCCTCTGCCCCGGCGGCAGCAGTACTGTCAGCCTCAAACTGTTGGCAGGCGTCGTTGATCGCCATACCCACATCGGTGCCCACAGCGGTGGTGTCCACAGCGGCGGTGTCCACAGCGGCGGTGGTGTCAGCGGCGCTGCTCGACGCAGCGGAGTCAGAACCCCCGCAGCCAGCAACGAGGCCGATCGACAGGGATGCAGCGGCGATGGCCGCGGCGATACGAACTGATTGCTTCATGAGAGTCCTTTCATCGGAATGCACCGACTGTGAGAGGTTTCGGCGCCGGGAAGACGGTAAAGGTGCGAACGACCCTTTGGAGCGACAACGGTCGCACGATTGACACCTGTGACGTCGACCGATGCGAGGGTATGACGCTTCCCCGGCTCCTCTGCGATCAGGCACCCCACATCATCGATGCTGCGCCGCGCGCCGGTGACGTGCCCAAGAGCGGTCTCGAGCGTGAGCGCCGCGCCCGCACGATGATCGCGTGGGGGGCATGTTCGATTCACGCCTCCTCGCGGCGCCCAATGGCCGCGATCGCCATCACACGCAGATGGCCTTGCCCGCGGGCGCGGCCCGATGGACGCAGCGATCCGCCGGAGAGAGCCGCGGGCCGAGGTGATGGAGTCATCCCCGGCCCGCACGGCCTCACAGTGGTGCTACTCGCCCCCGCACTCGGGGAGGCCTGCTGCCACAGCGGCCGTATCGGCAGTGGTGTTCAACGCGACCTCGGCTGTGCTGGCGGTCGACGTCTTGGCGATTACATCGTCAATGGATGTTGAGACCTGCACGTCTGCGGACTGTGCAAGTCCGCTGTCCACCACGGCGGCTTTCGCATCAACGAACGCCTGGTACGCATCGGCCCTGGCAGCCGGTGGGGTAATCGCCCGCAGCTCGGCCATGGCGGCCTTCGACTTGTCCGCGGCGCTGGCAGCAAAGGTCTGAAGGCTTTCCAGACTCGTGGCGTCGAGACTGGCCCCCGCATTCTTCACAAATGTCTTGACGTCGGTGCAGACCTTGGTGGCGGCAGCGACGAACTCGGCCTGGGTCATCTCTGGAGCGGCAGCGGTGGTGTCGGCAGCGCTGCTCGCCGACGATGAATCAGAGCCGCCGCAACCGGCGAAGCCGGCAACGGACACCGTGGCGGCAATCAGGCCGATGGCGGCGATACGAGTGATCTTCATGGGGAATGGTCCTCTGGCATTGGGAGACCGGTCGATGGGTCGAGCCGATGGGGACCATTCAACACGACCGCCATCGGCCGCACCCGCTACACGCCGCGGCGATTCACTCCCGTGACCTCACCTGATGCCACCGCGTGGATCTCTCCTTCGCACTCCACCTGCAGGCGTCCAAGGTCATCGATGCCGCGGCACACCCCGGTTATCTCCCCCGCCGTTGTGCCCACGGTCACGTGCGCGCCCGCAAGGTGATCGCGTTTGGCAAATGCGGCAACCACCGCGGTTGGCCCGTGATCAACCCACGCCGCGTACCGGCGCCCGATTGCTGTGAGTGCCGCACGCAGCAGGTCGCCACGCCGGGGGCGTGGCCCGATGGAAGCGAGCGACCCCGGGGTCCAGCGGGTGCTTGTTACCTCGGGCACCGGGCCCACGTTGATACCCATGCCGGCGATGGCCCAGATCACCCGCTCCTGATCGGCGGAGAGCTCGCACAGGATTCCGGCCACCTTGACGCCCGAGGCGATGATGTCGTTGGGCCATGCGATCTGCACGTCGGGCACACCGACCTCGTCGAGTGCGTCGGCCAGGCCCACGGCGATGACGAGCGGCAGCATGCCTGCCTCAATCGGGCTCACCCTCGGCCTGAGGATGACGGTGTACATGAGCGCCTCACCCGGGGCGTCCACCCACGACCGCCCGCGCCTGCCACGGCCAGCCGTCTGATGATCCGACCCGATGACAGTTCCCTCGGGCGCACCCTCCCTGGCCAGGCGGGCGGCATCATCGTTGGTGGAGCCGATCTCGGACGTCCACGTGACAGGGCCTGCAAGTGGCCCAGAAAGCCGTGGCATCACGACCGACGCAATCACCGGGTCGGCAGATGGGTCGAGCACATATCCCGAGCGGGTCGCCTCGATCGGGAGACCGTCGGCCCGCAACGCATCCACATGACGATGAACGGCGGCCCGGGAGCAGCCGAGATCACGCGCAATGGCACCGCCCGACACCCGCGTGCCGGGCAAGGCAGCCAAGGCTGCCAGCACCGCATCCCGACGTGCGGCTGCGTCGCCTTCTGCGTGAGACCCCATGCGGGCAGGGTAACGCCGTTTGGGCACCACAGGAAAGCGCGCCCGGGTGGATTCGAACCACCGACCGTCGGATTAGAAGTCCGGTGCTCTATCCAGCTGAGCTACGGGCGCCGATGCGGCCAGCGTAGCCGCATCGGCGCCCATGCCCGAGGATTACTTCTGGTCGAACGCCGGGGTACCGGGTCCGTAAGACGCGCTTTCGAGCCCCTTGCGGATGTCCACCAGCATCTGGGTGTCCACATCCTTGTGCTTCGGGCGGTGAAGAAACAGCAGGCTGTCGCCGAGGCCCACACGGAACTTGCCGTTGTGCTCCTCCTCAACGGTACCCACGGCCTCAAGCAGCGAGATGACCTCGCGCCACTCGACGTTGTGGGCCCCGCCGCCGTGGTCGAAGACCTTGTGGAGAGTGGCGCGGTGATGGCTGGTGAGGTGATCGGTCACGCGGTGATGCTCCTGTCGTGAGTGAGGGCGGCCTGCGGGGGGCGAGCCTAGTCGGGCCACGGGTGAAAACGACGTGGACCCCGCCACCCGAGGGGTGACGGGGTCCACGAAGACCATCCGATCACGCAGTGACTACGACAGGTACTTGCTCGCGTCGATGCCGTGCTCGGTCATCAGCTTCTCGAACGTCTCGCGCATCTCGTCCGGGTAGTCCGGGAGGTCGCCGTCGGCGAGAACCTTCTTGGCGTGCTCACGGATGTTGGGGCCGAAGTCCCAGTCATCGTCCTTCATCAGGCGCTCAATCTCCTTGGCGGGCCAGGAGACCACACCGGGGTCGCGGGAGAAGTCGGCCGCAAGGCGGTCGATCTCCTCGAAACGGCCCGGCAGCGGTGCCTGCGCCTGGATCATGTTCTTGCCCTTGAGTGCTTCCTCGAGGCCATCGGCCATCTGGAGACCCTTGCCGTGCGCGCCGTCGTGGAACAGGCGGTCGAACTTGATGCGGGCACGCTGGCCACCTGCGGCCATGTCCTCGAGCGGGTAACCAACCGCGTGACCCCAGGTGAAGCGGTAGTGCGGGGGCAGGTTGAAGGCCTTCTCCACGCCACCCGGCTTGCGGCCGAAGGCGATGAGAATGGAACCGACGCCGAGCGCGGTACCGGCGAGCATCGACTGCGCAACAGCCTGACCGGACTCGAAACGGAGCAGGTTCTCGGTGCGCTCAGTCGGGAAGCTCATCAGGCGCGGAACGGTCTGCGTCATGGTGAACTCGTAGTTCCAACCGTGGTACTTGGTAAGGGCGCCGGAAAGCGCGAGGGTCGAAAGACCGTCGTTGGCGCGGCCGTACCAGGCGTTGAGGTTGGTCAGCCAGAAGATGAGGTGCGACGACTGGTTGATGATCTGGACGTTGAATCCAGAAACGCACTCCTCGATCTCGTCCCAGAGGTCAGAGTCCTTGGTGACGACGATCGCCTCAGTGGCGTTGATGTTGCCCTGGCAGGACGCAAGGCGTCCGGCCTGCAGCATTGTGTGGATCTTCCAGTCTTCGACCGTGCGTGACGGGTCGTAGTAACGGAAGCTTCGACGGTTACCGATCGCCTCGAGGACCGGAACGTCGGGGATGTCGGAGGCACTCACGGCCATGGAACGACGTCTCCTGGGAATTGCGGACAAGGAACGTGCAAGCGGCGTGGATGCCGCGATGTGCGCAATCTACACGTGTGGCCGGTGCGTTGCATGAGTAACGAAGTGGATTCGCGGATCTGCGCGATCCGGGGCGGATGACCGGGCGAACGCAGTGCCTCGCTGTCTACCCTGCCCGCCATGCCTAATCTTCTTCTCGTAACCGTTTCCACCGACGAGGTCCTCAACAAAGAGGGCAAGGTCCGCTTCCCCGGCACTGACGCCGCGGTCGCAGCTCTCGCCGAGGCTGGCTGGACCGTGGAGGTCATTGACCCCATGTGGCCTGGCCCGCTTCGTCGTGTGGAGGAGGGTGGCGTTGACGCCGTCCTCGTCTCATGCTTCAAGGCCGTCCCGCGCTCGCGCGATGCAGCCTCAATGCTCTCCCGTATGGCGGAGGTCCCGGTGTTCACCGTGGGTGTCCTCCAGAAGGATGACGCGTTCCGCACCATGGCCCCCACGGTCGGAGTGCTCAGGAACGTCGGGGAACTTCCGCAGGGCTAGCTCGCGCGGGGCCGAATATGGCCCGGTCGGCGGTCCATGGGGGCCGCCGACCGAATTTCCTTTATCCCGATGCGCGCCCGACTCGCCATCGCCGCTGCGGCCCTTGTAGGGACCGCGGTCGTATCCCTCGCCCTCGCTGGCCCGGGGGCCGATCAAGCACGCTCGCGCATCCGTGTGCTTGAGCAGCGGGTGATCAGTGCGACCCAGGCCATCCCGGCCGCACGGCTTGCCGAGAGGGACGCCAACCGCAAGCTCGTTGCAGCACGTGATCGCCTGGCAACGATTCAGCCCGAACTCGACCGTCGGGCCGAAGCGCAGCGTGCGGGACAACTGGTGCTGGCGGGTCGCCTGCGGGACATCTATCGATCGGCCGATCTGGATCCGCTCCTCGCCGTGCTGCTCTCGGGTGGCAACCTGTCGGCCCTTGCGGCGGGTCAGGCCGACCAGGAGCGTCTGGCCCGCGAGGATGTCTCACTGGTGGAACACCTGCGCGACGACCGCCGACAGGTTGCCCGCCTTGTTGCAGCCCGCACGCGCGACCTCGGCATGAAGAGGGCGGCGGCCCGGAATGCTGCCGCCCATCGCGCCAAGGTCGTGATGCTGCGCGACCGGCGCACCCGAGCCCTCCGGCAGGCACGGCGCGAGTTCGCCCGCCTCCAAGCACGGGAAGACCGCGCAGACGCCCGCGCGGCCCGACGAGATGCTGCCCCCATCGCCCAAGGCGCCTCCAGCGCCGGCACACCGGCAAATGGCACGTGGCCCCCGGTCCAAGGTGGCCCGTCGAAGGCGGTGCTCAACAAAATCGCCCAGTGCGAGTCGGGAGGCAACCCACGCTCAATCGGCGGCGGCGGTTCATTCCGCGGCAAGTACCAATTCATGACCTCCACCTGGGAGGCAGTGGGAGGGCAAGGGGACCCAGCGGCCGCGTCAGAATCGGAACAGGACTACCGAGCAGCACTGCTATTTGAGCGGGCAGGCGCAGGCCAATGGCCAGTATGCGCCGCCTTCGCCAACTAACCCACCCCACCCCCGGCTGACAGGCACCTTGTCCACAGGGTGGGGTGTGACGCGAGCGTTGCGAACGTTGCAGGGTCGTGACCTTCGCTTACACGGGCCAGATGGCGCGCCCTCACCCGCGGATAGGCGGCGAGACCCACCCTGTGGACAAGGTGCCTGTCACCTTGTCCACAGGGTGGGGTGTGACTAGAGCGTTGCGATTGTTGCGCCGTCGCCACCCTCGTTTGCCGGGGCCAAGTCTCTCCCCTTCACGAGTGGGTGGGCTGCGAGCTCCTCGTTGATGACCCCACGCAGTGCGCCGGTGCCGCGGCCATGGATCACGCGCACTCGGTCAAGTCCAGCCTGGGCTGCCATATCGATGTGATCACGCACCATGCGTCTGGCGGGCTCGGCGCGCTGGCCCCGCACGTCGACATCTGGGGTGATGGCATCGAATACCGGTCGGGCCTCGGCCCTGGGCGGTGGTGCGGCCGTGGCGGCCGGGGTGCGATCTGGCGCGAGGCGTGCCAGTGGCACTCGGATGCGAGCTGAGGGGCCCTGCAGCTCGGCTTGGTCGCCCTCAATTGAGATGACCACACCCCGGACCCCAAGGGCGACGTCGACGGCGTGCTCACCCACCTCTGGGGGGCGTTCAGGCGCCACCGGCTGCGAGAGCCCCTGCAGGCGCTCTCCCGCACGGCGTGAGGCATCGTCAGCGGCGCCAAGGCGACGGTCGCGGTCCTTCTGTTGGTCACCCGACCGCCGATCGCGGTCTTCAATCTTCCGGCCCGCTGAAATCTCGCTGCGCAACAGTCCGAGATCCCGGCGCAGCTCGGCCAGCTCCATCTCGGCCTCTGCGCGCATCCGTGCGCGTTCCTCATCGGCCTTCGCGCGCAGTTTCTCCCGCTCGCGTTCGGCGTCGCGTCGCTCGCGCTCCGCGCTGGCCCTGGCATCGGCAGCGGCTGCACGGTCACGCTCGGCTTCTGATCGTGCCCGCTCCGCATCCTCCGTCAAGCCCATCAGCGCGCTGCGCTCAGGCCCCATGGCCGCTCGGGCGCGGTCAAGCACCGATGCCGGCATACCAAGGCGCTCAGCGATGCCGATGGCGTGCGACCCGCCGGGCTCTCCGATGATGAGACGATAGGTGGGCGCCAGCGAGTCGGGGTCAAGCCCGACGGCGGCGTTGGCGGCCCCCTCTGTGCTGACCGCCCAGGACTTGACCTCAGGGGAATGCGTGGTCGCAAGCACCAGCGCACCGCGCCCGAGCAGCTCCTCGAGCACCGCCTGCGCGATGGCTGCGCCCTCGGCGGGATCGGTACCGGCGCCCACCTCATCAAGCAGCACCAGTGATCTCGGCCCGGCATCGTTGAGCACGCCAATGAGCGTGCGCACATGGGCCGAGAATGTGGACAGGCTTTCGCTGATGGACTGGTCATCGCCGATATCCGCCACCACGGCGTCGAACACCGGCAGGCGCACACGGGCAGCCGGCGGCTGCAGGCCGCACTGATGAAGCATGGCGAACAGCCCGAGAGTCTTGAGCGACACCGTCTTGCCACCGGTGTTCGGCCCACTCACCACCAGCGATCGGATATCGGCCAGATCCAGGTCGATGGGTACGGCCGTCGCGGGGTCGAGCAACGGATGCCGGGCGGATACCAAGAGCGGCTCGCCGTCCTCCACCGGTGTTCCCCGCCACGCACGCGACAACGATGCGCGGGCCAGACATAGATCGATTTCGCTAAGGGCCCCAGTAGCCTCGTCAAGCAGATCGGCGTTGTCTTCGACGAGCTGAGTGAGCTGACCCAGCACGATGCCGAGCTCTTCGCGCTCACGCGCGACGGCCTCTCTCACCCGGTTGCTGGCCTCCACCACCGCAAGCGGCTCGACAAACAGGGTTCCACCGGAGTCGGAGGTGTCGTGCACGATTCCGGGGACCGACGAGCGCGACGACGCCTTGACGGCCAGCACTGGTCGGCCACCGCGCTCGGTGATGAACCCCTCCTGAAGGTGC
>Ga0194051_1000226_pt1 | contig 32618 bp, 35 predicted proteins | sample SepL2320m_MetaG_FD_161275 | JGI IMG/M metagenome (GOLD analysis project Ga0194051, IMG submission 161275) | Anoxic zone freshwater microbial communities from boreal shield lake in IISD Experimental Lakes Area, Ontario, Canada - Sep2016-L239-20m | ecosystem: Environmental > Aquatic > Freshwater >... | reverse complement strand
GCGCAAGGCGATGCTCGACCCGTTTCGCCCCGAGAATCCCGACGACGTCGAGCGCCTGAAGCGCCTGCAGGCCGAGATCCACGATGGCTTCAAGGACTGGGTCCGCCAGCGCCGACCTCGGCCGCTGGCTTTCCGTGGCGACAGGCGCGCTGAAGCCGGCCGGCACACTGACGCTCATTCATCGCAGCGACCGCTTGGAGGAGATCGCGGGCCACCTGGTGCGTCTCGGCTGGGGCGATGTGACGGTGAAGCGCCTGCCACCCGCCGCACGCGTGCTCGTCCGCGCGCGCTTCGGCGCAGCGACGCGCCGCGAGTCGCCGCCATTGCGCCTGCACCGCCCGGAAGGCGGGTACACCGACGAGGCGGAGGCCATTCTGCGTCACGCCCAGCCGCTTGCCTTCTGAGCCGACCGCCGCGACAGTGCCGGCCATGTTGGGATGGATCAAAAATCGCCTGAGCCGCAGCCCCGTCGTGCCGGTCGTCCGGCTGTCCGGCGTCATCGCTTCCGGAGGCGGTCCGCTGTCGGGCCGCAGCCTGTCCGTTGATTCGGTGGCGCCGCTGCTCAAGCGCGCTTTCGACATGCGCGGCGCCAAGGCGGTCGCCCTGGCAATCAATTCGCCCGGCGGTTCGCCGGTCCAATCGGCGCTGATCGCCCAGCGCATCCGCCTGCACGCCCAGGAAAAGAGCCTCCCCGTCATCGCCTTCGTCGAGGACGTCGCGGCCTCGGGCGGCTACTGGCTCGCCTGCGCCGCCGACGAGATCATCGTCGATCCCAGTTCGATCGTGGGCTCAATCGGTGTGATCAGCGCAAGCTTCGGCTTCCAGGAGCTGATCGCGCGTTATGGTGTCGAGCGCCGCGTCCACACCTCGGGCGAGCGCAAGGCGATGCTCGACCCGTTTCGCCCCGAGAATCCCGACGACGTCGAGCGCCTGAAGCGCCTGCAGGCCGAGATCCACGATGGCTTCAAGGACTGGGTCCGCCAGCGCCGCGGCCGGCTCCTGAAGGCCGACGAGGCGACGCTCTTCAATGGCGAATTCTGGACCGGCAAGCGCGGTCTAGAACTCGGGCTGGCCGACGGGCTGGGCGAACTGCGCACCACCCTGCAGGCACGCTACGGCGCCAAGGTGCGCCTGCCCGTGATCGGGCCACGGCGTGGCCTGCTGAGCCGGTTTGGCTTTTCCAGTCAGCTGGGCGATATCGGCCCGGCCACTCTTGCCGCCGTCGAGGAGCGTCTGCATTGGCAGCGCTTCGGACTTTAGGAGCCTTGCGATGAACTTGCGTACCCCCGTTCAATCCGACGACCTCGCTGCCGTGCGAAGCTGGTTCGACACGCTGTCAACGCACTGCCGTGCCGTCGACTACGAGGGCGCGCGGCCGATCTTTGCCGACGACATGATCGCCTTCGGGACCTTCACCGACTTCATGCACGGCCGCGAACTCGCGGAGCAGAAGCAGTGGCGCAACGTCTGGGGCACGATCCGCAACTTCCGCTATGAGCTCGACAAGATCGAGGCGATCGTGTCGGCCGACCGGCTGACCGCGGTCGGCATGGGCGTGTGGCAGTCGGACGGCTTCAATCCCAACGGCGACAAGTTCGACCGTCCGGGCCGCACGACGGTCGTGCTCGGCCGCAAGAAGGTGGGCGACCCGTTTGTGGCCACCCACACCCACATGTCGCTGTTCCGCGGCACGCCGGACCAGAGCTACGGCAAGTTCGCCAAAAGCGCGGCGGTCTAGACCGCGCTGGTGAGCTTGAGGCCGATGATGCCGGCCACGATAAGCCCGATCGAGGCCAGCCGCGGGAGGTCGGTCGCTTCGCCGAACAGGAAGATGCCCAGGATGGCCGTGCCGACGGCGCCGATGCCGGTCCAGACCGCGTAGCCGGTGCCGACCGGCAGGGTCTTCAGCGCAATTCCCAGCAGGACAATGCTCACGATCATCGCCCCGCCCGTCAGGATCGATGGCGTAAGACGCGTGAAGCCGTCGGTATATTTGAGTCCTATCGCCCAACCGATCTCGCAGAGACCGGCGATCAGGAGAATGAGCCATGCCATGGAACGCACCCTTCGCAAGAAGCCGGGCCGTCCCGACACTTGCCCGTTGAAAGCGGGGTCGTCCCCACCAGGCGCAATGTCAGATAGGCACAGCGCGAGAGGTGTGCAAGACGTTACGTCGCCATAACTCTCAGGCCGGATCGACGGCGCCTTTGCGCTCGACGATCAGGCGATACTGATCGGGCTGGCGATGGACGGCGAAGTTGAACGTCGTCGTCTTGTAGCTCCTGCCGGCGTCGAGATCGCAGCGATGCACGATCAGCTCGTCGCCGTCGCCGGCGGCGCGCGCGACGACCTTGCCCGAAGGCGCCACGATCATGCTGTCGGCGAGCGACGGCACGCCCTCCTCGGCGCCGCCCTTGGCAACGCCCACCACCCAGGTCCCGTTCTGGTAGGCGCCGGCCTGCATGGAGAGCTGGTTGTGGAACCAACTGTGCTCGTCGTGGTCGGGCGACGGCGCGTTGTGCAGCGGCGTGTTGTAGCCCAGCAGCACCATCTCGACGTTCTGCAACCCCATGACGCGATAGGTCTCAGGCCAGCGGCGGTCGTTGCAGATGCACATGCCCATGTTGGCGCCGAACGCCTTGACCACCGGGAAGCCGAGATTGCCGACCTCGAAGTAGCGCTTCTCGAGATGCTGAAACGGACGCTCGGGCTCGTGCTCGACATGGCCCGGCAGATGGATCTTGCGGTACTTGGACACGATGCGGCCGTCGCGCTCGACGATGATCGAGGTGTTGAAGCGGCGCAGCTTGTCACCCCCTGGGCCACCTTCGTTGGCGAGTTCGGCATAGCCGAACGAGAAACCCAGACCGAGCGTCTTGGCTTCATTGAACAGCGGCGCCGTCTCGTTCGACGGCATTTCCGTCTCGAAGAAGGAGTCGATTTCCGCCTGGTCCGGCATCCACCAGCGCGGAAAGAACGTGGTGAGCGTAAGCTCGGGGAATACGATCAGCTCGCAGCCCATGCGCTTGGCCTCACGCAGATGCGCAATCATGCGCTCCACGATATCGCGCCGCGTGTGGCTGCGCTGGATGGGGCCCATCTGGGCGGCCCCGACGGTCAGAAATCGGCTCATTGTCACCTTCCGGTGACTATTATGCACAGACCGCTATTTATAGGGGAAGTGTTCGACGTGCGTCTCCGCCGTGCGACCAAAATACACGACACGACGCCCGAGAAGTGAGACGAGATAGCCTGAACAGCCCGCCGCCATGACCTTCTCGCAGAATGCTCGGTAGCTGTGGGTGCCGACCTGGGATTGCCGGACCGCTGCTTCGACGCGTCCCGCATCGAAGGTGGAAGCGATCATGACGTCGGGATCGTCCGCCTGCACATCGATGCCCATGCCATCCGGCAGATAGTAGGTCTTGGTCGAGCGCCGAAAGTCCGCGTAGTAGCCCTCGACGCCTGCGCCTTCGAGTTTCCCGAGTACTTGCCCGAAATTCAGACTGCCCTCTTCCGAGCCTCGGCTGCACGCCTCGACGATGGCCTTTACGTTCTCATTCACCGTTCACTCCGTGAATTCAATCGACTGGAACAATCTTGAGTTCGTTCTGCTCGACCAGCCGTCCGAGCAGGTGCCTCAACACGCGTCGCTCTTGCACCGTGAGGGGCCGGAAGAATTCCGCGTCGTTGTCGTCGGCCAAGGCCGCAAGTTGCGGGACCAACGCGCGACCGCGCGCGGTCAGCGCCAGAGTCTGGCCGCGGCCATCCTGCGGATCGGCCCGCCGCGTGACCAATTCTCTGTCGATCAGCCGGTCGACGAGCTTGGTGATCGCGCCGCGCGTCATGCCGATATGGTCGGCGAGCAGGCTGGGTGCCACGCCGCGCGTGCCGAACAGACGGCGCATGACCACCCATTCGGCAACCGTCACGCTCTTATCCTGCAGCTTGCGGGCAAAGGCCTGCGAGACGTGATTGGAGACGAATCTCAGCCAATAGCCAAGATGGGCGTCGAGATTGGAAATTCTGTCCGTCATTTGATTGACGCGGAAACTACCTGAATATAGTTTCCACGTCAATCATCTGGGATGAGATCTTTTAGGGTTCCGCCCGCTTCACATCGTTGGTGAACTCCGCCGAGCAGAAGGACCCGCCCTGGAAGAGATCGCCGACCGGATCCGGTCCGATCTTTGCCTGCTCCGCCTCGGCGTGGGCGCGGTGATCTTCGGACTTGTCGGCCGGGCGGTAGCCGAGCTGCTGCGCCCGTGAATTGTCCCACCAGCCCGCAGCATTGTCCGACGCGCCGTAGAAGATCTCGTAGCGGATATCGGGGTGCTCGAGACCGATGCGGAAGAGCTGCACGAGGTCCCGGGGGGAGATCCAGATCGAGAGGCGCCGGACGTCGAGCGGCGTCGGGCCGACATTGCCGATGCGCAGGCAGGTCACGGCCATGCCGTGCTTGTCGGAATAGAGTGAACCCAGCCCCTCGCCAAACACCTTGCTGACACCGTATCGGCTGTCGGGGCGCACCGTGAGATTGGTGCCGATACGCCGCTTGCGCGGATAGAAGCCGATCGCATGGTTGGACGAGGCGAAGATCACCCGCTTCACCCCGGCCTGGCGGGCTGCCTCGAACAGGTTGTAGCAGCCGATGATGTTGGCCTGCAGAATCTGGTCCCATGTGCCTTCGACCGAATGGCCGCCGAGATGAATGACGCTGTGGGCGCCGTGCACGGCGGCCGCCACTTCCTCGGGCTTGGTCAAATCGGCAGCGACGAAAGTCTCGCCAGGCTGCAGGTCCCTGGGCTTCACCCGATCGCTCAGCACCAGGCCGGGATAGAGCTTGGCCAGCAGCGGCCGCGTCATAGTGCCGATGCCGCCGGACGCGCCGGTGAACACGATCTTGCGGTTCTTGTCCTCGCCGTCAGTCATCAACGCTTCTCCTTGCCAGGCTTCTGTAGCGTTCGAGCGAACGCGTCAGGTGTTCATGCATCGCCCGGCGCGCCTCGGCCGGATCCTCGGCGGAGATACCGGCGACGATGCGACCGTGTTCGTGCTGGATGCGTTCGAGATAGGTGCGCCGTTCGGCCGGCGTGTCCACCGAAAGCCGCACGCTTTGGCGCGGGATGACGTGGTTGCCGAGAAAGGCAAGAAAACGCGGGAACTGACGATTGCCCGTTGCCTCGGCGATGGCGCAATGGAAGGCAAAGTCTTCCGCGACCGCACCGTCACCGCCACGCAGCGCTCGATCGATGCCACGCAGCGCCGTCCGAATGGCGGCGATCTGCTTGCGGGTCGCCCGCTCGGCGGCCAGCGCGGCGGCCTCGACCTCGACCGCCAGGCGCAGCTCCATCACGTCGAGAATTTCACCGAGAGCAGCCGCGCGCGGGGCGGCGATGCGGAACGGACTGGCCGCGGGGTCGGCGACATAGGCCCCCGAACCTCGGCGCGTCACGATTAGACCGTCGGCGCGCAACGCCGCCACCGCCTCGCGCACGACGGTGCGGCTCACGCGCATGCTGGCCGTCAAATCCTGCTCCGTCGGCAGGCGCGCGCCGGGGCCGAGGCGACCGCCCCGGATGTCGGCACCCAGGCGCGTCACCACACGTTCGACGAGATTATTGGTCCGCGGCTTGCCGGTCATGAAACTCGATGGTAGCGTCGAAGAAGTTGTCAGACAACTTTATTAGGTCCCGAAGCGGATCAGGACAACGTACCGGGAAGGAAGATCGATGCGTACTCCAAAAATTCTCGTCGCGCTCGCCGTCGCGCTCGCGTCCGGCACGGCCGGGGCCAAGGAGTTCCGCTCCTCCGACGTCCATCCCCTCGACTATCCGACCGTGCAGGCTGTGGCCTACATGGGCAAGCTGATCAGCGAGCGCACCGGCGGCAAGAACAGCATCAAGGTGTTCGGCCAGAGCACGCTGGGCTCGGAAAAGGACACGATCGAGCAGACCAAGATCGGCGCGCTCGACATGGTCCGGGTCAACGTGGCGCCGCTCAACAACATCGTGCCGGCCACCATCGTCCCTTCGCTGCCGTTCCTCTTCAAGTCGACGGAACACATGCGCCGCGTGCTCGACGGGCCGATCGGCGACGAGATCCTGGCCGCCATGGAGGCCCAGGGCTTCATCGGCCTCTGCTTCTACGATTCGGGCTCACGATCCTTCTATTCCGGCAAGAAGGCGATCAGGAACGTGGCCGACACCAAGGGCATGAAGATCCGCGTGCAGCAGTCCGACATGTGGGTGGCAATGATGCAAGCGATCGGTGCCAACGCGACGCCGTTGCCCTATGCCGAGGTCTATACCGCGCTCAAGACCGGTGTGGTCGACGCGGCCGAGAATAACTGGCCGTCCTACGAATCCTCGCGCCATTACGAGGCCGCAAAGATTTATAGCCTTACCGAGCATTCGATGGCGCCCGAGGTCCTCGTCTTCTCCAAGAAGATCTGGGACGGGCTCTCGAAGGAGGACCAGGCGATCATTCGCAGCGCCGCCAAGGAATCGGTGCCCTACATGCGCAAGCTGTGGGACGAGCGCGAGGCCTCGGCGCGCAAGACGGTGGAAGCCGCGGGCTCGCAGGTCATCTCCGACGTCGACAAGAAGTCGTTCTCCGACGCCATGGCGCCGGTCTACGCCAAGTTCGCGGCCGACCCGAAGCTGCAGGATCTCGTGAAGCGTATCCAGGCCACCCCATAAGGACCGACGACCGGTCATGTTCAATGCGTTCACGGCGTTCAACGCGACGGTGTCGCGTTGGTGCATGTATGCCGCGGTGACGGGACTGATGGGCATCGTCACCGTGGTCGCCCTGCAAGTGTTCGGCCGCTACGTGCTGAACGACACGCCGATCTGGGCCGAAAGCACGGCGCTGGTGCTGATCCTATACGTCACCATGCTGGGTGCCGCGGTGGGCGTGCGCGACGCCGGCCACATCGGACTCGAATCGCTGCTGATCCTGGCGCCCGAGGCACTGCGCCTGAAGCTCGAGATCGTGATCCATTTCCTGGTCGGCACATTCGGCCTGATCATGGCGTGGAACGGCGGAGTGCTGGCCGAGTCGGTGATGTCCTACAAGATCCCGACTCTGGGTCTGTCCGAGGGTTTCAACCACATCCCCTTGGTGATCGCGGGGATACTGATCGCCCTCTTCTCCCTTGAACACATCGTGGCGCTGCTGCGCGGCGAGGAAGTAGTGCCGTCATGGCATTGAACACATGGCACTGACAATCCTGTGCGTGGTCTTCGCACTCTGCCTCGCGCTGGGCGTACCCGTCGCCTTCTCGATCGGCCTCTCCGCCGTCGCCACCATCCTCTACGAGGGCCTGCCGCTCGCGGTCGTGTTCCAGCGCATGACCTCGGGCATGAACATCTTCTCGTTCCTGGCCATCCCATTCTTCATCTTCTCGGGCGAGCTGATGCTCTATGGCGGTGTCGCCGAACGCATCGTGGCCTTCGCCAAGAGCCTGGTCGGCCATGTCCGCGGCGGCCTCGGCATGGCCAATGTCGTGGCCTGCACCTTGTTCGGCGGTGTCTCGGGCTCGCCGGTAGCCGACGTCTCGGCGATGGGCGCCGTCATGATCCCGATGATGAAGAAGGAGGGCTATCACGCCGACTACGCCGTCAACGTGACGACCCATGCCTCCCTGGTGGGCGCGCTGATGCCGACCAGCCACAACATGATCATCTATGCGCTAGCGGCCGGCGGCAAAGTCTCGATCGCAGCGCTCATCCTGGCCGGCATGGTGCCGGCAGCGCTCCTGATGATCTGCATGCTGGTCGCGGCCTATCTGGTGGCGATCCGGCGCGGCTATCCGGCCGGCACTTTTCCGGGCTGGAACGCGGTGCTGTGGTCGATGGTGGCGGCGATCCCGGGCCTGCTGATCATCGCCATCATCCTGGTCGGCATCCTGAGCGGCGTGTTCACGGCCACCGAGTCGGCCGCGGTCGCGGTGATCTATGCGCTGGCGCTCACCATCTTCGTCTACCGCAGCCTGTCGTGGGAGAATTTCCTGAAAGCTGCCGCCAAGGCGGTGAAAACCACCGGCGTCGTGCTGCTGCTGATCGGCGTGTCCAATACCTTCGGCTACCTGATCACGCTCTACGAAGTGGCTGACCTCACCGGCAAGTCTCTGGCGGCCCTCTCGACCGATCCGTGGGTGATCTTTTTCCTGGTGAACCTGATCCTGTTCATCCTCGGCACCTTCCTCGACATGGCTGCCACCATCCTGATCTGCACGCCGATCTTCCTGCCGATCTGCATGCATTACGGCATGGGCCCGGTGCAGTTCGGCATGCTGATGCTGATCAACTGCGCACTGGGGCTGAACACGCCGCCGGTCGGCACGACGCAGTTCGTCGGCTGCGCCATCGGCGGCATCTCGGTGGGACAGGTGATGCGGACCATCCTGCCCTTCTACGGCGCCCTGATCGCCGCCCTCTTCCTGGTGACTTACGTGCCGGTCTTTTCGCTGGGCCTGCCGCGCCTATTCCTCGGCAAGTTCTAGCATCAGGTTCGCCAGCACCTGGGCGCCGGCCGCAAGGTCGGCCGGCTCGGTGTGTTCCTTCACATTATGGCTGAGGCCCTCGACCGACGGCACGAAGATCATCGCCGTCGGGCAGAGCCGTTGCATCATCTGGGCATCGTGGCCCGCGCCCGAGGGCATGCGGCGTGTGCTGAGGGACAATGCCTTGGCGTGATGTTCGACCCGGTCGACGAGACCTCCGTCGAAGATTACCGGCTCGAAGCGCGCCAGCACATTGGCCTCGACCTCGACCCGCTCGGCCTTCATCACTTCAGCGATATACGCAGCGACGCGGGCCTCGGCTTCCTTGAGCTTCGCCTCATCGGTATTGCGCAGGTCGACCGTGAACACTGCGCGGTTGGGCACCACGTTGATCAGGTTGGGCCGCAGCGCCAGCGCACCCACAGTCGCCACCTGGTTGCCGCCCATCTCCCAGGCGAGTTTGCGCGCGAAGAGGTTGACCGAGGCCGCGAGGTAGCCCGCGTCACGGCGCAGCCGCATCGGTGTCGTGCCGGCATGGTTGGAAACACCCGTCACCGTGTATTCGATCCAAGAGATGCCCTGGACGCTCTCGACGACGCCGATCTGCACTTTCTCTTCGTCAAGGATCGGGCCCTGCTCGATGTGCAGCTCGACGAAGGCATGCGGCTTCAGCACACCGGGCGTCACCGGTCCGAGATAGCCGATGCGGCGCAGCTCGTCGCCAACCGAGGCGCCCTCCTTGTCGACGGCGGCATAGGCCTCGTTGAGACCGATGCCGCCGGCATAAACCAGACTGCCCATCATGTCGGGCTGGAAGCGCGCGCCTTCCTCGTTGGTGAAGAAAGCGACGGCGATCGGCCGGCGCGTCGTGATCTTCGCTTCATTGAGAGCGCGGACGACTTCGAGGCCGGCCAGGACGCCATAGTTGCCGTCGTAGCGCCCGCCAGTGCGCACGGTATCGATGTGGCTGCCGGTCATCACGGGGGCCAGGTCCTCGCGGCCGGCGCGCAGCCCGATCACATTGCCGATGGCGTCGATCCGCACGTCCAGGCCCAGCGCCTTCATCCAGCCCACGACCAGGTCGCGGCCGACTTTGTCCTCGTCGGTGAGCGCCAGGCGCGCGCAGCCACCACCTTCGATGGCGCCGATGGCAGCCAGTTCGTCCAGGGCGCCGAGCAAGCGCCGGTCATCCAAAAGCAGCATGAATTCTCCAGTGGAACCAAGACCTTAGACGGTCACGGGAAATCGGGCAAAATATCACGCCGCCTTGATCCAGATTGCCTTGCAAGCGCCTCACGCTGGGGTCACTTAATTGGCTCTGATGCCGCGTTTCCTTGCCCTTCTGCTGGCGTTGCTCGTCGCGGGCCCCGCTTTCGCACAGTCATCCGCACAATCCGTCGTGCAGACCGACAATGTGCGCGCCGAGCTGTTGTCCGATATCGCGGCGGCCAAGCCCGGCGAGCCGTTCTGGGTCGGCCTGCGCCAGACCATGCGGCCGAAGTGGCACACCTACTGGAAGAACCCGGGCGAGTCAGGGCTGCCAACCGAGATTGCCTGGGCCTTGCCGGAGGGCGTCACGGCCGGCCCCATCGTCTGGCCGGTGCCGCACGTCTTCGATATCGGCGGCGTCATCAACTACGGTTTCAAGGACGACATTCTTCTGCTGGTCAGGATCACGCCGCCCGCCAACCTTGCCGGCGATACGCTGAAGCTCACGGCCGACGCCAACTGGCTGGTCTGCGAGGATGTCTGCATCCCCGAGGAGGCCAAGCTCGAGCTCGTCCTGCCGCTCGCCGCCGCCGCGACACCGAGCGATCCCAAGACGCGCGCGCTGTTCGAGGCGGCACGCCGCAACGTGCCGATGGAGAGCCCGTGGCCGGCGCGCTACGGCGTTTCCCAATCCGGCGATCCGACCCTGATCGTCGAGGCCAAAGGGCTGAAGCCCGACACGATCGGCAATGTCTATTTTTTCCCCGCCGAGTGGGGCCACGTTGCCGCGATGGCCAAGCAGACGGCCAGCATCACGGCCGAGGGCATCCGCATCCCGCTCCGCAAGGGCGACGCCAAGACCCCGATGCCGGCGGCACTCGCGGGTACGCTGGTGCTCACCGAGAAGACGGCCGACGGCACCGTGAAGCAGGCCTTCGACGTTGCGGCCAAGCTCGATCCCACTTTTGTGCTGCAGGCGATGACGCTCGCGGCGGTCGGCAGTGAGCAACTCACGCTCGTGCAGGCACTGCTGTTCGCGCTGCTGGGCGGGCTGATCCTGAACCTGATGCCCTGCGTGTTTCCGGTGCTGGCCATGAAAGCCGCGGCGTTCGCGCGGCTGGCCGGCCATGAACGCCGCGAGATGCGGCGCGACGGGCTCGCCTATACCGCGGGCGTGCTGGTCTCGTTCGGCGCGATGGCCGCGGTCGTCGTGGCGATCCGCGCCAGTGTCGGCGACGTGACCTGGGGTTTCCAGTTCCAGTCGCCGGTCTTCTCGCTGCTGATCGCCTATCTGTTCTTCGTCGTCGGCTTGAACCTCTCCGGCGTCTTCGAATTCGGCAATCGGCTGGCGGGCGTCGGCCAGGGACTCGCGGCACGGGGTGGCACGACCGGGTCGTTCTTCACCGGCGTGCTGGCCGTCATCGTGGCCACGCCCTGCACCGCGCCGTTCATGGCGGCGGCCCTCGGTTTTGCCCTCAGCCAGCCCGCGCCTGCGACCGTGGCCGTGCTGCTGGCGATGGGCCTTGGCCTCGCACTCCCCTATCTGGCGCTTTCCATGACACCGGCGCTGCAGCGGCTGATGCCGCGGCCCGGCCCGTGGATGGACCGGCTGCGCCAGTTCCTCGCCTTCCCGATGTATGCCTCCGCCGTCTGGATGATCTGGGTGCTGACCCAGCAGACCGGCTCGGACGGCGTGCTCTATGCGCTGGGGGGCATGATCCTGATCGCCTTCGCCATCTGGCTGCTGCGGATCGGATCAGGCTCGTCACCCGCCATATGGCTGCGCCGCGGCGTTGCAGCGGCGGCCGTCCTGCTGGCCTTTGCCGCGGCGCTGAAAATCGACGACAGCCCGGCCACCGCTGCCTCGGCATCGGGTACACCCGTCTCGGGTGTCAATTTCGATGGATGGGAGCGTTTCTCCCGCGCGCGGATGACCGAGGCGCACGCCGCCGGCAAACCGGTGTTCGTCGATTTCACCGCCGCCTGGTGCATTACTTGCTTGGTGAACGAGCGGGTCGCTCTCGAGACTGCGGCCACGAAGAAGGCATTTGAACAGGCCGGCGTCGTAAAACTGAAGGGCGACTGGACTAACCGAGATGCCGAGATCACGGCGGTCCTGAAGGAACTCGGCCGGGCCGGCGTGCCGCTCTATCTCTTCTGGGCGCCTGAGGCCAATCAGCCTAAAATACTGCCCCAGGTTCTCACCGAAGCCACGATTCTCTCGGAGTTGTCTTCCATTCAGCCAGCCAAGCGCTAGGAGGCGAACATGTCGAAGTTCAGCGTTCCCCGTCGTTCCCTGATGTTGGGCGGTGCCGCCCTCGCCTTGGCCCCCGCCGCCGCTTTCGCCACCAGCAGCCCCGACGTCGGCAAGCCGGCACCGCTGTTCACTGCCGTCGACAGCAACGGCAAGAGCTGGTCGCTGGCCGACCTCAAGGGCAAGGTCGTGGTGATCGAGACGACGAATCACGACTGCCCCTACGTGCGCAAGCACTACAACGCCACCAACATGCAGGACCAGCAGCGCGAGGCCGCGGCCAAGGGCGTGGTCTGGCTGACCACGGCGTCGAATGCCGCGGGCGAGCAAGGCGCCGTGACGCCGGCGCAGGCCAACGAGCTCACCAAGAACCGTGATGCCGCGCCCGCCGCCGTGCTGATCGACCCGCAGAGCAAGATCGCGCGCGCCTATGGCGCCACGGTGACGCCGCACATGTACATCATCGATGCCAAGGGCACGCTGGTCTACAAGGGCGGCATCGACTCGATCCCATCGTCGAATGTCGCCGACATTCCCAAGGCCAAGCAGTACGTCCGCGTGGCACTCGACGAAGTGCTGGCCGGCAAGCAGGTCGCCGAAGCTTCTACGCAGGCCTACGGCTGCACGATGAAGTATCCGCGCACCTCGACCTGAGGGCGAAGCCATGCCGCACGACGGCTGGCATCCGCACGACCATCAGCAGGACGACGACCACCACCACCATCACGGCCCGCCCACCCGGCGGGCCGTTCTTGCTGCGGCGACCCTGTTGCCATTCGGGGCCGCCAGCGCCCAGACCGTCGATGCCGCACAGCGTATCGCCGACGCCGCCAACCGCTTCCTGGCTCTTCTCGACGATGCCCAGCGCAAGCGGGTGCTGCTGGCGGTCGAGGCCGACAACCGCGTCGACTGGCACTACATCCCGCGCAGCCGCGCCGGTCTCACGCTGGGCGAGATGCAGCCGGCGCAGGCCACCGCCGCCCGCGCCCTCTTCGCATCGGTCCTGAACGACGAGGGTCTGAAACTGCTCGACGGTGTGCGCCTGCTCGAAGGCGTGTTGCGCGAGCAACAGGGCAGCTTCCGCGATCCCGGCCGCTACTACGTCACGGTGTTCGGCACGCCCGGCCGCTTCCCCTGGGGCTGGCGCTTGGAAGGCCATCACCTGTCGCTGAACGTCACCCTGCCCGCGGCCGGCCATGTGGCGGTGACGCCGTTCTTCGCCGGCGCCCACCCGGCCACCGTGCGCGACGGTCCCAACCGCGGCTTCAGGTTGCTCGGCGCGTCGGAGGATCTGGCGCGCCAGATCATGGCCGGCCTCAGCGACGCCCAGCGGCAGAGCGCCATCATCTCGGACCGCTCGTTCGGCGAGATCGTGGCGAGCCCGCAGCGCGAGCGTGACCTCGGCCAGCCGCGTGGCCTCGACCTCGGCGTCATGAACAGCGCGTCGAGGGCGCTCGTAGAGGCGCTGATGGACCGCTTCCTAGGCACGCTGGCGCCCGACCTCGTGGCGGCCCAGAAACGCCGCGTCATGGAACAGGGTATGGCGGCCTTCCGCTTCGCCTGGGCGGGCTCGCTGACGCCCGGCGAGGCGCATTATTTCCGCGTCCATGGACCGGCGACCGTGATCGAGTACGACAACACCCAGAACGGCGCCAACCACGTTCATTCGGTGTGGCGCGACCTCACGGCCGACTTCGGCAACGACGCGCTGGCCGACCACTACCGCCGCCAGCCGCACCGCTGATCTCCGGCACACGATCTGTGCCGCAACACGGCGCCAGCTGTGCCGGAGCGTGTGCCGCGGGCCCGGAACTCGCCGGTCGTTTCAAGGGCTTGGCTGAATCCCGCGGCACAGCGCCGAGGCGATTCGGGCACAGCCCCGAATCGCGGCGCTGTGCCCCTCGCCCCCCCGGTCCTCGCGCTGGCGTCAGCCGCCGCTCACCGCTTGCCGACGCGAGCGAAAGAACGAAGCTCCTCGTTCTGGCGCAATTCCATCGGACTCATTTGACGCGGCGCCGTCTGACGCGTCAGCGTCACGACGATGCTGTTCGGCGTGTAGGTCGCCTCGGCCTTGTACCAGCGCGACGTCGTCTTGACCGAGGCAAACTTGCCCGTGATGCCCGCCGTCGCGGTCGCTGCCACAACCGTCATTCGGGCTGGACCCGACTGGTCCATGTCCTGGACGTCGACAAGCAATTGCGTGCTGCCGCCCAGCGCCTTGATCGCGCCGAGCACCCTGAATTGGGTCGTCATGCTAGGCGTAACGGTCGTGTACACGGTGCCCTCCTTTTCGGCGGTCAACGATCCATCGACGGTCAGCGTGCCCAGGCTCGGAATCAACTCCCGCCCGCCGGCGCCGAATGCGCCACCGGAAACCGTAACGGTACCCTTGATCGTTCCACCGCCGCTGACCCCATAGCCCAATCCGGCTCCCGACCCGATCGTGACGTTGCCGGTCAGATAGGAAGAGACGATAGCGAAACCAGCCTTGCAGCAGACGATGAGCCCTTCGCCGGTCAGCATCGTGTCGCCACCAGGCTCCATCAACAGGACGAATCTGCCATCCATCTGCCTGATGGCCGCCAATGTCGTCGGGCGCAGGATCTCGATGATGTCGGACGGCGGAAAGACGTCATTCCGGGGCATCGTCGCCGTACCTGTCGGCACGCCGACAGGCGACCAGTTCGCGGAGGTATTGAAGTCCGTACTCGGCGGATTGTCGACCAGCGTGCCATCGCGCAGCGCGACGGAGCCCGGCGAAGCACACCCCGCGGCGAGGAAGGCGGCGGCAAGCCACGACACGAAACGCGGCGCGGTCGAATTGAACTTCATCATCTTCTCCTCGTTGAATTAGCCTACATTCGACAGTAGCATCGTTTGTATATATTTCTAGTCAGGGTTACCGTTCCATTCATGCCCGGTTGCTATCGACCCACCGCGCGGCCGGCAGCGGCGGTCGAAGAGGCCGGTGGTCGCGCGGTACCGTCCGGTGGCATCGTCCAATGGACCGGGACGAAGGATCGGGCTTGGTGGGGTTTCTCCCGCTCTTGCGTCGATCCGGAGCGGAGCGGCCCTCCCGGGACGGCCATCAGGGGAAGCATCAGCCAGGTTCTTGATCTGACAGGGCTCGCGCGTCGCTGCCCCGGTAGCAGTTGAAGCCTTGCGGCCCCTTGCGTCACCCGCGTGGAGGCGGGCTGCCACCGGACGCGAAAAAGGCCGCTCCGGACAAGTGAACCGGGCGGCCCACGCATTACACACGTCGTGGCAACATATCAGAAATATAGCCTAAAGCCTGCTGAACCTGCAAATCTGACTTTGCAAATCTGCCTTGCGCTTTCCATCGGGCTGCTGGCAGTGCTTGCACTCAGACTTGATCCAGATCAAACCAGGCCAAGAAGCATAGCGCAGAAGCTCGGATAAGGAGTATCCTCAGCGTGTCGCCATGGAGCGGGGCCCGCGATGATCGAACAGCTCACAAAAAATGAGCGTCAGCTTGCCATCGTCATCCTGCTCGCCATCACGATCTGGGGCATGGCCTTCGCCGGCGCCGGCCAGGGAGATCCGCTGGGCGCGCACGGCTTCCTGATCATGGCGGCCGGCATCGCCGGAATCTTCTGGGTGATCTCGGGCTACTTCTCGCCCGAACCGCCGGCCGACCGCTCCGACAGCTATTACGACGATCCGAGCCGCGCCGGCATCCTGTTCGCCATGGCCTGGGCCGTCGCCGGCATGTTCGTGGGCGTCTGGATCGCGTTGTTGCTGGCCTATCCGGACTTCACCTTCGACGCGGCCTGGGCAAGCTTCGGCCGGCTGCGCCCCGTGCACACCAGCGGCGTCATCTTCGGCTTCGGCGGCAACGCGCTGATCGCGACCTCCTTCTACGTGATGCAGCGCACGTCGCGCGCGCGGCTGCCCGATCAGCTCAGCCCCATGTTCGTGCTGTACGGCTACAACCTGTTCTGCGTGCTGGCCGCCACCGGCTACCTGATGGGCGTTACCCAGTCGAAGGAATACGCCGAACCCGAATGGTACGCCGACCTGTGGCTCACCATCGTCTGGGTGACCTACCTGATCGTCTACCTGCGCACCCTGGCGCGCCGCAAGGAACCGCACATCTACGTGGCGAACTGGTATTACCTCGCCTTCGTCGTCGTGGTCGCCATGCTCCACATCATCAACAACCTGGCAGTGCCGGTGAGCTTCGGCAGCGCCAAGAGCTACTCGCTCTTCTCGGGTGTCCAGGATGCGATGACGCAATGGTGGTACGGCCACAACGCCGTCGCCTTCTTCCTGACCGCGGGCTTCCTCGGCATGATGTACTACTACCTGCCCAAGCGCGCCGGCCGGCCGCTCTACTCCTACCGGCTGTCGATCATCAGCTTCTGGGGCATCACCTTCCTTTACATGTGGGCGGGCTCGCACCACCTGCACTACACGGCCCTGCCGCAATGGGTGCAGACGCTCGGCATGACCTTCTCGGTGATGCTGATCGTTCCGTCCTGGGCTGCCGCTGCCAATGCGCTGCTGACCCTGAACGGCGCCTGGCACAAGGTGCGCGACGATGCGGTGCTGCGCTTCATGATGATGGCTGCCGTCTTCTACGGCCTCACCACCTTCGAGGGGTCCTTCCTCGCCATCCGTTCCGTCAACGCGCTGTCGCACTACACCGACTGGACGGTCGGTCACGTCCACGCCGGCGCGCTGGGATGGGTGGCGCTGATCACCTTCGGCTCGATCTATGCCTCGGTGCCGTGGCTGTGGAAGCGGCCCGCCATGTACTCGGCGCGGCTGGTCGAGGTCCATTTCTGGCTCGCGATCTCGGGCACCGTCGTCTACGTGCTGGCGATGTGGAACTCCGGCATCATCCAGGGGCTGATGTGGCGCACCTACAACGCCAACGGGACTCTGGCCTATTCGTTCATCGATTCCCTGGTCGAGATGCATCCCTACTACGTCGCGCGCGCGATCGGCGGCCTCCTGTTCCTGATCGGTGCGCTGGTGGGTTGCTACAATATCTGGATGACCATTCGCACCGCGCCGCTGGCTGCCGAGCCGACGCCCGGAGCGGTGCTCGAGCCGGTGGGTGACTTCCCCGAACCGGCGGCCGCGCGCCAGGCGGCGGAGTGAATCATGTTCGGTTTCCATTACAAGCTCGAGCGCAAGGCGATCGGTTTCACGCTCGCCATCATCGGCGTCGCCAGCATCGGCGGCCTGGTCGAGATCGCGCCGCTCTTCACCATCCACCAGACCGTCGAGGAAGCGCCAGACATGCGGGTCTACACTCCGCTCGAACTGGCCGGCCGCAACATCTACGTCCGCGAAGGCTGCTACGCCTGCCACTCGCAGATGATCCGCACCCTGCGCGACGAGGTCGAGCGCTACGGGCCCTACTCGCTGGCTGTCGAATCGAAGTACGACCATCCGATGCTCTGGGGCTCCAAGCGCACCGGCCCCGACCTCGCGCGGGTCGGCGGCAAGTATTCCGACGAATGGCAGGTCGCCCATCTCGTGAGCCCGCGCAGCGTCGTGCCGCCATCGGTCATGCCGAATTACGCCTGGCTGCTGCGCAACGACCTCAGGACCAACGATCTTGCCGGCAATCTCAAGGCGATGCGCGCCGTCGGCGTGCCCTACACCGACGAGATGATCGCCAACGCGGCCAATGATGCGCTAGGCCAGGCGAACCCCGACGACCCGCTCGCCGCGGGCGTGACCAAGCGTTACGGCGAGGCGACCAACGTGCGGGCCTTCGACGGCGTGCCGACGCGGCTCACGGAGATGGATGCGCTCGTGGCCTATCTCCAGATCCTCGGTCGCCTCACCGACGCGCCCTACAAGATCGTGGCGTCGGAAGCGGCGCCGGCGGTGAAGGCCCAGTCGGAGGCCAAATCGCCATGACCGTCACCTACGAAGAACTTGTCTGGTTCGCCAAGACGTTCGGCCTGTTCTACTTCATCGCGATGTCGACGATCGTGTTGCTCTACGTCTACTGGCCGCCCAATCGCCGCGAGTTCGATCGCGCCGCCGCGTCGATCCTGGAAGGGGATGACAGGCCATGTCCGTAGAGGAGCGCGATCCGAAGACCGGCTACCTGATGACCGGCCATGAATGGAACGGCATCAAGGAGCTGAACACGCCGGTGCCGCGGCTGGTCTACTACGTCCTGATCGTCACCTTCATCTTCGCCGTCGTCTACTGGCTGCTGATGCCGGCCTTCCCGACCGGGTCGAGCTTCACGAAGGGCCTGTTGGGGGCCGACGACCGAGCCGCGGTCACCGCCTCGGTAAAACAGGCAGCCGTCGCGAGATCGGCCTGGACCGACCAGATCGCCGGCCGCAGCTTCGCCCAGATCGAGGCAGATCCTGCCCTGATGAAGGCCGTGCGCGAAACCGGGCGCACGCTGTTCGGCGACAATTGCTCGGTCTGCCACGGCGGCGGCGCCAAGGGAGGCAAGGGTTTCCCCAACCTCACCACCTCGTCGTGGCTGTTCGGCGGTTCGCCCGAGGCGATCGAGCAGACCATTCGCGTCGGGATCAATTCGACGCATCCCGACAGCAGGATTTCCCAGATGCCTGCCTTCGGGCGCGACGGCATCCTGAAGCGCGACGAGATCGAGAACGTCGTGGCCTACGTGCGGAGCCTCATGGACAGTAAGGCGGCCACGGCGATTCCGGCTGCGACCATCGAAAAGGGCAAGGCCGTCTTCGCCGCGAACTGCGCCGCCTGCCATGGGCCCGAAGCGAAGGGCAATCCCGAGGTCGGCGCGCCCAATCTCATCAACCACTATTACATGCATGGCCGCGACGAGTGGGCGCTCTACACCGATGTATGGGGCGGCCTGAAAGGACAAATGCCGGGCTGGGAAGGCAGGCTCTCGCCGGTCGATCGCAAGATCCTGGCGCTCTATCTCGTCGACCTCGGGAAGAAGCGGCCATGATCGCCGCCCCTTCCTGCAGCAGACAGCCCAGCGGCAAGTGGACCGTTGTTACGGTCGTCGCGGCCTGCCTTGTGCTGCTGGCCGGCGCCAACGCCCATCTCCTCTATGTCGCGATCACCTCGCAGCCCGATTGCGTCGATCACGTGAAGCCGGGAGAATCATCGCGCGGCGGCACCTTCAGCGCGGCGAAGTCGTCCTGCTCGGGAGCCAGACGATGAGACATACGATCCCCGCGGTCATGCCGCCCATCCGGCCCGACAGAGTCCTCGACCGTCATTACGCGCCCTCGGTCGCCGGCCAGTGGCTGGCGGCGGGCTGGCGCGATCTCGTGGCACAGCCGGCACCCAGCCTTCTCTACGGTCTCGGTGTCTTCATCGTTTCCGCCGCGATCGTTTTCGGCCTCGTGGCCTTCGGCTGGGACTACATCCTCTTCCCGGCCTTTGCGGGCTTCATGGTCGTCGGGCCGCTGCTGGCGATCGGTCTTTACGAGAAGAGCCGCGCGCTCACCGCCGGCACGCCGGTCAATTTCGCCTCGATGGTGTTCGTGCGGCCAGCGGCGGGCGGCCAGCTCCTGTTCACCGGAGCCCTTCTTTGCGGGCTGATGCTGCTGTGGATGCGCGCCGCCGTCATCATCTACGCGCTATTCTTCGGCCTGCTGCCGTTTCCGGGCCTGTCCCATATCACGCCGATGCTGTTCACCACGCCGACCGGCTGGGCGCTGCTGGTGGTCGGCACCCTGGTCGGCGCGCTGTTCGCCGCCTTCTCCTTCGCCATCAGCGCCTTCTCGGTGCCGATGATGCTGGAGGAACGGGTCGACGCGCTGACCGCCATGGGCACCAGCATGCGGCTGGTCTGGAACAACCTGCCGGTCATGCTGGCCTGGGGTGCGATCGTGCTCGCGCTGTTCGTGCTCAGCCTCGCGACCGGTCTTCTGGGCCTCATCGTCGTGTTTCCCCTGCTGGGACATGGAACCTGGCATGCCTGGCGCGCCATCCGGCCCTAGGGCCAACCTCGGAGAGGAGTTGCTGCTGGCAAGCCGTCTCGTCGACGGCGGCCTGCGGCAGAACGAGCTCAGCGTCCCCTCGATCCACTGCGGCGCCTGCGTTGCGCGCATCGAGCGCGTCCTCGGCATCCTCCCCGGCGTCGAACGGGCGCGCGTCAATCTTTCGACCCGGCGGGTCTCCGTCGCGTGGCGCGGCGAGGCGCCGCCGCTCGTCGAAACATTGAACGAGGCCGGTTTCGAGGCTCACCTGCACGCCACTGGCGCGGAGGAGAAAGACCCCGCGATGGGCGAGCTGGTGCGCGCCCTTGCCGTTGCGGGTTTCGCGGCGGGCAACATCATGATGCTGTCGGTCGGCGTCTGGTCGGGCGCCGACGCCGAGACGCGCGATATCTTCCACTGGCTGTCGGCGGCGATCGCGCTGCCGAGCCTCGCCTACTGCGGCCGCGTCTTCTTTCGCTCAGCCTGGCAGGCGGTCCGCCGCGGCAGGACCAACATGGACGTGCCGATCTCGATCGGCGTGCTTCTGGCCTTCGGCATGAGCCTCTACGAGACCGTCCATCACGGACCGCATGCTTATTTCGACGCCGCGATCTCGCTGCTGTTCTTCCTGCTGATCGGCCGCACGCTCGATCATGTCATGCGCGAGCGGGCGCGCACGGCGGTCAAGGGATTGGCCTCGCTGGCGGCGCGCGGCGCCTGGGTGGTCGAACCCGATGGCGCACGGCACTATCTGGCCGTCGACGCAATCCGGCCGGGCATGACCCTCCTGCTGGCGGCGGGCGACCGTGTCCCGGTCGATGCCCGGATCGTCGAGGGGCGGTCGGACCTCGACGTCTCGCTGATATCGGGCGAAAGCCTGCCACGGCCGGTGGCACCCGGCACGCTGCTCCAGGCCGGCACGCTCAACGTGACGGGCCCGCTCACGATCGAGGCGACGGCGGTGGCCCGCGACTCTTTCCTGGCCGAGATGACGCGTATGATGGAAGCGGCCGAAACAGGCCGCGCGGGTTACCGGCGCCTGGCCGATCGGGCCGCGCGCCTCTATGCGCCCGTGATCCACGTCACCGCACTCGCGACCTTCATCGGCTGGATGGTGGCGACCGACGACTTGCATCGCGCGGTGACCATTGCCATTGCCGTCCTGATCATCACCTGCCCCTGCGCGCTCGGCCTCGCCGTGCCCATGGTCCAGGTCATGGCGGCACGGCGGCTGTTCGAGCGCGGCATCATGATCAAGGGCAGCGGCGCGCTGGAGCGCCTCGCCGAGGCGGACCATGTCGTGTTCGACAAGACCGGCACACTCACCAAGGGCGTGCCCGACCTCGCGGATCGCGGTGTGATCGATCCGGATCTACTGGGCATTGCCGCGGCCATGGCGGCACACTCAAACCACCCCTATGCGCAGGCCATTGCCGCCGAAGGAAGGGCCCGCGAGGCGCGTACCGTCGTACTGACCGACTTGGTTGAGCAGGCCGGTGCGGGCCTCGAAGGCCGGATGGGCGACGTGGTCTACCGCCTCGGCCGACCGGATTGGACCCGCACCGGCGATACAGGCCCCGGCGTGGCGCTCTCCGCCAACGGACGGCTTCTCTGCAGCTTCCGCCTCCGCGACGAACTCAGGCCCGGTGCGCGCGAAGCGGTTGCCGCACTGGTGGCGAAAGGCCTGTCCGTCGAGATCCTGTCAGGCGATCACCAGGAAGCCGTCCAGCGCGTGGCCGCGTCACTGAACCTGCCGTGGCGCGCGGCGGTGTCGCCGGCAGAGAAGGTCGCGCATATCGCAGCACTCACCGCCGGCGGCGCCAAAGTTCTGATGGTAGGCGACGGCCTCAACGACGCGCCCGCGCTGGCCGCGGCGCATGTCTCCATGGCGACGGCCTCGGCTGCCGACGTCGGGCGTAACGCCGCCGATATCGTCTTCCTGCACGATGATCTCACGGCGATCCCCGAAGCGATCTGGACCGCCGGCGGAGCGGGCACACTGATCCGGCAGAACTTCGCTCTCGCCGTCGCCTACAATGCCCTCGCCGTTCCGGTTGCCGTCCTCGGCTATGTGACGCCGCTCATTGCCGCCATCGCCATGTCGGCATCGTCGATCCTGGTGATCGCCAACGCCCTGCGCCTGGGCAAACGCCCGAACCGCGGCAACATCGGCACGCTGCCCGAAGCGCCGCAGACGCCGGCTTTGGAGGCCGGGCGATGACGGATTTCTACTACCTGATCCCGGTGGCGCTGGCGCTCGGCGTCGCAGGCCTTGCCGCCTTCATGTGGTCGCTGCGCAGTGGCCAGTACGAGGATCTCGACGGTGCGGCCGAACGCATCCTGTTCGACGAGGATGCCCCGCTGAAGGGCACGACGGAGGAAAGCCGCGCCGCCGGGCAAACGGGGCAGCCGACATCGCCCCCTCCTTCGGCGCCGCCGGCGCGTTGATCGTGCTGCCGAGCGTTCCCATGTCGAAGCATCAAGGTCGATAAGGGCCCGGCCCGATTCACCTTCATGGCGGCCCTCCGCTGACCTCGGTCATCGGCAACGCGAATTCAGCGGCCTCGTTGCGAATCCACGGCATCCTCCGCGCATGATCTGCGTTATCGGCTTTGTATCCGCGGAGCAGAGCCATGGCCAAATATTCGGAGAGCGCCAGCAAGGACGTGGCGAGAGCGTTGCACAAACGCAAGCAGGCCATTGCGATCGGCCTTTCGGAGGCGCGGGCGAAGGGCAAGCAAGTGCTGAACCCAAAAAAAGCCAGCAGGAGGTCGATATGAGCCGCAGACAGCCGATTCCCACCAGCGAGGTTCCGGTCAGCCGTCTTCCTTCGAGAAGCGCGTTGCTTGCGCCCTACCGGAGTCGCGCGCCACGGACGCAGGAAGTTTTCGAAGATGAGCCCCAGGTCATTTCCGACGATCAGCCGACTGTCGGTAATCCGCCCGCCCCTGGGCCAAGGTAGGGACCGATCGGCCCTGCCTTTGTCGCCGGGGATCGCCAAAGGACACTTATATGCCGACGACAATGAGGCCAGACACTTCTCAGTCTCCGACCTTCATTGTCACCCCAAGCGTAGCGAGGGATGACACGTATGCCGCGCTCGGGAGGACAACGCTCGCTCGCAAGCGCTTAGAGCTACTCCACCACCCTCAACGGCGGCACCTGCCATGTGCCGTCGAGCGCATCTGCCCTCGGCTCGTACAGCCTGAGGATGAGATAGAACGGACCGGCCGGCGCCGGCAGCCAGTTGGCTTCCTTGTCCTTGCCGGGCGAGTCCTTCTGGACGTAGAGCGTGAGGCCGCCGTCGGGCCCGGTCTTGAGCTGCGGCAGCAGCGGTGAATTGACCAGGTAGCGGTTCAAGGGATTGTCGACCAGCAGCTGAGTCTTGCCGTCGTACATCGTGACCGACCAGAAGGCGTTGGCCGGCGGCAACGCGCCCTTGGCGAAAGTGACCGCGTAGCGCTTTGTCGCGGCATCGAGCGGCGCGCCGGAGCCATCGAGGAAATAGCCGTGATAGATCGCCTCCTCGGCCGAGTTGCCGAAGATGCCGAGCCTGGCCGCGGCATAGCGATAGAGATAGTTGTTCTTGAGGTGCTCGCGCGTGCCGAACAGCGCCGGCGTCCCCACCTTGCGGGTGTCGAGTTCAGTGCGCTTGAAGAATTCGAATTCCTTCACCCCGTCGTCGATGCCGTCCTGCAGCACCTTCAGCATGTCGGGCGCCAGCGTCTTCACGTTGAACAGCTTGCCGGGACCGATGCCGATCTTGGCGAAGTCGCGCATCAGGTCCTTCTCGCTGGGCTCGGTCGGGCAATAGGTCAGCAGGAAATTGAGGTAGCTGAAGAGCTCCGGGGTCGTCGTCATCGCCATCGTCATGTTGCGCGGCTCGGGCTTCGGCCAATCGATCGCAGGCGCCGCCGGAGGCGGCACCTGGCGAAGGAAGGCACTGAGCGGCTGCACCTTGTACTGCGCCTGGATCTTGCGGACGTTGTCGATGTCGGCCGGACCGAAGAGCTGGGTACGGTAGAGCGCATAGGCGATCTCGGTCTCACTCCGCGCCACCTTCTCGATTCCGGGAGGTGTGTCGCCCTTCCAGTTGGGCCCGGCGACCAGGAAGTTGCCGCCCTTGCTGCCGGTCGCGCGCTTGCCGAAGTAGGCGAAATTCTGGGTGTAGAGATCGATCAGCTGGACGTGGAAGAAGCGCTTGGGATCGACGTCGGGAAGCGTCAGCACCAGTGGCTCGCCGCGCAGGTCCATCCACATCATCGAATAGGGCGTGTCGGAATTCGGCGTGACGATCACCGAGTCCTTGGGCGTGAAGACCTGGGCGCTGCTGCCGATGGTGTTGAACGGCGCCTTGTAGTTTGGCCCGCCCTGCTCGACGGCCTGGGCGTAGAGCGTCTTGTAGGCCTCGACCATCGGGAAGCCGTAGAGGTAGGCTCGCTTGGCGATCGCGCGCGCCTCTTCCATGGGAACACCCACGATCTGCGCCTCCGCCGGCAGGCGCATGCCGGCCGACAGGATCGTTGCCAGTACGGCCAGCATCACCGCTCGCAACATGGTGTCCTCACTTTTATCAGTCGACCTTCTGGACGGTCGGCGACATCCAATTGCCGTCCACCCACAAGTGCCGTCCGGCAGCTCGCGCCTCGGCAGATCGTAACGCATGGCCAGCCTGAAAGGTTTCTTGGCAACCGGCAGCCAGCTTACTTATTGTCCCTAGCGGGCGATTCGCTCTGGATATGTGGCGCGAGCCCACCATCGGGGTCGCGCTTGAGGTCGGGCAGCATCGGCGCGTCGATCACGTAGCGTTCGCGCGCCAGCCAATTATAGGCGAGCTCCACTCACTGGAAGGGCGGCGCATACTGCATGCCGCCGTCGGTCCACAGAGCATTCAGGCCGCGCGACACTTTTAAGTCCGATGCGGCGCCCAGGTTGCGATCGAAGACCTCGCCATAGTTACCGACCTGCTTCACGATGTTGTAGACCCACTTGTCGTCGACGCCGAGCGCCTTGCCAAGGCCCGGTGTCACGCCGAGCAGGCGCTTGATGTTCTCGTCCTCACTCTTCAGCATGGCGTCGACGTTCTTCGAGCTGACGCGCTTCTCCTCCGCCTCGACCATGGCCAAGAAGGACCAGCGGACGATGCGGGCAAAGGCGGCATCGCCCTCGCGCACGATCTGCACCAGCGGTTCCTTCGAGATCAGTTTCGGCTGGACCATGTAGTCCACCGGGTTCGGTGCGTAGGCCGTCCGCGCGGCATAGAGCAGGGCAGCGTCAGCCGTGTAGGCATCGCATTTGCCGGCAAAGAAGGTGGCGCGGACATCCTCGACCTTCTGCAACACGACCGGCTTGTAGGTGAGCTTGTTCACCCGAAAGTAATTGGCGAGATTTCGTTCGCTTGTGGTGCCGCCGGCAACACAGACCGATGCGCCATTCAGGTCCTCAGCGGTGCGCTTGTTGGACTTGCGCGGCACCAACATGCCCTGGCCGTCATAGAAATAGACGGCGAGGAACTCGAAGCCCGCTTCAGCGGCGCGCGTGAGGGTAAGGGTCGAGTTCGAGACCAGCAGATCGACCTCGCCGGCCTTGAGTGCGGGAAAACGCTTGTCGGCCGGGAGCGGCACGAACTTGACCTTGGCGGCGTCGCCCAGGAGCGCGACCGCGGCGGCCCGGCAGACATCGACATCCAGGCCGGCATACTTGCCGTTGACCTCGCTGGCGAAGCCGACCGTCGGGCCGGGCACGCCGCAGATCAACTGGCCGCGCGCCTTCACGGCATCCAGGATCGTCCCGGCCGCTGCCGGAAAGCCCACGACCGCAGTGAGAAGCACGATGACACCCGCACAAATTGTACTGCGCATGCTCACTCTCCCCGTGCCACGTCGTTTGGATGCGTGGATGGTCGATCATCCGCGCCGCCGGAACCGATGGCAAGGGACACCCGCGGAACTCACGGCAGGACGGGAGAGGACTGCAAAAAGACGGCCCGCGCCATGATCTGCTTTCCGGCGGGGATCATCGCCAAAGCGGTCGCCCTGATTCCGATCGCCGCGTTCTAGAGATCGAACTCGACGAACACCGGCCAGTGATCGGACGCATCGATGCCGTGGCCGATTCGCGCCGCCTTCACCCGGGGCGCGAGATCGTGCGTCACGAAGACATGATCGATGCGGCCCTCGCGCGGAAAGCTGTCGACCCCCTCCTCGCTGTTGCCGGCGGCGGTCCAGGCATCCGACAGGTGTTCCGCCGTCGCCAGCCGGCCACGGGGACCGGGCATGCCGCAGACCAGCGGATATTCCAGATGCGCCGGCGTGAAATTGAAGTCGCCGGCCACGATCGCCGACGCCGGCACCGCGGGCGCCGGCTCCTGGAACATGAAGGTCTCTCCCCCGGCCGCGTCCCATGTGCCGCCGGTCACGGGCGCGCGTTTGACCGCGTCCATCAGCGCCGCCACCTGCGGCAGGCGCTGCTGCGCACCGACGTGGCTGAGATGGGTGCAATAGACGCGCAGCGGCCCCGAGGGTGCCGCCACCACCGCCTCGATGTAGCCGCGCTGCAGGTCGAAGGTGTTCGCCAGCCGTACCTTGGGCAGCATCACGCCGCGCGACCACAGGATGGGCCAGCGCGAGACGATGGCGTTGCCGAAGCTGCGGCGGCGATTGGTGATCAGGCCGTCGGCATCGACCGTGCTGGCATCGGCCTCCATCGGGCCGTGGAAACGGAAATAGCGGTTCAGCCGCGCAGCAATCTCGGCCGTCTGGTCGGCATAGAAGTTCTGCGGCCAACCGCGGACGACCTCCTGCAGGCAGACGATGTCGGCCTCGGCCACCGCGTCGGCGATGCGCGCCACGTCGTATTTGCCGTCGGCGCCGACGCCGTAGTGGATGTTGTAGGTACTGAACAGCATGAACGGTCCTTAATGACTGCTTTCATTGCATATTCCACAAGGAATGGCCGCCGCGCATCCGTATTAGAGCGTGATGATACGAGAGCGACTTGGCGGGGAGCGTCGATCGGGGGAGCGCGCCACTGGAGTGGCACGCCCCCATGAATGAATGAACTTCCTGCGCTCACTCCGCGCGAGTCGGAACGACGACCAGATCTCAAGTCATCCCGCTTTAGTCCCGGCAAATCGGTGACTCCGAAGGAGCAGCAGAAGCACGGTGATCCCGTTGCGCGGCGCCTTGCTGTCAAAGAACCAACCGGAGAGACGGACGCCATCCGAGGTCGGAAACGCGACCTCCATCGCATCGGCCGGCATTTGCCAGCGGTCCGCGGAAGCAGACAGCTCCGGAAAGAAGGCCCACCGACGCTCCAGATAGGGAATGCCGATCCAAACGACTGTCGCGCCGACCATCGCGGTCAGCAGCAGGACAACTGCGAGGACGCGAGCGAGACGGACCATGATGGCCAGTCAACCTTGAAGAGGTGAAGGACGATTTACGCCAAACGCGCACCAAGACAATCGCCCGTCCAACCGACAAAACCGATGGAAGCCCGGCCACTCCCGAGGAGCAGCCGGGCCCACGCTAGACTCGCCATCGACCATCGTCGCCGCGCGAGCCTCCCCAATTGCCTCTGCGGGCAATTGCCCGGAAGATGCCGGGCAAACGTGGGCGAGTCGAGCGCCACAAACGAAGGGCGACCGATCGACAGGGAGCTGAAGGCGAAGGGAGAATGCCCGGCGGAGGCGGCTATCCGATCAGGCGCCAGACGCGCACCGCTATGGCAACTGAGCGTCCGACCAGCGCACCCGCACATCCCAGGCCAACCAGGGTCGTATAGAAGCGCCACATCCTCGCCTCCGGCCCGATCACCGCGCCGGCGATTTCGACGGCGACGGCCACCAGCAGCAGCCCTGCAAGCCAGGCCGCGTAGCGACCGCCGGGAGGCCGCGGAATCGACCAGGATCGATCGACCCTCAGCTTCAGGCTGGAGCCGTAGGCTCCGCCGATGACCAGGCCAACCGCCAGAGCGCTCCCGACCGGCCAGACGGGTTGTTTCATCCCGATGCGAAAAAAAACCAGCAGGAGCACGGCCACAATTGCGAACCAGGAGGACCGGAAGTGCTTCCTGAAGGCGATCGTCCGCTGCCGATTTTCCCACAGGACAAAGTAAAAACAGGCTGCGGCGCTCAAGAAGAGCAGAATATGCAGGAGGTTGAGCTTTTGGGCGGCCATCTGCCGTCAGTCTGACGCAGGCATCGCCGCAAAGGCAAGGCCGGCACGTCGTTTGTGGCGCTCGCCCCTTGCAGGCCGGCTGCTAACAGGTGGGGCCGGGCCCGACCTGCTGCGCCAGAAGGGACCGTATGGCCGCCATCATATCGGCCACCTCGACCCTGAGATCGTTGGTCCCGGGCACGACCGACCGGCATTTGAGGCGGCGATAGCGGAGGCCGCGATGGTTGGCGAGTATTTCGTAGGAGGGGCTGAAGTCCTCCTTGACCTCGAACTCGAGGACGCCGCTTCCGGTGGGGCTGAACACCAGATTGCTGAACCCTGCGCCGTGCGATCCAACAACCAACTCGGCCGATGCGAAGAGCAGCGCCTGTTCCACCACGGCCATGCCCTCGAGTTCCACCGTCTCGAACCCGAGCGGGGACAATGCAGCGACGACGTCGTCTTCATTCACAACGCGACGCGTGAGGGCGTCCCGCCGCGTCACATAGAGCCGGCGCCGCGGCAGCACGGGCAGCGGCGACGGCAGGAAACTCTTTCGCAGGAAATCGTAGGTGCGCAAGGTCGGGTAGCCGCTGGCGCCCGGGAAGGTCGGCACGATCAGTTCATCGGCCTCGATGTGGGTCAGCATCGACGGCGAAATGACCGGCGTCATCGACAGGTGCTCGACGGATTGGCGCTGATAACCGATCTCCGTGTTGATCAGATAGGCGTCGACGCCGAGGCCGGTCTCCCGCAGCAGGCCGAGGCGCGGCAGGATGTCGAACATCCAGTGGTAATAACGCTGGTGCGCCGTTGTCGTCAGGACGGCCAGGCGGCCCTGGAAGCGGGTCATCGGCGGCAGCCGCCACGCCGCAAGTGCATCATGGGCGTGGGGCGGCATGCCGAGCTGGGGCGAGACGTCCGCAAGAAGGGTGTGTTGGGGCGTCACGACGACGCCGTAGTCGAACAGGACCCGCGCCCGCGGCAGGACCGCGACGCCGAGGCCGGCAGAAGAGCTTTGGATATAGGCCGCGCCCGTCCGCCTGGTGTAGGCGGCGATATCGACCTCATAGCCGACGAGCGGCGCTCTCTCACCGAGGAACGGCCGCAGGATCACGCTCGCCAGGCGCAGCCCGCAATATCGGCCATACGCTTTCAGGGCACGCGCGCCTTGCCTGAGCCAAGGGGGCGTCCTCCGCAGGAGCCGAGAGACCATCGAATTGACCAAACCGTCCCTCGCTGGGTATGGCCCCCACCTCGACCGCGCGCTCACCTCACAACGACGCTGAGCCTCACGCGTCGGCGATGCGCTTGCCGGTCTGGGAATCGAACAGATGGAGGTTGCCGGGATCGGCGGCGAAGCGCCGCTTGTCGCCGGGCTTGGCCAGCACATGGCCGCCCTGGCGCACCGTCACCAGCTCGCGCGCGTCGCCGAAATGACCGTGCAGCAGCGTGTCGGCGCCCAGCGGCTCGGCCAGCTCGATGGTGAATTCCAGCGGGCCGTCGGGTGTTGGAAGCAGGTGCTCGGGCCGGATGCCGAGCGCCACCGCCGCCCCGCCCGGCGCCGAGGTCGGACGCGCCAGCGGCAGCGCCACGCCGGAGATGCCGAGGCCCGCGATTTCGACTGCCTTGCCGCCGGCCGACACCTTGGCGGCGAGGAAATTCATCGACGGCGAGCCGATGAAGCCCGCGACGAACACCGAGGCCGGCCGGTCGTAGACATCCATCGGCGTGCCGATCTGGTCGGCGACGCCGGCGTTCATGACGATCAGCCGGTCGGCCAGCGTCATCGCCTCGACCTGGTCGTGGGTGACGTAGATCGAGGTGACGGCGAGTTCGCGCTGCAGGCGCTTGATCTCGAGCCGCATCTGCACACGCAGCTTGGCATCGAGGTTGGAAAGCGGCTCGTCGAACAGGAACACCGCGGGCTCGCGCACGATGGCGCGGCCCATGGCAACGCGCTGGCGCTGGCCGCCCGAGAGCTGGCGCGGCCGGCGCTGCAGGAAACTGCCGAGCTCGAGGATCTTGGCCGCCTTCTGCACGCGCCGGTCGATATCGGCCTTCGACATGCCGCGGATCTTCAGGCCATAGGCCATGTTCTCGTAGACGCTGAAATGCGGATAGAGCGCATAGTTCTGGAACACCATGGCGATGTCGCGGTCCTTGGGCTCGAGCTCGTTGACCACGCGATCGCCGATCGCCACCTCACCGCCGGTGATCCGCTCCAGCCCCGCCACCATGCGCAGCAGGGTGGACTTGCCGCAGCCCGAGGGCCCGACGATGACGATGAACTCGCCATCGGCGATGTCGATGTCGACGCCGTGGATGACCTCGAGCTTGTCATAGCTCTTCTTGACGCCGCGCAGGTGGACTTGCGCCATGGCCTACTTCCCCAATCCTACTACTTTTCAGTCTCAACGAGGCCGCGCACGAACTGGCGCTGCATGAAGACCACGACCAGCACCGGCGGCAGCATGGCAAGCATCGCCATTGCCATCAGCAGATTCCAGGCCGGCACCGAATCGACCACGTTGGCCTGGCGCGAGACGGTCATGACCACGGTGTAATAGCTTTCCTTGGTGGTGATGAGCAGCGGCCACAGATACTGGTTCCAGCCGTAGATGAACTGGATCACGAACATCGCCGCGATCGAGGTCCGGCTCATCGGTAGCAGGATGTCCCAGAAGAAGCGCATCGGCGAGGCACCGTCGACGCGGGCGGCCTCGGTGAGCTCGTCGGGGACACTGAGGAAAAACTGTCGGAACAGGAAGGTCGCCGTCGCCGAGGCGATCAGCGGGATGATCAGGCCACCGTAGCTGTCGAGCATGCCGAGATTGGCGACCACGCCGTAGGTCGGCACGATGCGGACCTCGACCGGCAGCATCAGGGTGACGAAGATCGCCCAGAAGATGTACATGCGGCCCGGGAAGCGGAAGTAGACGATGGCGAAGGCCGAGATGATCGAGATGGCGATTTTTCCCAGCGCCACGCCCAGCGCCATGATCAGGCTGTTGGTGAGCGTCATCGTGACCGCCGTGCTGCCGACACGGCCATAACCCTCGGTCAGCACCTGCTTGTAGTTCTCGAACAGGTAGGGGCCGGGCAGCAGCGGGATCGGCGACTGCAGCATGGTCTGCTGGCTGTGCGTGGAGGCGACGAACGTCATCCACACCGGGAAGGCGATGATGGCCACGCCGAGCAGGACGACGAGGTGGCTCAGCACCGTAAGGAAGGGCCGGTTCTCGACCATCAGTAGTGCACCCGGCGTTCGATGAAGCGGAACTGCACGAAGGTGAGCGCGATGACCACGATCATCAGGATCACCGACTGGGCCGAGGAACCGCCGAGGTCCTGGCCGCGGAAGCCGTCGTTGTAGACCTTGTACACCAGGATGTTGGTGGCCTGGCCTGGCCCGCCCTTGGTCAGAGCATCGACCACGCCGAAGGTGCCGAAGAAGGAGTAGATGATGTTGATCACCAGCAGGAAGAAGCCGGTGGGCGAAAGCAGCGGGAAGATGATGTCCCAGAAGCGGCGGCCCGGGCCCGCGCCGTCGATCGCCGCCGCCTCGATCAGCGATTTCGGGATCGATTGCAGGCCGGCCAGGAAGAACAGGAAGTTGTAGCTGATCTGGTTCCACACCGCGGCAATGACCACCAAAGTCAGCGCCTGGTTGCCGTTGGTCACGTAGTTGAATTCGATGCCGATGCCCTGGAGCATCCAGGCGACGATGCCGACCGACGGATTGAACAGGAAGCCCCACAGAACGCCGGCGACGGCCGGCGCCACGGCATAGGGCCACACGAGGAATGCCTTGTAGGCGGTGGCCCCGCGGATGACGCGGTCGGCCATCACCGCCAGCAGCAGCGAGACGGCGAGCCCGATGGTGGCGACGAGGAAGCTGAACACCACGGTCAGCCGCACCGAGGCGAAGTAGCTGTCGTCGTTGAACAGGTGGATGAAATTGTCGAGGAAGACGAACTTGGAATTGCCGCCGAAGGCATCCTCGATCAGCACCGACTGGTAGATCGCCTGGCCGGATGGCCAGAAGAAAAAGACCAGCGTGATGATCATCTGCGGCGCTACCAGAAGGTAGGGCAGCCAACGTTCGTGGAAGGTGACGCGCTTTTCCATGTTGCTTGGAAGAAGGCCCCCGCCCTCGCGGGCAGGGGCTCCTTCGTCAGCCTACTTGTTGGCGGCTTCGAAGCGCTTGAGCTGCTCGTTGCCCGCCTTCACGGCATCGTCGAGCGCCGTCTTGGCGTCCTTCTTGCCCGACCAAACGTTCTCGAGTTCGCTATCGACGATGTCGCGGATCTGCACGAAGTTGCCGATGCGCAAGCCCTTGGAGTTGTCGGTCGGCGGGTTGAGCGTGAGCTCCTCGACGGCGATCTCGCGGCCGGGGAATTTCTTGTAGAAGCCGTCCTTGGCGGTGACTTCGGCCGCGGCCAGGGTGACCGGCACGTAGCCCGTCTCCTGGTGCCACTTGGCCTGCACCGGCGTGCTGGCGAGGTAGTTCAGGAACTTGGCAACGCCCTTGTATTCGGCGGCTGGCCGGCCCTGCAGTACCCACA
>Ga0194051_1000225_pt1 | contig 32834 bp, 28 predicted proteins | sample SepL2320m_MetaG_FD_161275 | JGI IMG/M metagenome (GOLD analysis project Ga0194051, IMG submission 161275) | Anoxic zone freshwater microbial communities from boreal shield lake in IISD Experimental Lakes Area, Ontario, Canada - Sep2016-L239-20m | ecosystem: Environmental > Aquatic > Freshwater >... | reverse complement strand
CGGTACATCGTTCGGATGGAACAGAGATATGTGCCCTGATCGAGCAGTTTCGCATAGGTTTCGGCAGGTGCCTTGTCGGCGAACGCCTCACCGTGGAGGACGTCCAGAACGCGTTTTCGTTCGTAACCACTCAAAGCCCGGGGCGATGCAGGCCGCAGCTTTGGAGCCGCCGAGGTCTTGGGCAGTCGATGGCGGTACGCTGTCGCTCGGGGTACGCCGATGGCTGTGCACGCGGCGGCCGTCCCGACGGCGGGTGAGAGTTCCTCGACCGCTTTCATGGCTCGCTCACGTAGTCGTTGGGCGGTAGTTCGATCCCCAGGATCTGGTTATGTTTCGGGGAGAGTGTTTTTGGACGTCCAGAATGACCTCCGTCCGACGAAGCCTCTTCATGAGCCTCGCGTTCTCTCGGGCGAGCCGCTGGTTCTCGGCAACCAGCGGCGCATCCGGGTCGGACTTCCGCCCACGTCGCTTGGTGACGAGGCCGGCGAGCGCCGCGTCGTCGCGCTGCTTGCGCCACACGAACAAGTGCGACGAGTAGACGCCTTCGCGACGGAGCAGGGCGCCGAGTTGTCCCAGCTGTGTGCACTGATCTGCCTCTCGCAGAATGCGGGCCTTGTACTCGGCGTCAAACCACCGCCTCTTGGGTACTCAACATCTCATGGTTCTCCATCGCCTGTCCTCCTGGCCCTCTACTCTAATAGGGGAAAGGCAGATGTCTCACCTATCATTGGCACAGAGGGGCCCTTCACGAAGTGACCAGTGGTCAAGTGATCGCAATCGACGGAAAGACTCTGCGAGGCAGCTTCGACAAGGCAAGTAGCAAATCGGCGATTCACATGGTCAGTGCCTGGGGCCGTGGGAGATGGCGAACTCGATCAGCCTCGGCCAGGTTGTCACCGACGCGAAGAGCAATGAAATTACGGCCATCCCGAAACTGCTGGAAATGCTGGCTCTCGAGGGAGCGATCGTGACCATTGATGCCATGGGCTGCCAAACGGGAATCGCCCAAAAAATCATCGATCTAGGTGGCGACTACGTCCTCAACGTCAAAGGAAACCAGCGGACGCTGCGGGGTGGAATCGAGCAAGTCTTCGCCGATTTTCTGGACGACAATCCGTCGGAGCGGCCCTTGCGGATGTGCCATGAAAAGCGGAAGGCGCACGGCAGGCAAGAGTCGCGTTGGTGCTACGTCGGCGAGGTCCCCAAAACACTTCCGGGCCGGGAGCGTTGGCCGGCCTCAAGGCCATCGGCATGGTGATCAGCAACACGACAAGGGATGGCAAGGAGTGCGCCGACATTCGGTACTACATCCTTGAGCAAGAAGCTCTCGGCAAAGAGATTTTCCAAGGTGGTGGCAAGCCACTGGGCGATCGAGAACCAGCTCCACTGGCAACTGGACGTGACGTTCAGAGAGGATCATTCCCGAATCCGCAAAGGACATGCGGATGTCAACTTCAGCACCCTCCGCAAGACCGCTTTGGTGATGCTCAAGAACGAAACAACCAACAAGGTCGGGAGCAAAAACAAACGCCTCACCGCAGGCTGGGACGATGACTACCTCCTCAAATTGCTTGTCGGATAATGACGTATGGTGCGATCGCCCTGGCGCCGCCAGCTTGCAGGCCGGCGGCATATTCGTGGAGGAAACTATTGGTTTCAAGCGTCAGATAGACAAGCAGCATCACTAGGCAGGCGACGCCAAACGACGCGATTGGCACGCCGCAAGAGATGGCCTGCGGTCCTAAGATGCCGCGGTCAATTGAGTATTTCAAAAAGAAGCCGATGCCGATGACCAAGACAACGATCCCGATCCGCAGTAATCATTGACTCGCGACGGCATACTCAGTTGAGACGCCAGTGGGAATATGATCTTCGCCGACGATGATCCAGTTCCAGATTTTTCGCAGGGTTTCGCGGGCGGCAGTCTCGAATGGGCTGGAGGTGCCGGGAATTGGCGGCGGGGGCGTTTGGAGCGTGGGGCGGTCGTGGGAGTTGGCGGTGGGAGTCTCTCTAGACTCGGCGGTGGGCAGGGCAGGCAGAAATAGCAAGCGGAGCTGCTCCTGCTGGCTCGCCCTCGGCAGTTGTCCTTTGGTGAGCGAGCAGATCGAGTTGCCGCTGCATTAGAAGGAAGCTGTCGCGCTGTTCGCGTTGCATCCGTTGCACGGCCAGAAATGTGCGAATTGGCAGAATCAAGAGGCAGAATAAAACTCCTCCGATCAAGAGCAGCGGTAGGAGCAGTTCAAACATGCTAAGAGTCTGCTGTGCAAGAGTGGAGCATGCAAGAGTGGTCCCGGAGGTATTGTCAAGAGGCGATAAGGCCTGGGTCTGGCGGAGGGCAGGGGGTTGATACGATAGAGCAGTGTCAGCAGACATCCGAATCGCCGCGGACTCCCGAAAGGAATCAGGCGATTGAAACAGGAATGATCCTTTTGGAAGGAATGATCCTTTTGGACAACGGTCCTTCTACGCAGAGTCGACTTGCCTATGACCAGCCGCGGTCTGTCTATGTGCATGTGCCTTTTTGTCGGCACCGCTGTGGCTACTGCGATTTTTCGCTCGTGGCCGATCGCGATGATTTGATTGAGCGTTACTTTGCCGCCATGGAGCGAGAGCTCACGCGACTGCCAGCGACGCTCACGATCGACACGCTTTACTTGGGCGGTGGCACGCCCTCGCATCTCGGACCAGAGGGCCTGACCCGCCTGTTTGCCATGCTTTACACTAAGCTTCGTCCGGAACCTCGGGCGGAGATAACGATCGAAGCCAATCCCAGCGATGTGTCTTTGGCCTTGGCCGACGCGGCCCTCGCCTGCGGCGTCTCACGGGTGAGCCTGGGCTCGCAGTCGCTGGCTGCTGCTACGCTGCTGTCGCTCGATCGAGATCATACGCCCGAGGATGTGCGACAGGCAGTGGCCACGCTGCTCAAGGCCGGTTTAACTGTCAGCGCAGACTTGATGATTGCCGCACCGGGGCAGTCGCTCGACGATGTCTGCTGCGATATTGCGGCGGTCGCCTCGCTTGGAGTGCACCATGTGTCGGTCTACTGTCTGACCTGGGAAAAAGGCACTCGGTTTGAATCGCTACAAAAAAAAGGACTCTTGCACGGGGCCGAGGAGTCACTCGAACGGGCCATGTTTGAGGCCACGATTGACAGTCTCGCGGCAGAGGGCTTTGAACACTATGAGGTCTCTAATTTTGCGAAGCTCGGCTATCGCTGCCGTCACAACGAAACCTACTGGGATTGCCGGCCGTGGGAAGCATTTGGTCCCGGGGCCGCGAGGTTTGATGGCCGCCAGCGAACCACCAACCACCGCAGCACGACTGGCTGGATGACGCGTGTGCTCGAAGGGATCGACTTCGCCGGCGATCGTGACACGATGACGCCGCGAGAAGCGGCGCAGGAGCGAGTCGTGCTCGGACTGCGACGGCGAGATGGCCTCCAGCGGCAGGCATTCGCAGCCTCCAGCGGATTCTCGCTCGACCTCATCGCGGGCGAGGCAATTGCCAGGTGGGTTGCCAGCGGCCATGCCACAGACGACGGAGAACGCGTGCGACTCTCTCGAGAAGGCCTGCTTGTGTCGGACACACTTTGGAAAGAAGTCCTGGAGTGAAGGACGGCCTTAGCCTTTTTCAAGTGCGGCCGTCAGATCGAGGATCGCTTTCTTACCATCGGCAAAATACATCAACGTGTTGTCGGCTGCGAAGAGCGGATTAGGGATGCCGGCAAAACCAGGCGAGAGCGAACGCTTGACGACAACAACCGTGCGGGCCTTGTCGACATCCAGGATTGGCATGCCAGCAATCGGACACTTCGGATCGGTGCGTGCGGCCGGATTGACAACATCGTTGGCCCCGATCACGATCGCCACGTCGGTCTCGGGGAATGTGGGATTGATATCGTCCATCTCACGCAGCTTTTCATACGGAATATCAGCCTCGGCTAAGAGCACATTCATGTGGCCAGGCATCCGCCCCGCCACCGGATGGATCGCGTATTCGACAGTCGTGCCACGCTTCTCGAGAGCGTTTGCCAATTCGCGGACGGCGTGCTGCGCCTGCGCGACAGCCAGACCGTAGCCCGGTACGATGACCACTCGCGAGGCGCCCTCCAGCACCATTGCGATTTCCTCCGCCGAGACGCTCTTAATCTTGCCAGCATAGATCGAATCGTCGGTAGTCGTTGAGGCAGTGGTGCCTAGGCCACCAAAGAGCACGCCCACCAGTGAGCGATTCATTGCCTTGCACATGATCGCCGTCAGGATCAGCCCAGAGGCTCCTACCAGCGATCCGGCGATGACAAGCACGGAGTTATCAATGACAAACCCCGCCGCCGCCGCCGCCAATCCAGAGTAGCTATTTAAGAGGCAGATCACCACCGGCATGTCAGCGCCGCCAATCGGCATCGTCAGCGTACAGCCCAAGCAGCTGCCCACGATCACCAGTAGCCAGTAGAGGAGTGTTTGATCTGGATACGAGCAGACGGCCCAGATCAAAATCACAGTCGTGATCGCCAGGCCCAGATTGATCATGTGGCGGCTGGGATGGGTCCAGGCCTTTTTAAAAGCGGCCAATTCCTCGAGCTTGGCGAAAGCGACAAGGCTGCCCCAAAACGTGACCGCTCCGATGAGGCCCGTCAGTGCCGTGGCAATGGCAAACTGCGTCCACGGTACGAGATTCGTGGCGGCAGTTGCAGCGAGTGTTGCATCGGCACTTGTGGCCGCGACATTCATGTTGAAAAGTTCTGCACCCGCCACCAGCGTCGAGGCGGCGCCGCCAAAGCCGTTTAAGATTGCCACCATCTGCGGCATGCCGGTCATCGGATACTTTAGAGCCATTGTGGTGCCGATTGTACCGCCAATCACAGCGGCTATTCCCAGCAGAATCAGCGGCCATGTGCCGTTGGCCGTTATGCTTTCCAGTACAGGCTTTTCAAAGCAGGCTGCGATGATGGCAATCGCCATGCCTGTAGCGCCGAGGTAATTACCCCGCACCGCAGTGCGAGGACTGGTCATCAATTTGAACGCCACGATAAACAGCATTGAGGCTGCCAGGTAGGCCAGATTGATCCACGCTTGACTTGACAATGACAACATAGGAGAGGGTGCTCTTGTGAAAAAGGATCACTTCTTTTTGGGACTAAACATTGCCAGCATGCGATGGGTGACCACAAAGCCACCGGCCACATTGATCATTGCCAGCACCACAGCCAGTAATCCGAGCAATGTGCCAAAACGACTGGAGAGGGCACCCGCGACGACAAGCGCCCCAACCACCGTGATGCCGGAGATCGCATTGGAGCCGCTCGTCAGCGGTGTGTGGAGTCGCTGAGGCACCTTCATGATGACTTCAAATCCGACCCACATCGCGAGCAGGAAAACGGTGAGCAAGCGGATGAATCGCGAGGCCGGATCCTCGGGACCGGCGGCATTGGCCAGAACGTATGGGAGCAAGAGATGCGGCATGGGGATGTCCATCGAGATGGGTTTGAAAGGCCAAAAATGCTAACGCGGATGAGATAAAACGGTTCTGTAGAAAGCAGGCTCGGGGGGGAGAGGGTCAGGTTGCAGCGAGGGATTCCAGTGCCGCCAGTCCAGCCCGCTCGCGCACCTTCGGGTGCACCAGATGGCCGCCGCGGGCAACGAGAGTGTCGCGGCAGATCTCGTCGTCGAGCGAAACCTCCGGGAGTCCTTGCTTGAGGAGGTGCATGAGAAATGTGGAGATGTTCTTGGCGTAGAGTTGGCTCGTGTGAAAGGGCACCTCGGCGGGCAGGTTTGTTGGGCCGAGGATCGTGACGCCGTCAACCACAACGGTCTCTCCAGGCACTGTGCGTTCACAGTTGCCACCGCGTTCGGCAGCCAGATCGACGATCACACTGCCGGGCCGCATCTGCTTGACCATCTCGCTGGTGACTAGCACCGGCGCTTTTTGGCCAGGGATGACTGCTGTTGAAACAACGACATCGCTGTCGGCGATGACTCGCCCGAGTAGTTCTCGCTGCCGAGCATAAAACTCTTCGCCCATCGCCTTGGCATAGCCGCCAGCGGTTTCGCTGCTGCCGGTTTCCAGGGGTAGTTCCACAAACTTTGCGCCGAGGCTCTGCACCTGCTCCTTAACAGCGGGACGCACATCGTAGGCGAGGACTTGGGCGCCGAGTCGCTTGGCTGTGGCGATGGCCTGCAGTCCAGCCACTCCAGCGCCCAGAATGAGCACCTTCGCCGGAGTGATCGTGCCGGCGGCGGTGGTCATCATCGGAAAAATACGAGGCAGGTTGGTGGCGGCCAGAAGGACTGCTCGGTAGCCAGCGATGTTGGCCTGACTGGAAAGCACATCCATGCTTTGGGCACGAGTGATTCGTGGCACTAGCTCCAACGCAAAAAGCGTTGCACCGCGATCGGCCGCCTCTCGGCAGGCTTGTGGCTCACAGAGCGGATCGCAGATGCCAATCAGAATCACACCCGGTCGGAGGCGATCGCGGTCGCTGGCCCAGCCATCGCCGTTGGACCCGCAGGCTCGCACCGAGAGGATGCAGTCGGCTGAAAAGAGTTCGTCGTGTGAGACAATCTCGGCCCCAGCCGCGCGATAGGCATCGTCAGAAAATCCGGCGGCCAAGCCCGCCTGAGTCTCCACAAAAATCTGAGCGCCGGCCTTGATAAGCGGGGCTACAGTCTGAGGTACGATCGCCACACGGCGTTCGCCCGGGTAAGTTTCTTTTGCGACGGCAACCTTCATCGGGTCATAGTGCCTATAGAGGATGTGTGATTTGCATAGGGCGCAGAAGAGGCGACGGGCCCTCGTGGACTTTGGATTCCAAGTGTGCTTTGAATTTGATTCTGTGACAACTGGAGTCAAAGAATGTGCGGGATGATCCAGTTGGGGCCGGTTTACGAAGATATCGAGCCAAAGAGGCGTCTTGTCGGGGCAACAAAGGGGCGTCTTGCTGCCAAAACAGGTCGCTGATAGACTCGGCGCGCGATAACGACCTCCACCAAATACTGATTTAGATCACCACCAGAGACAGATCGAAGCGACAGATGAAGACATACATGGCAAAGTCGGGCGAGGTGGTTCAACACTGGTGGGTGGTCGATGCGAGCGACAAAATGGTAGGCCGGTTGGCCAGCGACATCGCTACGGTGCTGATGGGCAAGCACAAGCCAACCTACACGCCGCATGTCGATACCGGCGACTTCATTGTTGTCATTAATGCTGAAAAGGTTCAGTTCAGCGGCAAGAAATGGCAGCAAAAAATGTATCGCTGGTACACGGGTTATCAGGGGTTGCGGTCTGAAACCGCCGAGCACCGCAGGGATCGAAACCCTGAACTGATCGTTGAGGAGGCCGTTCGCCGCATGCTGCCCAAGAGTCGTTTGGGCCGTGTGATGCTCGACAAACTCAAGATTTATGCCGGTGCCGAGCATCCTCATCAGGCCCAGCAACCGCAGGTTATGGTTGCTGGCGTCAAGTAACACCCGCTCCGGAGTAGGTTTGGATTCAGTTCAATTTCTTCTTCTTCCAGTTTCATTCTTCTACGTCCGGACGCTTGCAAAGAGGTTTTCGATGGCTGTTGAGCAAAACGTAAAATCGGCTCGATCCAATGGCGATGTGTTGGCAACCGGTCGTCGCAAGACAGCGGTGGCTCGCGTGCGTCTTCGTGCTGGGTCAGGCGCAATCAAAGTCAACGGCCGGGAAATCAATGCCTATTTTCCATCCATAAAGGACCAAGTGTTAGTATTCGGGGCTCTGGAAACAGTTGGCCGAAAGTCAGCAGTCAATATTGTTATCAAAGTAAATGGGGGCGGACCGTCAGGTCAGGCAGGGGCTTGCCGGTTGGGTATTGCCCGGGCACTCAAGGTGTTTGATGCCGAATTGGCTGAACCGCTGCGTCAGGGTGGACTGCTCACTCGCGACAGTAGGATGAAAGAACGCAAGAAGTACGGCCTTCGCGGTGCCCGTCGTGGAACGCAGTTTTCGAAGCGATAAAGTCGCCCGGGCTTTGGTTGGTACAACCGCCGAAACCGTTACGACCCTTTTTTTCGGCTCTAACATCCGATTGTGTTCCGCCGAGAGCCGAAGTCATACTACAGGGGAAGTGATGCGGCCCAAGTGCCGCCTCCGTTTTTATCCCAGGGAGGTGATGTGCCATGACGCGTTTTTTCGCGATAATTCTGAGCGCTGGAATGTTCTTGCTGGCGACGGGTTCAAGCCCGGCAGGTGAGCCTCGCGTTGCCAAGGGGAAGCGTTCAACCACGGTTCCAGCAGCGGCTGCTATTCCCTCTTTGAACTCGAGCGATTCTGCTATTGATGTGCTGGAGGCCGAGTCGCAGGGGCTCGTGAGCGTGCGGTATATTCCCAACGATTCGCGTTCGGCGCAGATTGTTGTCGTCAACCGTTCGCATCGGCCGCTGACGCTGCGGTTGCCAGCAGGTTTTACGGGCGTACCAGTGTTGGCGCAATTTGGTGGCGGTATGGGCATGGGCAACAACAATAATAATAATGTCGGCTTCGGTGCAGCTGGTCAGCCCCAGACGGCAGGCGGTGGCGGCCTTGGCCAGCAAGGCATGAACGGTGGCATGGCCGGCCAGGGCGTCCAGGGAGGGGGCGGCGCATTCTCGATTCAAGCAGAGAAAACGCGAGTTCTGCGAGTCACAACGGTCTGTCTCGAGCACGGTAAGCCAGAGCCGTCGAGCCGGTATCCTTATAAGCTAGCTTCGCTCGAATCGTTTTCTAACGACCCCACCCTAGCGGTTGTGCTGGAGAGCTTAAGCCGAGGAGAGCTTTCGCAGCGGGTGGCGCAGGCCGCTGCGTGGCACATTGCCAACGGCCTAACATGGCAGCAGTTGGAGGCCAAGATCATCGATCATGCCGGCAGCGATCCGGATGAACCGTTCTTTTCACCAGCCGAGCTATCAGCGGCTCATCAAGTGGTCAGCGTGGCAACGCAGGTGGCCCAACAACGGTCGCAGAAAAAGCAGCCCGTTGTCAGTCAGTCGGAGTCGGCGGCCAAGTAGCAAGGGCACAGTTTCTGCTCAAGGCATGGTGTTGAACACCCCGCTCTCAAGAGATCACTTCGTGGGCGAGTTTTTGCCACCCACTCGCGTAAAAAGCCGGACTGAGAAACGCAGGCAGATGTCAGAAGCTTGAGGCTGGTGCGAGGAGCGTGAACACGATCTGGTAGCGGCACCCGACCATTATGTGAGATGGCGTGTAAGGCGAGCGCATTTTCAATGTCGATGCTCTGCTTGCGATCGACAGTCTGTCGCCAGCTTGAAGCGAGTTGTTTTCCGTAGGGCAGCCTTCAAGGATATTCTCCCAGCTATGGCTGGAATCAGTATTCCAGCGATCGAGCAGGCGGCTCGACCCAGTCGCGATTGATTCTTCTCCCGCTTTGTCGGTCTGAACCAGTCGGCCGGCCGCAGCGAGGAGTCCGGCGCGATCGGGCTTGCGCCGATATCGATCGCATTGTCTTGCGGCTTGAGCAGTAGCCGGACAAATTTTATTTCATCTTCAAACCAGTCCTTTTGCTCGCAAAGGACGCACGTCGTGATCAGATTCAGGGAGTCGGGAACGACGATGCGGATGTCGTCGACAACCTTAAGAATTGTGTTTGGTCGCATCCCGATCGAATCCAGCACAGGGAAATGAGCAAGAGGCGAGTGCTGCCACGTTCAAGGGCCGGACTGGTGAGCGAAGAGACCGCCGTGGAACATCGCTGGACTGTATCGGTTCTCCAATTGGGCAACAAGGTACGGACGAAAATTCCGGTCTGGCATCCTGTCGTGTGATGCCAAGCGACGACCCCGATTTTTATATTTGAGCCGGCGAGCCAGCGATCAGCGATCAGTCGACTTCGATCGTTTCGCCGCCAGCCCGCGTCGAAAGGGCTTTCCAAATGTCTGATTGAATAGATTCAGAGACATTGTGCACGCTGCCATCCATGCGGGAGGCATTGACCGATCCCGGGTGATAGCTGCGGGATGTGACTGCCGCAAGGGTGGGGGCGGTCAGTGATTTGCCCTCGCGCATATTTGTCCAGTCAATGTCACGATCAACCCCATCGATTGACTTAACGACTCGCGAATTAGGTGGCAAGGCAGATGTGAATCCTGTTTGATGCGTGCGGCCGTCGGGCCACTCAGTATGCCCGGTGTTTTTCGCGGTTCCTCCAAGCGCTGCTACCGAGGTTGTGTCGGTGGGAGCGGCCGTAAAGGCCATGCCAGCCTCTCGCACATAGTATGTCCAGGCCCGAACTTCGGAAAAGGCCAAAGTTTTAGTCATGCCATCACTAAATTTCCCAGAGGTCAATTTACCATTTACCTGAAATGCTCCATCACCCACGCTACCACCGGAAGCACCGCTTTTAGGATCGAGCACGTACCACGCGCCCATATTCACGCCGTAGTTCAGTGGGAAATGTTTCTCGGTACCGTCGATTCTAAGGACGGCATTTATTTCCGAAGGGCAAAGTAGAACTTGAATACGAAGCGATGAAATCAAAGTTCCATCAGTCAGAATTGCCGTATGATAGTCTTTTTGCAGCTGTTGTTGAATTTCTGCACCAACAACCAGATCCTCTACGAAGGGTAACAATCGAGCTTGGGCCGACCAATTTAATGCTGCTCCCGCCGCACCCGCTGTGCTGACTCCATCCCAGCCAAAGCTAGGCGGGAATCGACGATTCGTACTCTCATAGATGTGCAGCGCAAGCGTAAGTTGGCGGAGATTATTTTGACACGACATTCGGCGGGCCGATTCTCGGGCGCCCTGCACGGCCGGCAGAAGGAGGCCGATAAGCGTGCCGATGATGGCGATCACAACCAGCAGTTCCACTAGCGTGAAGGCAGAGGGCGTCGAAGGCCGGCGATCACTGCGACCAGACTCGTCGGCCAGTCCGACTGCAGGCTCTTCGGCCAGCCGGGCCGGCAATTTCGACCACCAAATGGCATCGGATAAAATGTCGTCATCCAGACTTGCCGCGATTGGCTCGACAGAGCGGTGCTGATTCGGGGCCGTTTCACGGAAATATTTAAACCCAGATCGATTTCGGCGAGCACAAACCATTTGAATCACCTTTTTATGCATAAAGTCGAAACACGACATTGAGACTCAGTATCAACTATGGCAGTATAGGTTTTTGTTTAAAGCTGTCAAGCGGGCTTTTCTCAAATGGCTCTTGTGTGAGAAAGCGGTGAGCCATGCGGAGCCCCTACGGATTTCATATTCTTGCGTTACAACAACACTCGGTTTGGTAGACCCACCGCCGTCGTTCTTTTCAGCTGTTTGTAGGAGTCGCTCGTACGCCATGCACGCCACACCCTCAAGCGGCGAAGTCGTCGTCGAAGCCCGCAACCTTTCCAAGATCTATCGCGATTTCTGGGGCCGCAGTAAGAAAGTCGCGCTCAAGCCGCTCGACTTAGAAATTCGTCGCGGCGAAATCTTTGGCCTTTTGGGGCCAAACGGTTCGGGCAAAACGACAACGCTCAAACTGCTCTTGGGGTTGATTTTTCCGACCTCAGGCGAGGCGCTGGTGTTTGGTCGCGATGCGACAGATGTCTCGAAGAATGAACGGATCGGGTATTTGCCAGAGGAGTCGTATCTCTACAAGTTTCTCGATGCCGAGGAAACGCTCGACTTTTACGGTCGGCTCTTTGACATGTCGCCAGCGGAACGGAAGCAACGGGGCGATGCCCTGATTGAAATGGTTGGTTTGGGCCGCGATAAAAAGCGACAGTTGAAAGAATACTCAAAGGGGATGACCCGCCGCATCGGCGTCGCACAAGCATTGATCAATGATCCAGAACTCGTTTTGCTCGATGAACCGACGAGCGGTCTGGATCCCATCGGCACACGCGAAATGAAAGACCTGATCATTGATCTTAAGCAGCGAGGTAAGACGGTCATTATGTGCTCCCACTTGCTAGCCGATGTGGAGGATGTCTGCGATCGCATCGCCGTTCTTCATCAGGGAGAGCTCAAAGAGCTTGGCCGCGTGGAAGAATTGCTTCGAGTCACTGATGTGACGCAGATTCGCACGACGGGATTACCGATCGCGGCGCACGATGAGATTCGCGAGCTTCTCAAGCGTCATGGCGGCGAGGACATCGAGATCGGCAATCCAAAAACCACGCTTGAAGACTTGTTTTTGGAAGTGGTGCGTGACACGCAGGCCAGACCTGGCCGCCGCGCCCGGCAGAGCCCTGCTGGGAGTCAGCAGGCAAATTCTGCGAATGTCGATTGAATGGAATTACGAGGCTGTCCCACCGGGCGGTTTCGCGTGAAGATCTTCTAAAAAAATTATTTTTCGAACAGGTCACTGAGAAGGTAACGAGTCGATGGTGCTTGAAGAGGAAATCCCGAAGTTTGCCGTCTGGATTGGTCCGGCACTGCTGGGGTATTTATTTGCGGCTAGTTTGGTCGCTGTGATCGCCGCAGCCATGGCGTGGCTCGTGCAATCGGCGCTGTATGGGCCGCTGGTCGCGGGAGATCGCGTCTATCGCGGTGTGTTATCAGGATTGGCCGACTTAGCCGGGATGTCGCCCCGGAGAATCTGGGCCCTGTCGCGGCTGGCCATTCAGGAGTCGTTGCGTCGCAATGTGCTGGTGGTGTTGGGACTGTTTGCCCTGATCCTGCTCTTTGCTGGTTGGTTTCTTGATCCCACGAGCGTCAATCCAGGCAAGCTCTATCTGGGCTTCATGCTCACATCCACAAACCTGCTTGTCTGCCTTGTGACCCTTGTGCTTTCGGTCTTTAGCCTGCCGGCTGATATTCGCAGCAAAGCGATTCAGACGGTGACCACAAAGCCTGTTCGTACCGGTGAAATCGTACTCGGTCGAATGATTGGTTTTTCGCTGGTAGGCACGTTGCTCTTAGTGTTGATGAGTGGCGTCGGCTGGGCTTTTATCGTTCGCAGTGTCAGCCACCAGCACGAAGTCGCTGCCGATGATTTGGTGGAGAACAAGGCTGAAGACGGCACGACGGTTGGCTGGGAGGGACGCACGAGTTTTGACCGCGGCCATCGTCATCGAATAGAACTCTCCGCCGATGGCCTAGGCCGCACCGATTCCACGCAGGGCCACCGCCACGAAGTCCGTGCAGTCACAACAGGCAACGCTCAAACCTACGCGGTCGGCCCGGCACTAGGTCTACTCGAGGCCCGTAAGCCCTTGCGGGGCACTTTGCGATTTCTTGACCGCAGTGGTCTGCCAAGCACCAAGGGTATCAGCGTTGGTGCCGAATGGTCGTACCGCCAATACATCGATGGTGGCTCGCTGGCAGCGGCGATCTGGACATTCAATGGCATCACCGAACAGGAGTTTGCCAAAGGTTTGCCGCTGGAGATGATCGTGCGTGTCTTTCGCACCTATAAAGGCAATATTGAAAAAGGAATCTCGGGCAGTCTGCGAGTCCGCAATCCTAACAGCGGCCTGCAGAGCGACCCTTTTTACTTCACAGCCAAGGAGTTCACGATCGATTCGCTGTTGATCCCTCTCAAGTTGAACGCGACGACGACCGATGGCGGCACGAAACAGATTGACCTGTTTGCCGACATCGTTGCTGATGGGCGTGTCGAGGTGGTGCTGCAGTGCCTGGAACCGGCCCAGTATTTTGGCATTGCACAGGCTGATTTTTACCTGCGGGCCGGTGACGGATCGTTTGCTTCGAATTACGCCAAGAGCTGCCTTGGAATCTGGTTTTCCATGCTGCTTGTGACGGCCATAGGCGTGATGTTCAGCACTTTTTTAGCAGGGCCTGTGGCCCTCTTGGCAACCATGGCGATCGTGCTTGTCGGACAATTTCGCGAATTTATCGCCAGGCTTTTTGAGAGTCAGGTGACCGGCGATTCGACGATTGTGCCCGGAGGTGGGCCGATTGAGTCGCTCTACAGAATCGTGACGCAAACCTCAATCACGCTGGATCTAGACGCCACTCCGGCAGTGGCGGCCATGAAAACACTGGACACATTTTTACTGGCACCGATGCGATTAGGAGCGGCGATATTCCCATCGCTTTCAGCGCTTGGCACCGGTGACTTTGTGGCCGGTGGCTTTGATATTCCGCTCGATTTATTGGCCGAGCACGGCATGGAAGCGTTTGGTTATGTGCTGGCATTTTTTATTGCCGGCGCGTTTTGCTTAAAAGCCCGCGAGGTGGCGTCATGAATTCCTCTGATCGTGGCCAAAGCGGCTCTTTCGCTGCCGGTAGTTTGACGGCGGCAAAAAAAGCGAGGCGTTGGCTGGGGCTCACGCCAGAAACGCTGCTGGCACTCGTGGCAATCGCTGTTCTTCTGGTGCCCCTTTCGGCTTTGAGTCAGCCAGCCGACTCAGCCAGTCCAGGGGGTTATTTGGCTCGCTTGCGGACGCAGTTTGGGCTCTCGCAGGCAAACCTTGGCGAGATCGATCCAACCAGCGAGACCATTCGATTGGCAACGCTGGGACTCAAGAATATTGCTGTGACGCTGCTTTGGGATCGGGCCAATCACTATAAAAAAGTAGAGGACTGGACCAACTTGTCGGCAGCGCTTGAGCAGATGACGAAGCTCCAACCCAATTTTTATTCGATTTGGGATTTTCAGGCCCACAACCTCTCCTACAATATTTCGGTTGAGTTTGATGACTACCACGACCGCTATGCGTGGGTCATGAAGGGGATTGAATTTCTTAGACAGGGCATCGCATTGAATCTGCGAGAACCCCGTCTGCTTGGCCGTATGGGTTGGTTTCTGGGCCAAAAAATCGGCAAGGCGGATGAAAAGAAACAGTATCGCCGGCTGTTTAAGGCCGACGACGATTTTCATGAACGTGACAGGCCCGGCCGGACTCTTCCCGAACGCGATAATTGGCTGGTCGCTCGAGAAAAATATCGAACAGCGCAGCAACTTGCCGACTCGGGCGTGCCGCTCAAGACAACCGCGTTGATTTTTCATAGCGAGCCGATGATGACGGCCATCAATCATGCCCGTGCGGTTGAACAGGACGGCATATTTGGTGAATCGCTGCGCGATGCGTGGAGCCTTGCCGGTGAGGAAATGCGTCGTTTTTCAGTCCGTGAAATACCCACAACATGGGATGTGCCGATTCGGCTTGGGCTTCGAGAAGCGGAACTCACCCGCGCCGAACGACTTTCAGCAGAAATAGAAACGCTCCTGCCGGGCCAGTTGAAGGAGATGGAGGACCAGCGACGCGACGCCCTGTCCCCCCAGCAAAAAGCGGCCCTTGTCCGAGATCCGATCGACCGCACGGAGGCCGAACAAAAAGCAGTTGCGGAGGCCGAGCCCGCCCTCAAGGTGACTTGGCCAATGGTCGCTCGTGCGGCACCGGCACTCGTGCGTGAAAAAGCCAAGGAACTTGCCGAACAGTATGTCGAAGCGGCGGAAACTGCCGAAATCATTGACCGCTACTGCGAAATTGTAAACTTTAATTTTTGGCGAGCCACATGCGAGGCGGAGGTGACAGAGCCATCGCTACGGGCTAGAGAAGCTGCTTGGCGAGCCGATCGCGAATTCCAAAATGCCCGCTTGCAGACGGCGAAAAAAGCCTACGAGGAATCATTTGCCGCTTGGCGGGAGGTGCTTGACGCCTCCCGTATTTTGCGTGAGGACGACTTGACCGTAGACGATCTTGGCGATTTGATTGAGCAATACCGAAAAGTGCTCGAACAACTCGACGAAAAAATGCCCCAGCCATTCATTTTACAAGACGTGCTGGATCGCAAAGCTCCAGCCAAGCGGTAGTCCCTACTGCGGCCAAGCCGTAGGACCTATTAAAGCCGAGGGGCATAAACGCCCTGCTCGGTCTCTTCATGTCTGATCCCGCGCCGTCGCCAGTATCAATCGCACCTTCTACTTCTTGCCAACTTCTTCATGCTTGCGGACAAGGAGTTTGTCGATGCGACGGCCGTCCATATCGACGACTTCAATCGTGAGACCACGCCACGCGGTTGTGTCGCCCACGGAAGGAATTCGCTCGAGCTGCGTAAGCACCAGCCCAGAAATCGTCGAGTAATCGCGGGGCACGCTGTCGAGTTGCACATCCAAATGCTCGGCGACTTCCTCGACGCTCACGCTCCCATCCACAAGCCACGAACCATCTTCGCGGCGGACAAAAGCATTTGATTCCTCGCGGCGGTGCTCGTCGTGGATCTCTCCAACAAGTTCCTCGAGAACATCTCCCATCGTCACAAGCCCTTCGGTGCCGCCGTATTCGTCGAGCACGATGGCGAGTTGGTTGCGTTCCTTTTGAAAGAGTTCCAGCAACCGGTCGAGCGGCATTGTTTCGGGCACAAACAGGGCAGGATGAAGAATTTTACGCAGCTCGATCGGCCAGCCCATCCAGTTATGTCGCATCACATCTTTCAGCAAGACGTATCCAATCACATGGTCGAGTGAGCCCTCGTAAACGGGCAGTCGCGAATAGCCTGCCATTGCGATCGCCCCAAGCACTTCCCCCGAGGGCGTCTCAATGTCGAGGGCATCCAGATCGATGCGTGGCCGCATGATGTCGCGAACCGAGCGCTCCCCGAGCCGTAAGGCCTCCGTGGCAACCGACTGCTCCATTGCCTCGAGCACCCCTTCGGCGCGGCCCGCCTCCAGCAGGTGTTCGATGTCGTCGACCGATACAGTTGGTCCCTCCTGCTTGTGGGCCCCAAGAAGAAAGAGCACAGCCGATGTCGATGCGCTCATCAGCCAGACGAGCGGCTTTGTAACCTTCGCGAAGAGTTGCATTGCCGGTGCAACCGCGCAGGCAAAAGACTCCGCTCGCCGCAAGGCCAGCCTCTTGGGGACTAATTCACCAAACAGCAGCGTAACAAATGACAGCAACACCACGAAGATGACAAGCGCGATTGGCTGGGCAATTCCCGTGAGTGCAGCCGGCCCCGTCTGTTGGATCCAGTCGGCAATATCGCTCACCAGTCGATCGCCGCCGTAGGCTGCCGCGAGCGTGCCAACCAGTGTGATACCGATCTGCACGGTCGGTAAAAAGCGATCGGGGCCGGAGGCCAGTTCCAGCGCAGCGGCTGCTGATGGATCGCCGCCTTCGGCCAGTTGCCGCAGGCGGCCACGGCGGCTAGCCACAATCGCCATTTCAGCCCCAGAAAAAAAGCCGTTAGCCAGAATCAGCGACAGCACAATGAGAAGTTCTTGTAGCATGGGAAGCTTTATTGGGAGATTCTGGGCGAGACGTCTTCGCGGCAGATCACTGCCAAATTGTCTCGATGAATCACTTCTTCATAGGGACAATAGCCGAGTACGGAGGCGATTTTGTCGGTTTTGAGCCCCGCGATCTTGTGGAGTTCAGCGGCTGAATAATTGACGAGTCCACGGGCAAACTCCCGGCCGTTGGCTGTGGCAAGCGCCACAACATCGCCGGTGGTAAAAGTTCCTTGGAAGCTGACGATACCAGCCGCCAGTAGGCTGCGGCCGCCAGTCACCACCGCCTCGCGTGCCCCGTTGTCGACAAGCAACCTACCGCGGGTTTCGGCCGACCACCCAAGCCAGCGTTTCCAAGCAGGCATTGTCGTTTTGCGACCGCAAAACAGTGTGCCCACTGCTACGCCAGAGCAAATCTGCTCCAGCACGTAATCGTTGCGGCCGGAGGCAATGATGCAGTTGCCTCCGGCCTCGGTGACGATCCTGGCAGCCACAATTTTGCTCGCCATGCCTCCCTTGGAAAGACCGCTGAGAGTGTCGCAGGCCAGTCGCTCGACGCTGTTGTCGATGGATTCAATGGTTGTTATGAGGGTGGCGTTGGCCTCAGAGGGGTGGCGATCATAAAGGCCTTCGACATCGGAGAGGAGCACCAAGAGTGGTGCCCCCAGGAGCGTTGCCACCAGCGCCGCGAGCCTGTCGTTGTCACCGAATGAGGTCCGTAATTCTTCGACGCTGACGGTATCGTTTTCATTGATGATTGGAATCGCCTCGTAGTCGAGCAGGGCACGCAGCGTGTTGCGGATATTGAGATAGCGAGCGCGGTCTTGCATGTCATCGGCGACGAGCAGCACTTGTGCGGCGTGCCGATTTTTAGCGTGAAGCACTCGTTCATAGGCCTCAATCAGACAGCTCTGGCCAATGGCAGCCACCGCCTGTAAGTCAGCAAGTCCGCTTGGACGTTTCGCCAAGCCAATCCGTCCCATACCTGCGCCGACAGCACCAGAACTCACGAGCACAACTCTCCGCCCAGTGGATAAAAGTGCATCCAATTGTCGGCCAATGGACTCGATCCGGGCGGCGTCGAGTAGCCCATCAGCACCGGTCAAAACACGGGTGCCGACCTTAACAATGATCAATGTGGCCGCAGCGGCAATGTCCTGGCGAAACAGATCAGGCATGGTGAGACAAGAGCGGCGAGAACAAGAACAGTGACACTGGAATGATGCTGTGGGGAGAAATGACGCAGTGGAGAGTCTACTCTTGGTGCGGTTAAACCGGCCAGCAGACCGACAAGAACCTGTCGATTTTACCGCAGGACTCCGCGGCCTAGCGTCTGGGGCATCGCGAACTGCCTCACGATCGCGTATAGTGGTTGATGAGGGCCATCTGCGAATGGCCGCCGGCCACGCTCGACCCTTTTTTCATGGGCATTTTCAGTGAGTGAACTTCATCACGAATGTGGTTTGGTGGCCATCTACCATCTTCCCGGCGTGGAGCCGAGCCCTCTTTGTCCAGAGCAGGGGGCCGAGGAGGTCTCGCGACTTGTGCCACGCATGCTGCTGGACATTCAAAACCGAGGTCAACTCTCCGCCGGCATGACGGTCTGGAATCCAAATCGCAGCCAACTCCTCACGACGTACAAAGAGGTTGGCAGCGTCAGCGAAGTCTTTCGTATGGGCCATCGGGGCAAGTATGAAAGTCTGATGGAGCAGCACACCGGCCGCGCCGCTATTGGTCATGTGCGCTACGCCACCTGCGGCGCCGAAGACCGCGCCTACGCTCAGCCCCTCGAGCGACCGCACATCCAAAAACGCAAGTGGTTTGCCTTCGGATTTAATGGCCAATTGGCCAACTACCCTCAGCTTCGCGCTGAGATTTTAGCCGACGATGACAACCATTTAGCCCGCGACAACGACACCGAAGTGATCATGCACGCTATTGGCAAAGAGCTTTCCGGGGATGCCGATCCAGACCCGATCGAGATGCTGGCGGCCATTTCAAAACGATTTGATGGTGCCTGGAATATTGCCATGCTCGACGCCTGCGGCCGGATGATCGTGGCTCGTGATCCGCTCGGTATTCGGCCGATGGAATATGCGAGAATGGGCCCACTTGTGGCTGCTGCCAGTGAGAGTGTTGCCCTGCTCAATTTGGGTTTTCCCACGGAATCGATTCACTCGCTGGAGCCTGGGATGGCCCTGATTGTCGACGGCACAAGCGTGCGCATCGAGCGGTTTGCCGAGAGCCCGAAGCGAGCCCATTGTTTTTTTGAATGGGTCTACTTTGCCAATGTTGCTAGCACAATGGATGATCGCAGCGTGTATCTCACCCGGAAGCGGCTTGGTGAGGAGTTGGCCCGCTTGGAAACGATCACGATTGACGCCGACACTGTGGTTGTGCCTGTACCCGATACGAGTAAGGCCGCGGCAGACGCCATGGCCTACAAGCTATCGATTCCATCGGTCGAAGGTTTGATTCGAAATCGCTACACCGGCCGTACATTCATTGACGGCGCTTCGAGCCGTCGGCAGAAGGCCGAAACAAAATACACGCCCTTACGAGAGGTGCTCAAAGGCAAGCGAGTGATTCTCGTTGAAGATTCAATCGTTCGCAGCACGACAATGCGAGTGCTTTTGGGACGAATGCGTTCGCTGGGGCTGGTGCGTGAGATTCATGTCCGCATCGCCTGCCCGCCGATCGTTGCACCCTGTTTTTATGGCATCGATATGTCGACGATTGACGAACTTTTTGCACCGGCCTTTTTGTATGGTGGGCCGCTCACAGAAGAGGCCCAAGATGCTATGGCCGCACAGTTGGGCGCTGATTCACTCCGCTATCTGCCGATCGAATCGGTAGCGAGGTCGATTGGCTTTGACGAATCAGAAATCTGTCAGGCTTGCCTGACCGGCCATTACCCCACGCCTGCTGGGGAGCGGCTTTACGAGGTCGCTCTCCACGTTTCAAGCAAATCGCAGGCACATCTGTCGAAAAAAGTTGCCGGTCGCACGTATGAATCGGTGGCGATTCCGTAAAGGTATCTGTGACGACGCTAAGGAATGCAGGTGGATATTTTCTAGATTGTCGCGAAGGGCATGCCATCAGGAAAAGGCTGGCCAGTCTCTCTAGTCAAATCTGTCTGCGGACGTTGCTCGGGAGTCAGTGGACGACGAACTTTGAGGATGATGCTCTCGCGGTCCTCTCGGCGGTGCTTGGTTGCGATCCAAGACCGCTCGCCAGACAGGTTCACCGGCGAGTCTGGTTCGACGATCAAAGTGGGTGCGATAATCCAGGTCGTGTGAGGCAGGCGAAGGTGGTTCATCTCGTGGCTTTGAAAATAAGCCCGTCGCTGCGACAGCCAGTATCGACTCCTGAAAATAGTCCTCTACATCAGTCCAGATGTGGAGTTGGCCGCCCATCCTAAGCACTCGTCCTGCATGGTCGAGAAAAGCTTCTGATAAGACGCGCCGCTTGCGGTGACGAGCCTTCCACCACGGATCAGGAAAGTAGACGTGAATACCCGCCAAGCAGGCATCGCAGAGCATGCTGCGCACCAAAAAAAGTGCGTCGCCATGGATGATGCGAGCATTAGTCGACTGCGATTGAGCGAGTTTGCCAGCGCAAAGCCTCGCGTAGCCAACTACAATTTCAGCGCCTAAAAAATTACGCTCAGGAACTGTAGTTGAGGCAGTCGAAAGAAAAAGCCCCTTGCCGCAACCGATCTCCAACTCCACATTCGCCTGACGTGGAAAAAGTATGGCTGGGTCCAGCGGCACGGGGAGGGATTCCAGTGACAGCAGATGTCCGCTGAGGTTGAGTGACGGATTGGGTTTTTTAGGTGGTCGACGGGGCATTGTAAAAAACTCACGGCGGGACACAAAAGGCGTCGAGAAGATGAAGCCATACGTCGATCGCGGAACGTCAGGCTCTGCTTACAGTCACTTCAATCGGGCTTCATCTGCTCTGCGATGGAATCACCGGCTGCCTCTAGCAAGTAATCGACCGGCAGTGGCACTCCCTTGATAATGCCGTCAACGACAATATTCTCGCCTACGATTCCTTGAAAGCGACAGACAATCATCGCCCGCGGGCGAACTCGCACCCGTTCGACGGCGATCACAAGCCGATCGCCTGGAACCACGGGCTCCCGGAATCGCACATCCTCCAATCCGCCAAAGCCGATCACCTTGGCCTCGAGCAGATTGTATTTTTGCGTAAAGTAGCTCGACAACTGCGCCGCGGCTTCGCACATCATCACCCCCGGCATCAACGGCATGACGGGAAAGTGACCACGCACCCAAAACTCATCGCGCGTAATATCCTTGTAGCCCACGCACAGGCAGCGGGCTTGGTCCTCGTGGACGATGGCCGTCAGTTGCTCCATTTCGAACCGCTGCTTATTCCAGCGACGGATCTCATGGACATCTGCGATCACATGGGCGAGATTGTACTCACGTGGATGGATGATGTAATCGCGAGGGGCCAAGGCAGGGCTCCAACAATCGGGTGTTTTAGGTGCGGATGTGCTTCCGCTTCAGCCGACGGGCCTTGCTGTTGGCAGGCCGCGAACCGTGGTTGGCCTTTTTTAAAGTGCGATGAGGTTTTGTCATGGGAAACTCCGTGAGCGAAATGCCGAGAGAAACAGGCTCGGTCCTTCCTATTTGTACCACGCCAGCGGCCCCACTGCTATCCGTGCCGCGTCTCTGGGCCACTAGGGGCTAGGTCTGTCTTTGGTCTGAATGGTGGGGCTTGTTTGGCGGCATTTAAGCCGGCCACTCCATCGCCGCTATCGGTGCCGCAGTCAGTTATCAGTCGCTGCCTTCCACTGCTTGGGGCTGATAGATCGGCAGCAGACGGTAGTACACCTCAAGCGTCAAAATGGCCAGTGCTGTGTGCGCCAGGCGACCCCCGGGGGCCGTGTCGGGGTCCGCGAAAAACCAACTGCCTGCTTCGTGGCCAAAGCGGGCTTGTTGGGCCACAATCTGATCGCGGTTTTTAGCATTCCAGCGAGGCCAAACCGGATGGTCCAGTTGCACCAGTGCCTGCGAGAGATAAAAGTTTTGATAGATGGCCGACGGGGATGGGCCGGGCTTGGCGAGCATCGTGACGCCACTCCCAAGTGCCTCGCGCTCCTCGCCCCAACCGGTGTACATCCGACAGAGCAATCCGATGGCAGAGGTGCAGGGCTTAGCGGCTGGAGTGCGATAACCGTAGGCGGCACCCTTTTGTGTTTGCACGCTGTCCAGAAACCGGCAGACGCCATCGATTGTAGGCGATGACGCGGCGACTCCAGCCATCGAAGCGCTCTTGAGAGCGACGAGTTGCCAAGCTGTGACCGTCAGGTCGCCCGCCTGGCCTGGAAGATACCGCCAGCCGCCCCCGTACATGTCTTGGGAGGTTTCGATAAACCGGACAGCATCCCGTACAAACGGGACAAGGAAATCATCCTTTGTCATCCCCAGTGATTCCGCCAGCACGAGCGTTGTCACGCCGTGGCCATACATCGTGCCCTCACAGAAGTCGCCGCCCCGAGGTGTGGATTTCATGCGGCTGATTAAAAAGTAGAGCCCTCTGGAAACAGTCTCCTGATGCCGCCCTTCGGCGTGGGTGTTTCCCGCGCCCAGAAACGGTAAGAGCGCAATCGCTGTGCTGGCGGTGGCACTGCTGATGCTGCCGGGATCGCGACAGGCACCATCGCAGCGACAACCAGACAGGTCAAATTGCCATGAGCCATCGACCGCTTGGTGGAGTGCCAGCCAAGCGAGTCCGCTTTCGACCGCCGCCTCGCTCGCCGCCGACCCACCGTGCGCCCGCGCTGCATCGCCTCGCGATCGTCCGCGTCTGTTGGCAAAAGGCACGCCGCTCACGCTGCGGCCTTGCCCGGCCGTTTGCGCAGCGATTCCTTGCGGAGGGGCCGAAGAAAGTTTCGTGGAGATGGGTTTTACAATCGGCTTGGCAGAGACTACGGAAGCGACTGTTGCCTGAAGGTCAGACGGAGGCCCGATGACGGCCACTAGGGGAGCGTCTGGCGGAAGTTCGAGGGAGAGTGACAGAGGTATTTCAACAGCTGCGATTGGTTCAACAGGCACATCGATCGGTTTTGTGCCAGAGGCCGCTGCCTCTGAGGAGTCGTTTTTTATATCGCGCAAGGCAGCGATGCTGACTGTATGTGCGTCGTCACGGTCGGTTTCGAGAGATGGACTGTCACTGCGACCGATTTGGATCACGAGGGGCTTTGGCGAGGGACGCAGCTGGGCATCAATGGCAAGCAGCGCCAGCACAACCCCTAAAACCAGATGGACCAGCACACTCAAATAGCTAGACCGCAGCGCAGGGCTTGAGACCATGCGATCGAGCCACGGCTTGTGAGAATCTGGAGCCTGCATTGCGGCCACCTCATGGCCGGCTGTGTCGATTGGGGCAAGGCTGCCGCCGCGATCAAGTCAATCGCGCAAGCGATTCAGACAGTTCACGCCACCCTAGGACATACCCTAGGGTCTTGTATCGACCTCGGACGAGGAGCAACTCAAGGGAAGCTACGGCCCGCGTCACGGCCCTACTCTTTGAAATCCTCATCGACGCTCTGCTGTGCGTAGATAGGCATGTGCCGGTAATACACTTCGAGGATCATCGTGGACAGCGATGTGCAGAAGATACGACCGCAGTCAGCGGCCCCATGCCCTCCATCAAAACCCTCATACCAGCTCCCCTCCTCGTGGCCCTTTGTGGCTTGAGCTTTGATAAGTGAATCTCGCATCTTTTCATTCCAAGCCACCCAGTTCGGGCCTTCCATGTGGTGCATTACTTGAGTGGCGTAATAATTAAAGTAGAGGTCTTTTCCAGGCCCGATCTTGGCCAGTCTGTCAACGCCTCGCTGCAGGGCTGGGTGATCCTTCTTCCAGCCGAGATACATCCGGCAGAGCAGTCCCACTGCTGAAGTCGCACCACCGGCTCCGGGACCCGTGTAGCCATATGCGGCGCCGTCATCTTCCTGAACGGAATTAAGAAACTCTACCGATTTTTTAATGATTAAAGGGTTGACATTTAAGTAGGCCATATTGCCGCTTTTGAGCGCCATAATCTGCCAGCCCACCGCCGAGGTGTCGCCTGCTTGTCTGGGTTCATAACGCCAGCCGCCGCCAACCGGATCCTGGGCATCCATGATGAAGTTGAGCGCCAGTTGGGCCGGTTCTCTTAGCCGTTTGTCCTGCGTCATGGCGTAGCTTTCCGAGAGCACAATCCCAGCAATACCCTGAGAATAAAGATTGCCCTGGCCGCTATAGCCCTTGCCCTTCCCCTGCATGACCATTGAGGCCAAAAAGCTAATTCCTTGCTCAAGTTGCTTTTTATAAGGGCCTTCCTTGTGGGTGTAGCCGCGACCCAGAAACGGCAGGAGGGCCATGGCAGTAGAGGCACAGATGTCGTTACGATGGCCAGAGTTCTTGCACTGACCTTTGCAACTCGGGCACTGTGAGAGATCGAACGCCCAACCGCCGCTGGGTAGTTGGTGAGCGATGAACCACTTCAACGCTTTTTCAACGGCTGTCTCGCTTCCGCCGTTGCCGCCACCAGAGGCGACAAGCGCCGCTCGTTGAACACCCGAGCGCCCTCCGAGGCCGCTCGATTTGCCACCGATGGCACCAACGGTAGAAAGCAAATCGGTGGACGGGGCCGATTCAGTGCTGAAGTCCGCGAGTTCGACTGAGAGTGGCGCCGCGTCCATGTCGTCAGCAGTAGAAATGACTTTCACATCCTCGACAACAACCGCGTCGGGTAGCACGACCGCATCGGTGATCTCTTGGTCGGTCTGAGGCTGGTCTGGCATTTCTTCAACCATCTCATCTTCAAACTCTTCCGCAACTTCGGGTGCAGATGAAACGATTGCGAGGGCTTTTTCTTCCGGCGGCACCGGATTGATAATGAGTGCCATCGTCAGGAGCACCAGAATATGAAGAACAAGGCTGGCACCCGAAGCAGCCATCTGCCTGAGCCTGCTCGCTGGCATCGGAGCGGCAGCAGCGGTATGGGAGGCATCCGTGGACCCAGACACCGGCGCTTTTTTTAAAGTCGCTTTGGGAGGGGGAGGAACGGTTGGCCGGACAGCAGATGCCTTGGAAGATGGCACTTTGGCAGTTGGTTTTGGAGCGTCAGGCTTTACTTGACTGGCCATATTTGGATCGCCTCAAAGGCAGTGAAAATATCATTCGTAACGCTAAAGAAATGGAGTCTGTCTTTAATAAGTTCGTCGTACCGTACTCGAAACATTCCCCAAAATATGGAGAAAGGAGCGTCAGCTATGATCAGCAAGCGGCAGCAAAGCCCATAAAGAGGTGCTGCTCCCTATGGGCTCGCCACCTATGATACCGCCTCTGCACCCAGCCGCAAACCAGATTTATCCCAACCCAAGCGACAAGGGAAGCCAAAGCGGGAGCCCTGCACGGGGCCTTGAACCCAATAAAACCAGTTTTCTGCCGAACTAATCGCTGACGCTGGCGACGGGTGGCGGGGATGAGTATTATCGGCGTTTAAAGGTCGCCCAAGGCTCTCCCCGGTAGCCGCCCAGAGGCACACCCGAAGACCGAACCGGCAAAAGGATTGTAATGGCTAAAGGCAAGCGAAAACTCGAAGTGATTCAACTGGTCTGTGAAGAGACCGGCGACCGCAACTACACGCTGCGGCGTAAAAGCGGGGGCGAAAAGCTCAGGGTCAAGAAGTATTCGGCCCGTCTCCGCAAGCACACGCTGCACGTGGAAAAGAAAAAATAGACCCCAACTCGCGATGCCGGTGTCGCCTCGGAGCCATTCCGCTGGGTCATGCTTTCTCTGGGGGCATGAGCACTCTTCTATGAGTGATAAGTGTTATCCGATAGTTTCGAGCATCGCTTCTAGTTTATGCTCGAGATGCTCTGTCAGAGTGCGGCTGTCGAGGTCGTCGGGCGCGTACATTGTCTCAATGCGATCGGCTTTTTGACGCAGGCCGGTTTCGACTGTAGCGCTGCCCGATGCCAGAAGGAGTAGGCGGCACTCGGCTGGCCGACTGAAGCGGCTTGTGCCGGGCCGCACAACAAGATCGACTTCGCACGGACTTCCACTGCCGGCTTGAGTTGCAGGCCCGAGCATGCGGCTCAGATGCTGTCCCAGAGTTGTTGTGCCGATGTCATCCGGCAGCCCCCAGGAGAGGCTCGTTGCGGGGCGAACCGAGAGACCGCGACGACAGGCTACCAATCGTCCTCGCCGGGAAAAATAATCAATGTTTGGTCCGTCCCGCCAACGCCTCGTGGCCGACGGATCACTGGGATGCCAGACGTGAAGGGAGTAGGTGCGATCTAGAATTGATTCCAGTCGTACGCCCGCCCCACGCAATCGCAAACCGAAGTCGTCATCTTCTTGACCCCAGCCGACAAACCTTTCGTCAAACCCGTTGACGCGTTTGAAATCTTCAAGCCAGACGGAAAAGTTGCTGCCTGATAGCCGAGGCTTTGACGGATGGCCAGTGAGGTTGTGCCACCATGCCTTGCGATAGCGCCACGCCAGACTGCGTTTTTCCGATCGCGGGGCCAGCGTTGTCAGGTCTGTTGGAGCCAACTGATCCACGGCGAGAGCCGCGCTTGTGTCTTGTGTCAGTCGAGCACAGTTGCCGATAAGCGCTACGCCCGGACGCAGGCGGTGGAGGTGAGCGACCACATGATCGTGAGGCAGCATGCAGTCGCCGTCGAGAAAGAGTAGGGCCTTGCCGCGAGCGATCCGGGCGCCGCGATTACGAATCTGCGAGAGCCGAAAGCCGTCGTGTGGCTGCGTGATAAAGCGGACAGGGAACGGCGAGGCAGTCGCGAACGAATGGACGAGTTCTGCGGTGCTGTCAGTCGAACCATCGTCTGTGACGATCACTTCAAATCGCCCGTCGACCTGCTCTTGTGAAACAATTGATTGGAGCACGAGCCCCAGGTGCCGAGGCTTTTGAAAGGTGTTTATAATCAGCGAAATGTCAGAAATGGGAGGTGAATCATTCACGACAGGAGTCTCCGCACCACTTGCTTGCCGCTGGCCGATTCCCGCACCTGCCGGGCGAGAGCGTGGGCCCCGCTGCGGTAGTGATCGAGGTGCCGCACCACTTCTCCAAGAGCAGCCGCCACATCATGCGGCAGATCAGTGCCAACAGAATCGATCACCACTCCGACTGCCGCTGCCGGCAGGGCATCATTGCAGGCTATCAAGCCGACACCGATCTCGGCCAGAAAAATATCCGTCGCCCTGCAGGCGGGCACACAGAGCAGTCGCGCGGCCCGCTGGACTTCGTCGCTACCCGGCTGAGTCTCGTGGAGATCAAACGGAAAGAGCACCGTCACCGGACGCCCCAGCGGATCGGGGCTGACCACCGTCGGGGGCCGAGTAGAAAAGCCCTCCACTGCCAGTCGCAAGGGCGGCGCACAAAACCCGTCGAGCGGGGTTATTGGCCAGCGAACATCCACAATGATCGCGCCGTGCGATGCGATCTGCTTGCCGTCTTTGTGCGGTAGCTGCAGAGGGATAGAGAGCGGTCTAGCAGCCGAGATGGTCGGCGATTGAATCGCCTGCAGCGAGACCTTCTGGAACCGGCGCAGAATTTCTTCTGCGTGCAGTCGGAGCGGTTCGGCCAATTGCCGCGCCATCCAGCCTCCGCCGGTGACGATGGGTACAACTCCAGCAGCGAGCGACTCCAAGAGGATGCCAGAGCAGCGTGTTCTATAGCGATCCTGATCGTAGGGTAGCAGCATCACATCGGCGCGAGCGAGTTGGCGGGCATAGGCGTCGGAATTGAGTGGGCCACCCAAGAGCTCGACGTTTTGCTCTGTCTGCTCTGACAGCCAACGAATCGACTCTCGCACCGCTCGATGTGCGGGAGTCCTTGAGTCGCTCGAAAATCCCAGATTTGATTGCACAGCAAAGAGTAGACGGCCGGCGAGCCACCGATCTTGAGACGCAGCAGCGATGATTCCGTGTAGAAACTGCGAATTTTTTTCGGGTCGCGCATCACCGAGGCAGGCTACGCGGAGCCGGGCCTGCGATGGCGATTGAGCCTCCCACGGGGTGAATGGTCTTGTCTCAAAGGACGGTTGGGCTGGGTACGGGAGGGAGGAAAAATGCCCTGCACCAAGGTGGTCGTACTGGGTTGCCAGTTCTTCTGTCGTTGTATGAAAGTAGAGAACATGGGGCGAAGCCGTGTGAACGGCTTGTTGGATCAAAGCTTGCACGCGACGCAGTCGCCGCTGCTGGTGAGCAAAATCGTTCACGAAGCCTCGATAAAGCGGGTAGTGAAATTGCAGGTGCCAATTGATGCCAAGGGGTGGCTGGCAGCTGGCAATGGCCCGCGCGAGTCCGGCGGCATCGAGCTCCGAGGCTGTGGCCACGAGCACGACATCTCCTGCCTGAAGGTTTTCGATGACAGGTCGCACGGTGGTGGCAAACGACTCGATTCGAGCGGCACGGCGGCGTTGGGTGTGCCATGATGACCAGGGAAGTGAGAGTCGCACGTGCTGACGACCGCGAAAGTCGAGCCGATCGAGTTCACCGAAGGCCGTGTATTTTGAATGGCCGCTGTCGGCAAAAAGAGGGAGCACTTGCCAGTCTGGCGATAAGTCGCCGTGGGCTTTAAAGCCTTGATGTGTCACCAGCGTGCACCAATACCCCTCGCCGGCCGCCGCCGCGAGCACTTCATGCGCATAGTGAAAAGGATGCGAACCAATTCTCTCAACGCAGGGATCAATCAAACAAAAGCAGTGACGGCCGCCCCGTCTGGTTGGGAGAAGGGGTTTGCTCAACCCTTCATGGCCGTCGTGCGTAGATCGTGTGTCGTTCACCGTTTTTCCTGGCGAGGGATTGTGGCAAGGAGCGCGTCGAGGACGGAGGCGTCGCTCAGGATTTCGAGCGAGATCTCGATGGCGGCAAGGGGAATGTCGCCCAGAGAGTCGGTCTGCACTTTGACGAGATCCTTGAGAGTTGTCACGACGATGTCGGCCCGCGCGTCGCTGGCAAGTCTCGCGAGCGAGGCCATGTCACCGCTGGAGTAGATGTGGTGGTCGGGGAAGGGATGAAAAACGACGATGCGGGCTCCTAGCGTCTCCAGCATCGCACGAAACGCAGCCGGATTGCCGATGCCAGCAAAGGCTGCCACCCGCTGACCGCGGATGTTTTCAAGCGATCCATAACCACCTGAAGCAGTGCGCATCGTTGTTGGTCGATGGGAGGCCTCGATCCAAATCGGAGGAAGTTTTCCACAACAGGCTTTATTCAGTAAATCGCGAATCTCTCTGCGACGGGCAGGTTCGACTAGGCCGGCTCGCGTAAGCACGACCGCATCGGCGCGGGCTAGGCCCGCAAGGGGTTCTCGCAGCAAGCCTCGCGGAAAGATGTAGCCGCAGCCAAATGGATCGGTCGCATCCACCGCCACGATGTCAATATCGCGGGCCAAGCGGCGGTGCTGAAATCCGTCGTCTAGCACGATCACCTCTGCCCCTCCCGCGACTGCCGTACGCGCTGCGGCAACGCGATCTGGGTTGGCACTGTGAGGTACGTCGGGCAGCAGGATGCCCAGTTCAGCGGCTTCGTCACTTGCTTGGCCCCGTCTGGCGCCGTAGCCCCGGCTGACAATTGCCGGCCGCAGACCCTGACGGCAAAACGCACGGGCCAGCCAGGCCACGAGCGGCGTTTTACCGGTGCCGCCGAGCGTGAGATTGCCGACTGAAACGATTGGCACGGTTCCAGATGAGATAGCCAGCCAGCGGGCGTCGTAGGCGGCGTTTCTCACGGTCATCGCCAGAGCGTAGGGGGCCGACGCTAGAGCGAAGGAGAGTCGTAGCAGGCTGGCCCCAGGCCCGTGCAGCGAACCGTCGGCTAGCCGTTTGAACGATTCAGCGTCGGGAAACAATGGCATGGCAACTGTCCTAACGCAAAATGCGAGACGCCTTCGTACAATAGGCCGTTTTTCCGCTGGCCGTCAATGCGGCGAAGCGACAGACCGCTGCCGCCGATATACTAAGAGCGGTTTCATGAGGACCGCTTTCCTTTGGCCGCGTCGGGCACCAACTGTGTTCCGGCAGGCAGAAAGCACTGCGATGGCGACCGTTTCCAAAAGCACAAACGATTCCTTGTCTGTTGGCCAGTGGGTCAACTCTGGCGAAGTTGAGTCGAAGGCAGACCTTTACTTTGCCCAACGACTGGCTGCGGCCAGCGCTGACTATAAAAGTGTGGCATTCACGATCTTTGCCCTTGGTTTTGGTGTCGCCACTGTCGTCTGGCTGGCTCTTGGTATCTTGATCGAGCACTGGCTGATTATGGGAGGCCTGCCGAGTTGGGCTCGCTGGGCTTGGTTTGCCACCGGTGGTGCGGCGATCGCGATGGCTCTCTGGCGATGGATTGTGCCGCTGGTGCGGTACCGCGTGAATCTCGTCTATGCGGCCCATACGATTGAGAGGGAACACCCCGGCCTTCACAACGACTTGGTCAACGCGGTGCTGGTAAAAGCGCATCCCGAGGGGAGTGTGCCCAGAATCGTAAGATCACTTGAGCACCGCGCGGCCAAACGCCTTTCGGATCTGCCAAACGACGAGGTTGTCGATCGAACGACGGCCGTCCGGCTGACTTACTGCCTAGCAATGCTGGTGGCACTGTCCTGTGTCTATGAGTTGGTGGCCCCCAAGAGCTTGCTCGTCAGCGGCGCGCGTCTTTTAGCGCCGTGGTTGAGCCTCGCTGCGCCATCGCGAGTACGCATCGAGCCTGTTCAACTCCGTTGGCGGATGCCCGACGAGGCAGCCGACAAGCAGGTGGATGGCGATAGAGGAGGGGCCGTAGCCGATAACGACGACCGCAGGCGACTGAAAATCGACGCAGGTTTAGCAACGCTTGTGCGCGGACGGCAACTGCTTGTGACGACCTCTATTCGGGGCTTGCGCAAGGCTGAGCGACCGGTGATCACAGTCACGCCGATCGGCGACCATCCAGCAAGCGTTGTAGATGGCCCTGGAAAGAGCTGGCAGGTTGAGATGCAGCCCAGCAAAACAGGAACAGGCACAGCCGCGCGGTATTCGGCTCTGTTGCCCGATCAGATGCGTGGACTGGACTGCTCAGTGGAAATGGTGATTCGAGCCGGTGATACCCGCAGTGAATCAATAAGGATCGCGGTTGTTGATTCGCCATCACTCTTGGTGCGCGAGGTGCGGTACGACTACCCACCCTACACCGGTCGGGAGAGCGAAACGGTGCACTGGCAGGGAGATCTGCGAGGGGTGGAAGGCACTCGGGTGAGAATCGTTGCCGAGAGCAACCGGCCATTGGAATCAGCAGGAATCGATTTTGATTGCGACGACAAAAAAGACGTGCCACTGACGGTCGGTGCCAGTGATCTGGCGCGGGCCAGTGGCTCCTTCGAACTCCGCATGAACGACGAACGCACTGCTGCCAAGCACGCCAGCTACAGGCTGCTCTTTCAGCCGCAGGGCTCATCGCTGGTTGGTAAGGAACCGATGCGGCCAGAAAAGATGGAGCATCGCATTGAGGTGACGGCCGATCTGGTGCCGGAAGTGTCGATGGAAGAACCCCGGGAGTCGCCTTTGCGCGTGCCTCCGGCATCGCCGGTGACGCTGCGGGTGCGGGCGATGGATCCCGATTTTGGTCTGGCTCGAGTGAGTCTTGAAACGCGTCTCAATGGAGGTGAAGTGCAACGCGAAGTCGTGCTCCTGGGAAGCCAGAAGCCGGGTGTGCCGAGCGCGGGCTTCACCGGTGTTTTTAATGGCGTGACTCAACTGGTGCCGGAACAGTTTGGAGCCAAGGCGGGGAGCGTGCTTGAATACCGCGCGGTTGCTGTTGATACGCTTCCCAAAACTCCCAATGTCTCGTATACGCCGTGGCAGTCGCTGCGCATCGATGCAGCTGCGCCGCCGCGGGTAGCGGAAGAAAAGCCACCCCAAGCTCGCTCGCCTGAAGCGGGGCAGTCTGAACCGCCGCCGTCGGGGGCAAACCCAGATGCCGCAGAGGAAGGGAAGCAGGTAGATGCCGGGCCAAAAGCAAAAGACGACGCCGATCAAAACCCCGCCGACCAGACCCAGCCCGACCAGCCCGACCAGCAGCAGAAAGATCAGCAGCGTGGGGGCTCGCAGGGCGAACCGCAGGATGGCCAAGAGAGCGGCGACGCTGACGGCAAAAAACAGGGGGGCAAGCAACCTGCACCCGGCGAAAATAAAGAGTCAAAAGAGGAGCCAGGCAAAGGTGCTCAGCCGGGCCAAGGTGCCCAGCAGGAGCAGGGACAGGGGCTAGGTGACCAAGGGCAGCGTAGCGGTGGAAAGCAGGCGGGAGAAAAGCAGGCCGCTGGGAAAGACCAAAAGCAGTCGCCGGCACCGCAGCCCAAAGGAGACAAGCCGGATGGAAAACAAGCGGCCGGCACTAAGCAGAGCGATGGAAAAAAGAGCGACGGAAAAAACGGGGCTGGCAAGCAGGCCCTTCGTGAATCGATCGCGGCAGACGGCACGAATGACGGTAAAGCAATGGAGCGCATTTTAGAGCATCGCCGTCAAACGGACGGTGCTCAGAAGGACAGCGCTCAGAAGGACAGCGCTCAGAAGGACAGCGCTCAGAAGGACAGCGCTCAGAAGGACGGCGCTGACGGCGGGGATAAATCCGGATCGAGTGGGCCGAAGAGTGGTGCAGGACAAAAGCCGGGCGAC
>Ga0194051_1000224_pt1 | contig 32891 bp, 30 predicted proteins | sample SepL2320m_MetaG_FD_161275 | JGI IMG/M metagenome (GOLD analysis project Ga0194051, IMG submission 161275) | Anoxic zone freshwater microbial communities from boreal shield lake in IISD Experimental Lakes Area, Ontario, Canada - Sep2016-L239-20m | ecosystem: Environmental > Aquatic > Freshwater >... | reverse complement strand
ATTGAGCCTCGCGCTTTTCGAGAAAGCGCCGCTACACCAACTGCTTAGTGACAGGGCGCTGCAAACCCTCGACGACGAAAATTCTAACCAATTGAATCTGTTTCGATAATTGCCGGACAGCAGTGGCTCAGGATCTATTTTTTCTCGCATACCTTCGGCACCTCCTGGGACTCTCCCGGATGTGTATCGGCAGCAAACTGGTCGACTACTCGAGCGAAGGTGGCGGCTCGCATGCGCTATTGACGATGACCGTCATCAATTTTGCCCGGACCCTGGGCCTCGACTACGTCCACAGCCCTTTCATTGAAATCCACCACGCCGACCGGCCACGGGAGGTGTGGCTCGCCGCGTGGGAGAGCCTCTTCAACTTCGGGGCAGGCGAAGTCCGGGCCGAAGGCACCGATCGTGATGTCTTTTCGATAACCCCGATCAACTTCGATCCAATTCGTTCGCTCTTCGGCGACCTGCACCCCTACAACGAGCACGACACCCATGTCGTCCCGCAATTCTCCCCGGCGGTCGTGGGAGAGTTTCGGCGCAAGTACTATTCGAACAAGCCACTGCACAAGAACGCCGAGCTCACCGTCTGCGTTCACATTCGCCGGTTCAATGCCGGCGACGACAACGTCTCGTACGTCGCCTCTTTCTCCAGAATAGGCCGGACCCTGGCCGATGTTCGAGCAGTCCTGGCGGCGCATCGTATCGACCACGTCGTCCGGATCTTCTCTCAAGGACATGCCTCGGAGTTTCCGGAGGGTCTTTTGGCCGGGGCCGAGCTTCTCCTCGACGGCGATCCGATCCGGAGCCTGGAGGAGTTGATCGAAGCCGATGTCCTCCTCTCGAGCAGAGGCAGCTTCAGCTACGTGGCGGGTGTGCTCTGCGACGGCATCGTGATCTGCGAGCCGTTCTATCCTCCGCAGCGCGATTGGCTGGTCTGCGATCCTGACGGGGCATTCGATACCGACACATTCGCAAGACGACTGCGTCAGACCGCCACTCGCGCCAGCGGCAGCGGCAGTCCCGCCACCTCGACCCGCGTGTGAAAAATGCTGCCGCAATTCTCATGCGGGCCGCCGCGCGAGCCCGTGACGATGTAAAGATCACGCAGATCGTCGCCGGCGAAGCAGAGGCTGGTGACCATCGGCAGGGGCACCGCGATGTCATGGCGGTGCGTGCCGTCTGAATTGAATACCGCCACGCGCCCACCATGGGCATCGGCCACCCAGACCGACCCATCACTCGCCACCTTCAGGCCATCGGGAACGCGGTCGTCGCCGAGCGACGCGAACTTGCACCACGGGCCGACCGAACCGTCCTCCTTCACGTCGTAGGCCCGCACCAATGGCGCGCGGGCATCGCTGTGATAGAGGCGACTGCCATCGGGCGAGAAGCCGAGGCCGTTGGTGAGCATGACGCCGTCCGACAGGGTGCGCATCGTGCCGTCCAGATCGATGACATGCAGATATCCAGGCCTGGGCGCCTCGCCACCGAACACACGGTAGGCGAGCGAACCGACATAGACGCGGCCCACGCGATCGGTCGTGAGGTCGTTGAAGCCGGTCGCGCCGGGAATGGCGTCGAGCGACAGCAAGGTTCGTGTCGAACCGTTGTCCAGCAAAACGCAGGCGATGTCGCGCCCGCCCACCACCAGCCCGCCCTTCTCATGCAGCGCCATGCCGCCGATACCGCGCCGCTTCGGCACGACCAGCGACACCGCGCCGGCGCGATCCAGCAGATGAACGCCGCCGTTGATGACGTCGCTGAAGTAGAGTCCGCGGGCCGGATCCCAGACCGGACCTTCGATCAGGCCGTAACCGGTGGCTACCTGTTGCATGACGTCTCCCCTCGGGCGTTGCGCTAGTCGCCGCTTTTCATTTCGGACGCTTCGGTCGCAGGCTTCGTCGATCTTTTCCCCATCAGCAGGCTGAAGAACAACGGCACGAACAGGATGGCGACGAAGGTTGCCGCGATCATGCCACCGACCACGCCTGTGCCGATCGAGTGGCGGCTGGCGGACCCCGCGCCGGTGCTGATGGCGAGCGGCAGAACGCCCAGGATGAAGGCGAGCGAGGTCATGATGATCGGCCGGAAGCGCAGACGCGCCGCTTCCATGGCGGCGTCATAAGCTGAGAGTCCTTGCTGGTATCGCTGCGAGGCGAACTCGACGATCAGGATGGCGTTCTTGGCGGCCAGGCCGATCAACGTCACCAGGCCGATCTGGAAGTAGACGTCGTTGTCCAGGCCGCGCAGCCAGATGGCGACCAGGGCACCCAGGACGGCGAACGGAACCGCTGTGAGGACGGCGAGCGGCAGCGACCAGCGCTCGTACTGCGCGGCCAGGATCAGGAACACCATGACCAGCCCGAAGATAAAGCCCAGCGACCCCGTGCCCGCCGTGGCCAGTTCCTGGTAGGCCGACCCCGTCCAGCCGATGCTGAAGTCGCTGGAGAGCGTCGTGGCCACGACCTGCTGCATGGCGGCAATCGCCTGGCCCGACGAGTAGCCCGGCGCCGGGCTGCCGATGATCTTGGCTGCCGGGAAGATGTTGAAGCGATCGACCGTGTCGGGCCCCAGGATGCGGGTGAAGGTCACCAGCTCGTTGAGCGGCACCATGGCGCCGCCGTCGGCGCGCACGAAGACGTGGCGCAGGTCGTCCGGCTTTTCGCGGAAGTCGGCCTCGGACGACAGGCTGACACGATAGGTCCGGCCGAACAGCGAGAAGTCGTTGACGTAGAGGCTGCCGAACGAGCTCTGCATCGTCTCGAAGATGGTGTTGATCGGGATGCCGAGTGCACGCGCCTTCTCGCGGTCAACGTCGGTGCGATACTGCGGCACCGCCGTCGTGAAGGTGGTGGAGACGCCGCGCAGCTCGGGCCGTTGGTTGGCCGCCTGCACGACCTTCTGCGTGGCCTCCGAAAGGCCATTCAACGACCCGCCCGAACGGTCCTGGAGGAACATTTCGAAGCCGCCGGTGACGCTGATGCCCTGGATCGGCGGCGGGTTGAAGCCAATCACGACGCCGTCGCGGAAGTTGGCGTTGATGGCGCCGATCGACGGGGCGACGTTGCGCGCATCCTGGCTTGGATCCTTGCGCTGCGACCAGTCCTTCAGCGTGACGAAGGAGATGCCGGAATTGGACTTGAGGGCGCGCGACAGGAGATCGAAGCCCGAGAAGGTAACGACGTTGGCAACCGCCGGGTTCTTCTGCAGGGCTTCCGTGGCCTTGGCCGTAACGTCGCGCGTGCGCGAGATCGCGGCCGCCGGCGGCAGCACTGTCACCACGAAGACATAGCCCTGGTCCTCGGCCGGCACGAGACTGCCCGGAATACGCTGGAACAGGACAAACACCAGACCCAGCACGATGACGAAGCCCGTGACGCCGATGACTGTGCGGCGCAGCAGGAAACTGACGCCACCGGTGTAGCGCGCCGTTACCCACGCGAAGCCGCGGTTGAACCTCGCAAAAAACCAGCCCGGTTCGCCATGCACCGGCTTCAGGATCAGCGCGGCCAGCGCCGGCGTCAGCGTGAGCGCCACGATGCCTGAAATAACGACCGATACCGCAATGGTGACGGCGAACTGGCGGTAGAGCTCGCCCGCCAGGCCGCCCAGGAACGACACCGGAATGAACACCGCGCATAGGACAAGGACGATGGCGATGACCGGCCCCGTGACCTCCTGCATCGCCTGAAGGGCTGCCTCACGTGGCGACTTGCCTTGCGTCGACATGATGCGCTCGACGTTCTCCAGCACGACGATGGCGTCGTCGACGACGATGCCGATGGCGAGAACCAGCCCGAACAGCGTCAGCAGGTTGATCGAGAAGCCCAGCACGTACATGCCGGCAAAGGTGCCGATGATCGACACCGGGATGGCAATGACCGGGATGATCATCGCCCGGACGTTCTGCAGGAACAGGAAGACGACCAGCACGACGAGCGCGATCGCCTCGACGAATGTGATGGCGACCTCCTCGATCGAGACCTCGACGAAGCGCGTGGTGTCGAAGGGAATGTCGTAGCGCAGCCCTACCGGGAAGCGCTTGGAGACGCGCTCCATTGTCTCCTTGACCGACGCCGCGACCTGCAGCGCGTTGGCGCCGGGCTGCAGGTAGACGGCGATGGGGACAGCCGGCGCGCCGTTGAAGGTGCCAGAAAAGCCGTAGAGAAGCGCGCCCAGCTCGACCCGGGCCACGTCTTTCAACCGCAAGGCGCCGCCGTTCTCCTCGGACCGGATGATGATGTCCTCGAACTGGGTGCGGTCGACCAGCCGGGGTGGCGTCGTCACCGAATAGGTGAAGACCTGCGGCTTATTCATTGGCTCCTCGCCGAAGCGGCCTGCGGCGAACTGCTGGTTCTGCTCGCGCACCACGGCGGCGATGTCGGCGGGTGTGAGGTTGTACTGGGCGACCTTGTCGGGCCTGAGCCAGATGCGCATCGAATAGTCGGAGGCGCCGAACAGCGACGCATCGCCGACGCCCGGCAGGCGGCGGATTTCGTCGAGCACGTTCACCAGCGCGTAATTGCTGATGTAAATCGTGTCGTAGCGATTGCCCGGCGACGACATGGTCAGCACCTGCAGGATCGACGTCGACCGTTTCTGCACGACCAGACCCTGGCGGCTCACCTCGCTCGGCAGCAGCGGCAGGGCGCGCTGTACCCGATTGTTGACGTTGATGGCGTTCTGGTCGGGATTGGTGCCGATCTCGAAGGTCACCGTGAGGTTCATCGTGCCCGAGCCGGTCGAGGTCGACTGCATGTAGATCATGCGCTCGACGCCGTTGATTTGCTGCTCGAGCGGTGCCGCGACGGTGGCGGCGATGTTCTCGGCGGTGGCACCGGGGTAGGTCGCCGAGATCACGACTTCGGGCGGCACGATCTGCGGGTATTGCGAAATCGGCAGGACCCGCATCGCGACCAGGCCTGCCAGCACGATCACGATCGACAGCACCGACGCGAAGACCGGCCGGTCGATGAAGAACTTGGAAATCATGGGGACGGGATCACGGCTTGGCGCCGACGGCAGGAGGCGTGGTCGGCGCCTGTGGCGTAATGGGCACAGGCCGGACGACATTGCCCGGCCTGACGCGGATGACGCCGTCGACCACGATGCGGTCGCCCGACTGCAAGCCCTTGCGAACGATCCAGCCGTCGTCCAGTTCGCGGGCGAGGCGAACCTGCCGTGCGCGGGCCACGTTGTCGGCCTCCACGAGGTAGACGAAAGCGCCGAGCGGCCCCTGCGAGATCGCGGCCTTGGGCACCACGATGGCGTCGGGCATCGTGATGCCGGTCATGTTCACGCGCACGAACTGGCCCGGCAACAGACCGCCCTCGTGGTTGGGGAAGACGGCGCGGATCAGGATCGTACCTGTCTTGGGATCAATGGTGCGCGAGCGTGTGTCGACGATGCCAAGCTGCGGATAGACCGTGCCATCGCCGAACTGCAATTCGACCTTGACGTCGTCCGCATTGAACAGGGTATCGCGCGACTTGTTGATCTCCTGCAGGGCCCGCAGTTCGCTGTCCGTGAAAGTAAAATTCACGTAGGCGGGATCGAGCTGCGTGATCGTGGTCAGCAGGGTCTGCTGGGCCTGCACCAGCGTGCCTTCCGGCGGCGAGACGATGCTGGTGGGACCGGTCACGGGCGCCTTGATGACGGTGTATTCGAGATTGAGCTTGGCCGTATCGACGTCGGCCTGGGTCGACTGGATCGTGGCGCGGGCCTGGTCGCGGGCGGCGATGGCATCCTCGAGCGATTTCTGCGCCGAGACCTTTTGGGCCACGAGACCCTCGACGCGCTTGTAGTTCTCCTCGGTCTGCGTGAGCGTCGCCCTGGCCTGCGCCGCCTGTGCCTGCGCGCGCGCCAGCGACGCTTCGTAGGACCTGGGGTCGATGCGGAACAACACGTCGCCCAGATTGACGATCGCACCCTCGCTGAATTCGCGCTTGAGAAGGATGCCGCTCACCTGGGAGCGGATCTCGACGACACGAAACCCGGCAACCCGCCCGGCAAACTGAAGCGGCAGGGGCACGTCCGCCGCCGTCAGCGTGACGATCCCGACTTCAGGCGGCGGTGGAGCGGCAGCAGCAGCCGGCTGCGAGGCAGGCCGGGTCCACCAATATGCCCCTGCCCCCAGGAGCGCCGCGATCACACATACCGCAACGATGCGCCCGACCCAGGCTCGCGCCGCCATGAATCCCATCTCCCCGGTTCGGGCGTCCACTTCGGGTCACGCCGAAATAAGTCAATGTTGACTTACCATAGACGCTGGCTGGCCGTCCTCCCTCCGCATGACGGCCGCTGGAACGAGAAGTCCCCACATGGTGCTTGATCTTGCGGTCGCGACCCGTTCTGATTGTGAGGTAAAGCCTCATTCCCCGAACGGACAGGACCCTTCACCATGACCGTGACCGAAAAGCCCGACACCAATTGGATCGGCAAGCGTACCCCCCGGCCCGATGGCGCCGACAAAGTGACCGGCCGCGCGTCCTACGCCGCCGACACCAACATGCCCGGCATGATCTGGGGCAAGGTCTTGCGCAGCCCCCACCCGCATGCCCGCATCAAGTCGATCGACACCTCCAAGGCCGAGAAGCTGCCGGGCGTGAAGGCGGTCATGACGTCCAAGGACATCGTCGAATTCCCGATCGACAAGGGAGCGGTGATGCTGGGCATCCAGGATATGCGCTGGATGTCCCGCAACGTGATGGCGCGCGACAAGGCGCTGTTCCACGGCCATCCGGTGGCCGCTGTCGCCGCCATAACCCAGCGGATCGCCGAAGAGGCCTGCAAGCTGATCAAGGTCGACTACGAAGTGCTGCCCTGGGCAATCGACGTCGAGGACGCGATGAAGCCCGGCGCCACCCCGCTGCATGATCACGTCAAGTTCGAGGGCAAGCCCTCCAATATCGCGGGCACGCTCGAGCACAAGAAGGGTGACATCGAGGCGGGCTTCAAGGAAGCCGACGTGATCGTCGAGCGCAGCTTCAAGACCGAAGCCGTGCATCAGGGCTATATCGAGCCGCATGCCTGCCTGGTCAGCGTGACCGACGGCAAGGCCACGATCTGGAGCTCCAGCCAGGGCCAATTCATGGTCCGGGCCATGTCGGCCCTGCTGACCGGCATCCAGCAAAGTGACATCCGCGCCATTCCGGCCGAGATCGGTGGCGGTTTCGGCGGCAAGACCATCATCTACCTCGAGCCGCTGGCGCTGGTGCTGGCGCAGAAGTCCGGGCTTCCGGTCAAGATGGTGATGAGCCGAGAGGAAGTGATGCGCGCCTCCGGCCCGACCTCGGGCTCGATCAGCAAGGTCAAGATCGGCGCCAAGAAGGACGGCACCATCGTGGCGGGCCAAGGCACCTACTGGCTGCAGGCCGGCGCCTTCCCTGGCTCGCCGATCCGCGGCGCCGCCGGTTGCGCTTTCGGCCCCTACGACATCCCGAATGCCTATACGCTGGGCTACGATGTCGTCTCCAACCGTTCCAAGGTCGCGGCCTACCGCGCCCCCGGGGCGCCAATCGGCGCCTATGCCGTGGAATGCGTGCTGGATGAGCTGGCCGAGAAGCTCAAGATGGATCCGCTCGAACTCCGCCTGAAGAATTCTGCCAAGCAGGGCACCAAAGCGGTGCATGGTCCGGTCTATCCGGTCATGGGCTATCAGGAGACGCTGAAGCAGGCGCTCGCCCATCCGCACTACAAGGCGCCGCTCAAGCCCAACCAGGGTCGCGGCGTGGCCTCGGGCTACTGGTTCAATGCCGGCGGCGAGTCGAGCGCCCAGATGAGCATCAACGAAGACGGCTCGGTGATCGTCATGACCGGCCATCCCGACGTCGGCGGCTCCAGGGCCTCGACCGCCAACATCGCGGCCGAACTGCTCGGCATCGCCCACTCCAAGGTGCAGGTGCTGATCGGCGACACCAGCAGCATCGGCTTCTCGAACCTGACCGGCGGCAGCCGCGTCACCTTCGCCTCGGCCATGGTGGTCACACAGGCCGCGGAGAAGGTCATCACCGACCTGCGCCGGCGCGCCGGCCTGATCTGGAAGATCGATCCCGAGGCCATCACCTGGGAGAACGGCGAGGCGAAGCCCGCCGGCGACAACGCCGGCAAGTTCGATCCGCTGTCGCTGGCCCAGCTTGCCGCCCGCGCCACCGAAACGGGCGGACCGATCGGGGCCGGCTCCTCGATCAACACCACCGGCGCCGAAGGCGGCTTTGGCACGCACATCTGCGACGTCGAAGTCGACCCGGACACCGGCCGTATCTGGGTCACGCGCTACACCGCGTTCCAGGACGTCGGCCGGGCGATTCATCCCGACTACGTCGAGGGCCAGATACAGGGCGGCGTCGCCCAGGGTATCGGCTGGGCGTTGAGCGAGGAGTACATCTACAACAAGCACGGCAAGCTCGATAACGCCGGCTTCCTCGATTATCGCATGCCCGTCACCTCGGACCTGCCGTTCCTCGATGCCGTCATGATCGAGATTCCCAATCCGAAGCATCCGCAGGGCGTACGAGGCGTCGGCGAAGTGCCGCTGGTGCCGGTGATGGCGGCGGTGGCGAACGCGGTCCACGGCGCGCTCGGCCGGCGTTTCTACAGCCTGCCCATGTCGCCGCCCAAGGTGCTGGACGTGCTGGAGCCGGAACTGAAGGCGGCCGACTAAACGCGCCTTCCCTCCTCCACGCCCCGCTCCTCAAGAGCGCGGGGCGTGCTAAGGTCGGCCGATGAAAACCAAGCTCCTCGGCCGAACCGGCGTCTCCGTCTCCGAACTCTGCTTCGGCACTATGTCGTTCGGCGGCGATGCCGATGAGGCGACGTCGGCTGCAATGTACAAAGCCGTCCGCGATGCCGGCATCAACTTCTTCGACTGCGCCGACGAGTACAACAAGGGCAAGTCCGAGGAGATCCTGGGCCGCCTGGCCAAGGACCATCGCGACAACCTCGTCCTCACCACCAAGTGCTTCAGCCCGCAAAGCGACGACATCAACGCCCGCGGCAGTTCGCGCCGCCATGTGGTGCGTGCCGTCGAGCGGAGCCTGAAACGCCTGCAGACCGACCGCATCGATGTGCTGTTCCTGCACAAGTTCGATCCTCTGACGCCGATCGAGGAAATGATGCGCGGCCTGGAGGACGTGGTGCGCTCGGGCAAGGTGCTCTATCCCGCCGTCAGCAACTGGTCGGCGTGGCAGACCCAGCGCGCCGTCGATATCCAGGAGCGCAACAACTGGGCGCGGCTGCAAGTCGTGCAGCCGATGTACAACCTTGTGAAGCGCCAGGCCGAGGTCGAGATCCTGCCGATGGCCCAGGCCAATGGCATCGGCGTTATGCCCTACAGTCCGGGCGCAGCGGGACTTCTCTCCGGCAAATATCTCGGTCAGGCGACCGGCCGGCTGAAGACCAACAAGATGTACGAGGCGCGCTACGGCGAGGCCTGGACCTTCGAGGTTGCCGAGAACTACGTGACCTTCTGCAAGCAGCAGGGCCTCCACCCTGTCAGTACCGCGATCGCCTGGGTCGGTTCCCACCCCGGAATCACCGCGCCCATCATCGGGGCGCGCAACCTCGACCAATTGAAGGACTCGCTCGCCGCCGTGAAGGTGAACATGACGCCCGAATTGCGCGCCGAGATCGCCGATCTTTCGCCGACACCGCCGCCGGCCACCGACCGGCTGGAAGAGCAGAAGCCGCCGAAGAGCTGAGGCCGGCCCGCTACCGTGGCGCCAGGCCCACGTCCTGGGCCTTGATCTGCAAGGCGAGGTATTTCGAATACATCCGGCACTGCGCGAACGAGCCGCCGGTGAACCAGAGGCCGGGCTGCGCCGTAGGGACCCACATGTTGTTCAGTTCCTGCGTGCGCATATCGAATCCCCAGACCGGTCCGACCTTCTGCGCCACGTCCTGGCCGAACAGCGCGCCCACCAGATGGTCCTGCCCCTTGTAGCCGGTCGCCAGCACAATGAGGTCGGCGGGGCGTTCGCTGCCGTCCTTCATCTTCAGGCCGGCGGCCGTGAATTCGGCGATGTCGGCGTACTGGATCAGGCCGATCTCCTGGCGGGCGATCAAGTCCGAGGCGCCGACGTTGAAATAGTAACCGCCGCCACGCGAGCGATATTTCAGCGGCCAGCCCGTACCGTTCTCACCGAACTCCAGCCGGAAGCCCGCCTTCTCCAGCCCCTGCAGCAGCGGCGCATCGAGTTCGCGCGCCTTGTCGGTCAGGATCTTGTGGGCCTGCTTCATCACGCGCAGCGGCACCGAGACGTTGATGAGGTCGCGGTCCTCGTAGGTCGGACCCTTGCCGTAGTAGATGCCATCATAGAGCTGGGCGCTGGGCTCGACGTTGACGATCAGCGTCGGGCTGCGCTGCACGATGGTGGTGTGGGCGCCGTTGCCGTGCAGGTCCTGGGCGATGTCGTGGGCGCTGGTACCCGTGCCGAAGACATAGACGTTGCGGCCCTTCCACTGGCCGCCATTGGAGAATTTGCTGGAATGGACGACCTGGCCCTCGAACCGGTCGAGCGTCGGGATCTCGGGAATGTTGGGCGTGCCGCTCACGCTGGTCGCCATCACGATGTGGCGCGGATGCAGGAGGCGTATGCTGCCGTCGCCGCGTTCGACGCGCGCTGTCCAGCGCTTTGCAGCAGCGTCCCACGTCGCTCCCTCGAAGGTCGTGCGCGTCCAGAAATCGATCTCGAGGGTCTCGACGTAGGATTCGATCCAGTTCGCGATCTTGTCCTTGGCAATGTACTTGGGCCAGGTCTTGGGGAACGGCAGATAGGGGAAGTGATTGCTGTGCTTCTGATTGTGCAGTTTTAGTCCGTGATAGCGCTTGCGCCAGTTGTCGCCGATCCGCTCCATGCGATCGACCACCAGCGACTCGATGCCGAGCCCCTTCAGCCGCGCCGCCGCCGTCACGCCGGCGTGGCCGCCGCCCACGATCAGCACCTCGGGATCGCGATCGGCATAGGCCGATGCCCGCTGCCGCCGGTCGAGCCAGTTGGGACCGTGGAAGTCGCGCTCGAAGGCAGGCTCCTCGGCATCCTCAAGGATCGTCTCCTCCTCGTAGCCTTTCAGCTCGTCGAGCGTCGTGAGCAGCGTCCACGCCAATGCATCGCCGGTGCGGCAGTCGCTGCGCTTCAGCCGCACGATGCCGGCGCCCCGCCCCACCTCGGTCTCGAACTTGATGATCGCCTCGACGCAATCCTCACCGGCACGTTCGACATCGCGCGGCGGATGGCGCTCGGGATCGATGGCGAAGTTGCGGGCGCCGGTCTTCGCGGCGGCCTCGACGAGACGCTGGGCGACCTGCGGCCGGTCGCTCACCGTCTCGATGGTCCAGGTGAGCGCCACGATATCGCGCCACTCGCCATCGGCCCGGAACAGCATTGCCACGCGTTGCGCGTCGTTGGCGGCCAAAGCGGCGTTCAGGCCATCGAGCCAGCTGCCGACGATCTGTTTCGCATCACGGTTAAGTTCGATGTCCATAACGGCGACCCTGTCGAATAGACTGACTTAAGACAAGGGAGGAACGATGGCTCAGCTGGATGGAAAGGTCGCGCTGGTCACCGGCGCGAGCCGTGGGCTCGGCGAAGGAGCGACGCGGGCGCTGGCCGCCCAAGGCGCCGCCGTGATGCTGTTGGCGCGCGACGGCGCTGCCGTCGAGGCGGTGGCGCGCGAGATCGTGGCCGCGGGCGGACGTGCCGAGGCGCTTGCCTGCGACGTCGCCGACTATGCCGCCGTCGAACGCGCTGCCCAAACGACGCGCGAGCGCCTGGGTGGGCTCGATATCCTGGTCAACAATGCCGGCGTCATCGAGCCGATCGCCGACCTCGCGACCTCCGATCCCGCGGCCTGGGCGAACAACATCCAGATCAACCTCGTCGGCGCCTACCATGTCGTGCGCGCGGTGCTGGGCGGCATGCTGGCGGGCGGCGGCGGCACCATCGTCAACGTCTCCTCCGGTGCCGCCAACCGGCCGCTCGAAGGCTGGAGCGCCTACTGCGCCGGCAAGGCGGGCCTGGCGATGGTGACCCGCGCCATTGCCCTGGAGACGGCCGGCGGCGGCATCCGTATCTTCGGCTTCTCGCCCGGCACGATCGATACCGACATGCAGGTGAAGATCCGCGCCTCGGGCATGAACCAGGTGAGCCGCATCCCGCGCGCCGACCTCTCGCCGGTCGAGCATGCAGTGCGCGGCCTGATCTATCTCTGCCACGGCGCCAGCGACGACCTGATCGGCCAGGACGTTTCCATGCGCGACGTAGCCTTCCGCCCCCGCATCGGTCTCATTTGAGGAGGACACGCCCATGGCACTCTATGAACTCAGGACCTACACGCTCTATGTCGGCAAGATGGGCGAGGCGGTGAAGCTCTACCAGGAGTTCGGCTTCCCGGCGCTCGACAAGGGCGGCCACGCCAAGAATCTGGTCGGCTACTTCCAGGGCGACACAGGCACGATCAACCAGCTCGTCCATCTGTGGAAATTCAACGACGACGCCCACCGCCGCGCCCATTGGGCCGCGGTTTTTGCCGACCCCGCCTTCATGGACGGCTTCGCGGTAAAATTCCGGCCGCTGGTGATGAGCCAGGAAGTGAAACTCTTGAACGCCGCCCCCTGGGGCCCGCACCCTTAGACGATACAGCTCTCCGCACGCCGGAGAGCCGTTGTCCTGATCGCGTGTCACAACCCAATGTGTCACACCAAGTTGAGACAAATGTTGTGACACGCACCGGCCCGGAGTCCGGGCCGAGCCCGGAATCACGGGCTTATTAGAGGTCGTTTCTTCTTCAGATGTCACAAGCCTGGCGCACCCTGTGACGGGTAGCGCGATGTGTCCGTTCCGAGTCTTATCGGTGCTCGGTGGGGACGGGCTCGAATGCGGACTCGTGACGGCCTGGCGTGACGTACCATCCGTGTGAACTACACCCTCGCCCTCAAGCGTCTGCCCGCGGCGTGCGCGGGAGGGTCATGTCCGAAGTAGAAAGACTGGGGCGGTCCCACCGCCAGCCTGCCTGAAGCAATAGCATTTTCCTGCTGAACCTGCTCATCACATCTGCGTGAGCAAATGCTTGCAGTGCATGCACCTCCGCTAGCGGCTGCAGGTACCGGCGAAATAGGCGGCGGCGTCGCAGGCCTTGCCGCCCGGCAGCGTGCAGGCGCCCTGCTCGTCCGCGGCACCGCTCTTCGCCACCACGGCATAGCGTCCGCCGGTGATGGCGCAGTAGCGCGCCGCGGGCGTGATGTAGCCCGTGACGCGCAGGCCGCCGGCCGGACACTCGCCCCGGAACAATGCCCATTCCTCGCATTGGTAATTGTCGACGAAGACGCAGATGCCGTATTGGCCGCCGTCGGGACGCTGCTCGATGCGGAGAGTCCCGCCTTTCGCCGCACAATTCTGCGACGCCGGGTTGGCAAGCTGCGGCGGCGACTGGGCCTGTGCGTCGACGCCGACGCCAAAGGCCGCCGCCGCCACGCACGCCATGGCCGCCAGCCGGTTCACCGCCGACCGCGCTCGCGGAGCTGTTGCTCGATCATCTGATTGAGGTTGCCGCGAATCCGATCGAGATCCAGCCCGTCCTTCAATCGTTTGTCCTCCTTCATGCCGTTCAGCACGCTTTCCATGACGTTCGCCGGGTTGAAGCTCGGCGGGAACGAGCGCGGCGGAAAGTCCTTGAATGTCGCCACGAACTGGAACACCTCGTCCATCATCCCGTAGGCACTTCCAAGGTGGTTGAGCTGCCAGTCCCAGAAGGTGTTCGAGGTGATGTCGGCGCGCTCGAACGGGTCCTGCATCACATTGAAGATCTTCTGCAGGCGCAACGTCGTAAAGGGCTCGGCCCACAGGGCCAACGTGCCCTGAGCGCGCTGCTCGGAGAAGACGTACTTGTAGTCGCCCTGGCGCATGCCCACGAGCAACCCGTCGTCGTCGGAATAGAAGAACTTGTCGCGGGCACTCTTGGTGCCGTTGTTGTTGCCGGCGGTACCGCTGACATTGCGCAGGAAGGCGGACTGGTCGTAGCCGTCGAGGTGCACCTTGTAGGTGACGCCATTTGCGGCGTAGCCGGCCTTGCACTTGGCCACGATGTCGGGCTCGCCGGCGGCCGCACAGAGCGTCGGGATCCAGTCGTTGTGGCTCATGATCTCGTTGCTCACCGTGCCGGGCTTGATGTTGCCCGGCCAGCGGACGAGACACGGCACGCGGAACGCGCCTTCCCAGTTGGTGTTCTTCTCGCTGCGGAACCAGGTCATGGCGCCGTCCGGCCAGCTGTTCATGTGCGGGCCGTTGTCGCTCGAGTAGATGACGATGGTGTCGTTCGCGAGGCCCATGTCGTCGAGCGCCTTGAGCAGGACACCGACCGTATCGTCGTGCTCCTGCATGCCGTCGATGTACTCGCTGTCACCGTGCTTGTAGCGGCCGCGATGCTCGGCGCGGACATGCGTCCTGAGATGCATGCGGGTGGCATTGAACCAGGTGAAGAACGGCTTGCCCGCCGTTTTCTGGCGATTCATGAAATCGATGGCAGCGGCCGAGGTCTCGTCGTCGATCGTCTCCATGCGCTTCTTGGTCAGCGCCCCGGTGTCCTCGATGGTCTGCTTGCCGATCTTGCCGAAGCGCGGATCGACCGTGGGATTATCGACATTGGTCGCCTTGCACTTCAGCACACCGCGCGGGCCGAACTTGGCCAGGTAGGCCGGGTCTTTCGGATAGTCCGGCAGCTCCGGCTCTTCCTCGGCGTTGAGGTGATAGAGATTGCCGAAGAACTCGTCGAAGCCGTTCACCGTCGGCAGCGATTCGTTGCGGTCGCCGACATGGTTCTTGCCGAACTGGCCGGTAGCATAGCCAAGGCCCTTGAGCAGGCCGCCGATCGAGGGATCGAGCTGGCTCATGCCCATCGGCGCACCGGGGAAGCCCACCTTCGTCAGGCCAGTGCGAATGCCGTGCTGGCCCGTGAGGAAGGCGGCGCGACCTGCGGTGCAGGATTGTTCGCCGTAATAGTGCTGCAACTTGATGCCTTCGCGGGCGATGCGGTCGATGTTCGGCGTCTCGTAGCCCATCAGGCCGCTCGAGTAGGCGCTGATGTTGGCGATGCCGATGTCGTCGCCCCAGATGACGAGGATGTTGGGCTTGCGGCCACCTGCTGCCGGCGCCGGCGGCGTCTGCTGCGCCTGGGCGAGCTGCACCGGCGCCACCAGGCCGACGGTCGAGAGTCCGGCGAGCGCGGTGCCGGCCAGTAGCACCCGGCGGCGGCTCGGAGCCTCGACGTCGTCCTTGTTCGACTTGTCGCTCATCTCACGCTCCTCCTCTGACAATACAGCGAAATCCGACGTGACTGGTCGAGGTGTCGACCGGTTCGGCATGGCGGGCCGCAGGACGGTAACGGCGACAATAGATCGGCGCGCACAAGTGCGAACCGCCCTTCAACACCTTGCGCGGGATACGTACGGCCGGCTGGGTAGGGTCGTAGCTCGCCTCCATGGCCACGCCGCGCGGATTCTCCGGCACGCAGCAGGCCTTGGGCGCATCGGCGGTGTGCTGCGTCGAATACCAGTCGGCGGTCCACTCCCAGACATTGCCGATCATGTCGTGCACGCCGTAGCCATTGGCCGGAAAGGCTTGCACCGGCGAGGTCCGCGCGTAGCCGTCGGTCTTCAGATTCTCGAGTGGGAAGTTTCCCTGCCAGGTGTTCGCCATATGCCGGCCCCCGGGCGTCATCTCGTCGCCCCAAGCGAACTCGGCACCGTCGAGGCCGCCACGCGCAGCGAACTCCCACTCGGCCTCGGTTGGAATCTCCTTGCCAACCCATTTGGCGTAGGCCTCCGCATCGCGGTAGGCGATCTGGACCACGGGATGATCGTCGAGCCCGCCGATGTGGCTGCCTTTGCCGTAGGGCCGACGCCAGTTGGCCCCGAAGGTGAAACTCCACCACTGGCTCCAGTCGCGCAGATCGACTGGACGCGACGGCGGCGTGAAGACGAGGCCGCCGGCCTTCAGCATGTGCGGCAGCGCACCTGGATAGTCTTTGGCGTCGGGCGCGATCTCGGCCCAGGTCACATGGCCCGTCGCTTTGACGAACTTACGGAACTGCGCGTTGGTGACCGGTGTCGGATCGATCCAGAAGCCGTCGACGGCGACCGTGTGAGCCGGCGCCTCTTCCACGTAATGCCTGTCCGAGCCCATGCGGAAGGAACCGCCGGGGATGCGGATCATGTTCGCCGTCGAAGCGGCCGGCTTTTCCAGCGTGCCTGTCATTTGAGCTCGAATGGATAGATGACCTTCCAGTCGTTCTTCATGTCGACGATGGCCCATTTGCGGCGGAGCGCCTCGTCCCATGCCTTGTCCAGCCTGCCGATATGGGATTGCCGGTCATAGGCGTATTCGCGCACGGCGTCGGTGTGATGAACGAGGCCCATGAAGCGTGCGCCGGCGCCGGCCGCGGTCCATTCCAGCATCTGCTGGTCGCCGTCGGAATTGCCGAAGGCCAGGACCGGTCGCCGGCCGATGAACTGGTTGATGCCGACCGGTTTGCCCGGGCCATCGTCGACGAATTCGACCTTCGCCTCCTTCATCAGCACCGGCACACCGTCGGGCTGCAGGACGAACCTGGTGACGCCGGAGGAGCCCACCACCTGTTCCGGCGGGATACCGTAGATCCGCTCCGTCCAGGGTCGCATGAACTCGATGCCGCCGCCCGAGACGATGAAGGTCTTGAACTGGTTGGCACGCAGATAGGCCAACAGTTCGAGCATCGGCTGGTAGACGAGGTCGGTATAGGGACGCTTGAAGCGCGGATGGCGCGCCGTCGCGAGCCAGTCGTTGACGGCCTTGGTAAACTCCGCGGTCGTGAGGCCGGCGTGGGTCGCGGCCATGATCGCGAGCAGCCCCTTCTCCCCCATCATCGCAAGCGCTGCCGTGTCGTCCGCCAGCACCGACCTGAAGGGTTCGAGCTCCTTCCATTCGGGATGCTGCGGCGCCAGCGCCTTCACGCGATCCATGGCGAAGGCGACCTGGAAGTAGATCGGCTGCTCGGTCCACAAAGTGCCATCATTGTCGAACGTGGCGATCCGCTCGGGCGCAGGCACGAAGTCGGGACCGCCGGAAGTCGTGGTGCGGGCCACGAACTCGAGGATCGACTTCTTCACCGGCCCGTCGTTCCATGACGGCAACGGATCGGTCTGGCCGAACGACGGCACTCCTGTGGAAAGGACGACAGTCGCGGCAGCAAGCCCCGCGACGATTGATCTGCGGCGCATGACAACCTCCTGAAGCCGGACTCTACCGCACCAGGCCGCAGCCGCGCATCAATTGCGATTGAACAGCCAGATATGCATGGCCACAGTGGCCCACATGGCCGCGACGCCCCCTGCCGGATCGGACGACTCCACCAAAAAACTGCTGCCGTGGCTCGTCGCGGTGGCCTTCTTCATGCAGTCGCTCGACACAACCATCCTGAACACGGCGGTGCCGGCCATCGCCAAAGCCATGGACGTGACGCCGCTCAGCGTGAAGTCGGTGCTGGCAAGCTATACGCTGAGCCTCGCCGTCTTCATTCCCATCAGCGGCTGGATGGCCGACCGGTTCGGCACGCGGCGTGTCTTCGCCGCCGCGATCGGGCTGTTCACCCTGGGCTCGATGCTCTGCGGCCTTTCGACCAACATCGACATGCTGGTCGCCTGCCGCATCCTGCAGGGCGCCGGCGGCGCGATGATGATGCCGGTCGGCCGCATGACGCTCGCCCGTACCTACGACAAGGCCGACCTGGTGCGCGCCATGAGCTTCGTCGCCATCCCGAGCCTTGTCGGCCCCATGATCGGGCCCGTCGCGGGCGGCCTCATCATCACTTACCTGCACTGGAGCGTGGTGTTCTTCGTCAACATTCCCGTTGGCCTGCTCGGCCTCTATTTCGTGCGACGCTATCTGCCGGACTATCGCGAGCAGCAGACCCATCCGCTCGACATCGCAGGCCTTGTGATGTTCGGTGGCGGCATCGCGCTGCTGTCCTACGTTCTGGAAGTCTTCGGCGAAAACACGCTGACGGGCCCGCAGATGCTGGGCCTGCTCGCTCTCGCGGCAGTCCTTCTCGCGGGCTACGGCATCCGGGCAACGCTCACGGCTTTCCCGCTGCTCAATCTCAGCCTGTTCAGGATACGGACCTTCCGAGCGGCGGTGTCCGGCGGCTTCTTCACCCGCCTCGGCCTCGGTGGAATCCCGTTCCTCTTCCCGCTGCTCTACCAGATCGGACTCGGTTTCTCGCCGATCCAGTCGGGCCTGCTGGTGCTGCCGCAGGCGGTGGCCTCGATCGGCCTGAAGACGTTCATGCCGGCGATCCTGGCACGCCTGGGCTATCGCAATGTGCTGGTCGGCAACACGATCGTCGTCGGCCTTCTCATCATGTCGTTCGCCACCGTCGGGATCGACACCCCAGTCTGGCGGATCGTCGTCCAGGCCTTCATCCTCGGCTTCTTCACGTCGATGCAATACACCAGCATGAATACGCTGGTGTACGCCGACGTCTCGGGCTCGCAGACCAGCGGCGCCAGCACGATCGCGGCCACCGGCCAGCAGTTGGCGATCAGTTTCGGCGTCGCCGGCGCCTCCTTGATCGCCGCGGTGTTCGTGCCGCCGGGACTGCATTCCCATCCATCGGCAATGATCCACGGCGTGCAGCAGGCCTTTCTCGTGCTCGGCGTCCTGACGATCCTGTCGTCGGTCGTCTTCATGGAGCTGAAGAAAGACGATGGCGACGCCATCAGCCGCCACGACAGGCCCCACGCTGAGGCCGAAGGCTAGAGTCTTGAATCGCTTGTTCTCCTCCCCCGTCTTATGGGGGAGGTGCCCGAAGGGCGGAGGGGGGAAGGCAACACCAACACTGTTGCTTTCCCCCTCCCTGTCCTCCCCCATAAGACGGAGGAGGAGAAGAGTTCTGAACTCCTTGCTTCAGTCGAAAAGACTCTAATTCAGGCGCCAGATCGCGATGTTGAGCGCGGCGGCGAAGGCCACCCACAGGGCGTAGGGCACCATCAGCAGCGCGGCCAGCCGGTCGATCGGGCGGAAGGCGAGCACCGTCGAGATCACGGCCAGTTCGAGCACCAGGATGACGGCGACCGCCGAGCCGGTCCGTTCGAGGCCGAAGAACGCCACGCTCCAGCCGAGATCGAGTGCAAGCTGCAGCGCGAACATGGCAAGCGGCCCCTGGGCGGTCTCGCGATCCGCGGCGCGCCACACCCGCCAGGCGGCAACACCCATCATGACGTAGAGCACGGTCCACACCGGCCCAAACACCTCGCTGGGCGGATTGAAGGGCGGCTTGTTCAAGTCCGCGTACCAGGTCTTCACGCTGCTCGCGGTAACGGCGGAAGCCAGTGCCCCGATGCCGAGGCAGAGGGCCAGGAACAGGGCAAGCCCGACGGCCTCGACGATACGACTGCGCTTCATGGGCCTCAGGACAGCAGGCTGGCGCCGACGTTGATCGTCAGCGCGAGGATGGCGGTGTTGAAAGTGAAGGCCACGATACCGTGTACGAGGCTGAGATAGCGCATGGCAACGGACGTGGTGGCGACATCGCCGGTCTGTGCGGCACAGCCGATGACAAACGAATAATAGAGGAAGTCGCGATAGTCCGGCTCGCGCCCCCCCGGGAAATCGAGTCCGCCGGGCCCGTCGTCGTCCAGCCGGTAATAGACGTTGGCGTAATGCAGCGTGAAGACGGTGTGGGTGAAGGTCCACGACAGCGCCACCGTCACGCCCGTGATCGTAAGCGCCAGCGGCACCGAGCGTTCGGGCATCTTGAGCGTCGGCAACTCGGCGAAGATCGCGGCGAAACTCGTGCCTGCACTCACGATCACCAGCAGCAGGATGATCCAGTCGCCCTCATCATAGAGCGCGGCACGGCTGCGGCAGGTGTCCACCGTCGAGGTAATGAACATCCGCAGCGTCACGGCGATGTAGATCGCCGCCATCAGATCCCAGGACAGGATAAAACGGGTGGGCAGCCGGACCGGTGCCGGCAGCAGCGCGAACAGAACGAGGCCTGCGGCAAACGACAATACCAGCCGCCGACGGCCGACAATGAAGCGGTAGGCCCGCCATTTCCGATAGGGACGCTCGTCCATCTGTTCTCCCGGGCCGCACTCTGCCACCTCGGCGGACAACGGCAATCGATGTATTGTCGTCGCAAATGCTGTTCAATGCGATGGACCTCGGCGCCACGTTCGTATTCGCCATCAGCGGTGCGACCCGTGGCGTCCACCGCCGGCTCGACCTATTTGGCGTGCTGGTGGTTGCCTGGGTGGCCGCCGTCGCGGGTGGCATTGCCCGTGACCTGCTGATCGGCGCCGTCCCACCGGCTGCCATCGCCGACTGGCGCTACCTGGCAGCAGCCGTCGTGGCCGGGCTGTTGGGCTTTTTCGCCTCCGACGTGATTGCTCGCCTGAAGACGCCCGTCCTGCTGTTCGACGCGGCGGGTCTCTGCCTGTTTGCCGTTACCGGAACGCAGAAGGCATTGGCCTTCGGCCTCAGCCCGGTCATGGCGGCGATGATGGGCATGATCACCTGTATCGGCGGCGGCGTCGCCCGCGACCTGCTGACCCTGCAGGTACCGACCGTGCTTCGATCGGAACTCTACGCCGTCGCTGCCCTGGCTGGCGCGGGCTCGATTTCCCTGGGATTCTGGGCCGGGCTCCCCGTCCTGCCCACGGTGGCTTTCGGCGCCTCCGTGTGCCTGTTCCTGCGTCTGATGTCGATTTACCGCGGTTGGCGGCTGCCGACCGCCAGAGGGCCCGGTAGGTCCTCTAAAGAGACTGACTAAATTCAATCCCGCTGAACGCCGATTCGCTGCCGCCGCTCTTGCCGCTCCTGTGGATGAACGCTAAACACACGGCCGTCATTTTGTCGCAAGCGGCGGGGGGAAAAGCAGCATGGCGACGAAGAAGAAAGCAAAGTCGGTCGGATCTTCTAGCGTAGAAAAGTCGGCTACTCTATTGAATGGAAAGACTATTTCTTCCAAAGCTAGCGGCACGCCAGAAGCGCGGGATACTGCACGCCTGCTGCTGGAAATCGAGGCGATCCACTGCAAGCCCGAGAACCCTTACATTTTCACGTCAGGTCGGGCGAGCCCTGTCTATATCGACTGCCGCAAGCTGATCTCCTTCCCCGAGGCGCGCACCAAGATCATGAGCCATGCGATGCGTGCGATCGACAAGGCGATCGGCTGGAACAAGATCGATGTGGTGGCGGGCGGCGAGACCGCCGGCATCCCATTCGCGGCGTTCCTGGCAGCACTTGCCAAGAAATCCATGGTCTACGTGCGCAAGGAGCCCAAGGGCTTCGGCCGCATGGGCCAGATCGAGGGCGACCTGAAGCCCGGCAAGCGCGTCCTGCTGGTCGAGGATCTCGCCACCGACGGCGGCAGCAAGCTGGTCTTCATCGAGGCGCTGAAGAAGGCCGAGGCCAAGGTCACGGACTGCTTCGTCATCTTCCACTACGGCATCTTTCCGCAGAGCGTGGAGATGCTGGCCGCAGCCGGCGTCAAGCTGCATTCACTCGCGACCTGGTGGGACGCCCTGGAAGCGGCGCAGAAGCACAAGTACTTCGACGACAAGGGTCTCGCCGAGACACGTGCCTTCCTCGAGGCACCCGAGCAATGGTCGGCCAATCACGGCGGCCGACCGCCCGCACCGCGGGCGATGCGCGGCCGATAAAGCCAGCATCGCGAGACTGTTGCCTCCATTCGTAGTGGATGCGACGGTGCGGCGAACATGATCCGCCGCCTGCTGTCGCTCGTTTTCGCGCTTTGTGCGCTCGCCGCCCCCGCCCGCGCCAAGGACGAGCTGGTGCTCGCCATGACGCAGACGCCAGGCACCTGGAATCCCCTCATCAGCTCGATGCTGGCCAAGTCGCTGATCAGCAACATGACGGCGCGGCCGCTGACCGCCTGGGACGCCAACTGGAAGCTGGTCTGCCTGGTCTGCACCGAGCTGCCGACCCTCGCGAACGGCAAGGCGCGCGTGATCGACCTGCCGGATGACGGCAAGGGCGGCGGCAAGAAAGGCATGGAGATCGACATCGAGCTGCGCGACATGCGCTGGGGCGATGGCGTGCCGGTCACCGCCAAGGACGTGGCCTTCACCCTGGAGGTCGGCCGGCACCCGCTGTCTGGGGTCGCCTCCTCCGAGGCTTATAAGCGGATCATCAAATTCGACGCCAGGGACGACCGGCATTTCACGATGACGATCGATCGCGTGACCTTCGACTACAACAGCCTCGGCCTCAGCCTCCTGCCGGCGCACATCGAAAAGCCGATCTTCGACGCCAATCCGGCCGAGTACCGCAACAAGACCGCGTACGATACCGATCTTACCAATCCGGGCCTCGCCTTCGGTCCGTTCCGCATCGTCGAATCGGTGCCCGGCAGCCGCATCGTGCTGGAGCAGAACCCGACCTGGACCGGCGAGAAGCCGCACTTCAAGCGCATCGTCGTCAGGATCATCGAGAACACGGCGGCGCTCGAGGCCAACCTGCTGTCGGGCAATGTCGACTACATACTGGGCGAACTCGGCCTGTCGCTCGATCAGGCGCTAGCCTTCGAGAAGCGCCACAAGGACAAGTACAACGTCGTCTACAAGCCGGCACTGATCTACGAGCACATCGATGCCATGCTGGACAACCCGCTGCTGACCGACAAGCGCGTGCGTCAGGCCATCCTGCTCGCAATCGACCGCAAGGCGATCTCCGAGAAGCTGTTCGACGGCAAGCAACCGCTTGCCCATGGACCGATCAGCCCGCTCGATCCCATGTTCAGTCCCGTGGCGCGGCAATATCCCTACGCGCCGGCGGACGCACGGCGGTTTCTCGACGAAGCAGGCTTCACCGACGTCAGGAATGGCATCCGTCACAATGCCAAGGGCGAGAGGCTCTCGATCGAGATCACCACGACCGCCGGCAATCGGGTGCGCGAGCAGGTGGCGCAGGTGATCCAGAGCCAGCTTCGCCAGGTCGGCGTCGAATTGCGCATCAAGGCCGAGCCGCCGCGGATCTTCTCCGAGGGGCTGAACCGGCGGAACTTCGGGGGGCTCGCCATGTATGCCTGGGTGCAGCAGCCCGAGGGTGTGCCGCGCAGCACGCTGCATTCCGACGAAATTCCCTCGGCCAAGAACGGCTGGAGCGGGCAGAATTATCCCGGTTACCGCAATGCGGAGATGGACAAGGCGCTCGACGACGCCGAGCGGGAGCTCGACGAGGGCAAGCGCCGCGCCCTGTTCGCCGACATCCAGCGCATCCATGCCGATGACCTGCCCGTGCTGCCCCTCTTCTTCCGGGTCGATCCCTTCGTGATCCCCAAGCCGCTCAAGGGCGTGGTGCCAACCGGCACCCTCAACAGCTCGACGCTGTGGGTCGAGCAATGGCGCTGGGAGGAATAGGTGCCGCTCGAAAAGGTCGCGCTCGACGGAAAATCCGTTCGTCTGGAGCCCCTCGAGGAGCGCCACCGCGAGGCCATTCGCCCGGCGGCGCAGCATCCTGAGATTTTCACGGTCACGACTTCCGCGCTGGGGCCGCTCTACGATCCCTATATCGACAATGCGCTGAAGCGCAGCGACGGCGTCCGTGAACTCGCCTTCGCCGTCCTGCTGAAGGCCGACAACCGGTATGTCGGCATGACGCGCTATCTCAACATCGAGGAAGCGCACCGGAAGCTGGAGATCGGCTCGACCTGGTACGAGCCCTCGGTCTGGGCGAGCCCGGTCAATCCCGAATGCAAGCTGCTGCTGATGCGCCATGCCTTCGAAACGCTGCGCTTCCATCGGGTCGAATACAAGACCGACGTCCGCAACGCGCGTAGCCGCGCCGCCATCCTGAAGCTCGGCGCCAGCCAGGAAGGCATTCTCCGCAAGCACATGGTCATGGCCGACGGCCATGCCCGCGATTCGGTCTATTTCTCGGTCATCGACACCGACTGGCCGGCGGCGAAGGCGGGCCTGGAGAAGCGGCTCGCCGGATGACGCGCTATCTCGCGTCGCGCGCGGTCGGCATGCTGGTCACCCTGACGCTCATGAGCTTCGTGGTCTACGTGCTGATCGGCCTCATGCCGGGCGACCCGATCGACATGATGATCGCGGGCGATCCCAAGATGACCAGCGCCGACGCCGCCCGTCTGCGGGCGCTCTACGGTCTCGACAAGCCGTTGGTCGAACGCTACCTCGCCTGGGCGCTTCAGGCCGTTCAGGGCAATTTCGGCTACTCGCGCTCCTTCGGCCAGCCGGTGCTCGCGGTGCTGGGACCACGCCTGCTGAACACGCTCACGCTCGCGGGGCTGGCCTTCGTGCTGTCCGCAGGTATCGCCCTGCCGCTCGGAATCTGGGCCGCCGCCCACCTGCGCAGCCGCGCCGACTATCTGATCAACCTGCTCTGCTTCGCCGGCATCTCTGCGCCGCCCTTTTGGCTGGCACTACTGCTCATCACCCTGTTCGCCGTGTTCCTGGGCTGGCTGCCGGCGGGCGGCATGGCCGATCCGCGCCCGGGCGCTTCGTGGATCGCAAACCTCAGCCAGCAACTCCGCCATCTCGCGCTGCCCGTTCTCACGCTCACTCTGGTGCAACTGGGCGCCTACACCCGCTTCATGCGCGGCGCGATGATCGAGGTCCTGCGCCAGGACTTCGTCCGCACCGCGCGGGCCAAGGGCGCGTCCGAGCGCCGCGTGATGTGGGGCCATGCCTTCGCCAATGCGCTGGCGCCGGTGCTGACGATCCTCGCCCTGTCGTTCGGCGGCCTGCTGTCGGGCGCGGTCATCACCGAGACGATGTTCGCGTGGCCCGGCATGGGCAAGGCGATCTACCAGGCCATTCTCGACAACGACTACAATCTCGCCCTGGTCGGACTGCTGGTGGCGACCTTTGCCACCATCCTGGGCAACCTGTTGGCCGACCTCGCCTATGTCTGGATCGACCCGCGCGTCTCGCTGGGAAGCGACGGACCATGACCATCGCCCTCAGCCCGCGCCGCCTCGTCTTGCAACGCCTGCTGCGCCATCGCCTGGCGCAGCTCTCGCTGGTGTTCCTGGCCGTGCTGCTGTTCCTGTCGCTTGCCGCGCCGCTGATCGCCGAGCTGCGCGGCATCGATCCTTCCGCGACCGATCTTTTCCGCCGCTTCGAGCCGCCGTCGGCCGAGCATTGGCTGGGCACCGACGATCTCGGCCGCGATCTCTTCCAGCGCCTGCTCGACGGCGGGCGCGTGTCGCTTCTGGTCGGCATTTCCGGGGCCTTGCTGTCGGCCGTTCTCGGCGCCGTGATCGGCGTCTTCGCCGGCTATCTCGGCGGACGACTCGATTCAGTCCTGATGCGACTGACCGACGGCGTGATCGCGCTGCCCCTGCTGCCGCTGCTGATCGTGCTGGCCGCCATCGACCCGCGGAAGATCGGCGTGCCGGCCGAGATCGCCCAATCCGAGACCTTCTCGCTCTATCGCATCGTCGTGATCGTGGGTCTCACGGGCTGGACCACGGTCGCGCGGCTGGTGCGCGCCGAGACACTATCGCTGAAAGCCCGCGACTTCACGCGCGCGGCGCGGGCGCTGGGCGCGCCGGCACTGCGCATCATGTTCCGCCACATCCTGCCCAATACGGCGGGATCCCTGGTCGTTGCCACCACCATGTCGGTCGGCACGCTCATCCTGTTCGAATCGACCCTGTCCTTCCTGGGGCTGGGCATCCAGCCGCCGGCGGCAAGCTGGGGCAACATGCTGACCGGCGCACAGGAACTGCTGCAGGCGGCGCCCCTGCTCGCCGTGTGGCCGGGCCTGTTGATCTTCCTCACCGTGATCGCCTTCAATTTCGTCGGTGACGGCCTGCAGGATGCGCTCGATCCCCGCAGCGAGAGGCGCTAGGGTTCGCGCGGAGGGAGCGTTCCGCGGCGTATGACGTACAGTTTCCAGTTCCGCGACGTTTTCGCTGCGTGGGAATTCCTGCTCGAAGGCCTCGTCCTCACCCTAGAACTTTCGCTGGTGACGATGGCCGTCGGCCTGATCATCGGTCTCGCCGGCGCCGCAGCCCGGGTCTATGGCGCGCCCTGGCTGAAGCGCATCGTCGCCGTCTATGTCGAGACCATCCGCAACACGCCGCTGATCGTCCAGCTCTTCCTCATTTTCTTTGGCCTGCCCAGCGCCGGACTGAAGTTCGACGCCAACACCGCCGCCATGATCGCGCTCTCGATCAATCTCGGCGCCTATTCCATCGAGATCATCCGGGCGGGCCTCGAGGCGATCCCGCGCTCCCAGATCGAGGCGGGCCAATCGCTCGGCCTCTCGCCCGTCCAGATCTATCGCTACGTCATCATCTTCCCGGCCCTCAGGATGATGTTCCCTGCCCTCTCCAGCCAGTTCGTGCTGCTGATGCTGGCGACCAGCGTCGTTTCGCAGATCTCCGCGCAGGACCTGTTCCACATGGCCTCGATCATCCAGTCGCGCACCTTCCGCGACTTCGAGGTCTACATCCTCGTGGCCGCGGCCTACCTCGTCCTTGCCCTGCTCTTTCGCCTCGCGTTCGCCGGCATCTACCATTTCGTGTTCGCCCGGCGATGATCCGCGAACTCTCCTACATCGATGTCCTCTATCTGATCGCGGCCACGCGTTGGACGCTGGCGCTGACGGCCATCGCCTTCATGGGCGGCGGGATCGTAGGCCTCGCCATTGCGCTCCTGCGCGTATCGTCGTTGCCGCCACTGCGCTGGCTGGGGGCCATCTATGTCCACGCCGTGCAGGGCACGCCCCTGCTCGCCTGGCTGTTCGTTTTCTTCTTCGGCCTGTCGATCTTCGGCTTCACCGTCTCGCCCTGGCTGGCCGCCGCGGCGGCCTATTCGATCTATGCCGGTGCCTTCCTGGGCGAAATCTGGCGCGGCTGCCTACAAGCCATCCCGCGCACGCAATGGGAGGCTGGCGCTTCGCTGGGCCTCGGCTTCACCCAGCAGCTCCGCTACATCATCGTGCCCCAGGCACTCAGGCTCGCCATTCCACCCACCGTCGGCTTCCTGGTCCAGCTCATAAAAAACACCTCGCTCGCCGCCGTGATCGGTTTCATCGAACTCACGCGCGAGGGCCAGCTCACCACCGCCACCACGTTCCGCCCCTTCACCGTCTATCTCATCGTTGCCGCCATCTACTTCGCGCTCTGCTTCCCGCTGACGCAGTGGAGCCGGCGGCTCGAGCGGAGGCTCCATGTCGCTCGTTGAACTCAAGAACGTCGTCAAACGCTACGGCACGAACACCGTGCTGAACGGGGTGTCGCTTACGGTCGAAAAGGGCGAGATCATCGCCATCATCGGCCGTTCAGGCTCGGGCAAGAGCACCATGCTGCGCTGCGTGAACGGGCTGGAACCGATCCAGGGCGGCACCGTGGCCTTCGACGGCATTGTCGTGAACGATCCCGCCACCGACCTGCGCAAGCTCCGCCAGCACGTCGGCATCGTGTTCCAGAGCTTCAACCTCTTCCCCCACCTCTCGGTCGAGAAGAACATCACCCTGGCCCCCAAGGTGGTGAAGGGCGTGCCGCCTGCCGAGGCGCGGGCGCTGGCCGAAGCAGTGCTGCGCAAGGTCGGACTCGCCGAGAAGATCGACGCCTATCCCGACCAACTCTCGGGCGGCCAGCAGCAGCGCGTGGCGATCGCCCGCTCGCTCGCCATGCAGCCGCAGCTGATGCTGTTCGACGAGATCACCTCGGCCCTCGACCCCGAACTTGTGGGCGAGGTGCTGAAAGTCCTTGAGGAGGTGGCGCGCGAGGGCATGACCATGATGCTGGTCACGCACGAAATCGGCTTTGCCCGCAAGGTCGCGAACCGCGTGGTCTTCATGCATGAGGGCAAGATCTGGGAGCAAGGCCCGGCCGCCGAGACGCTGGGCAAGCCCCGCACACCTGAGCTCGAGACGTTCCTAAGCGCCGTCCTGCACTAACTCGCGCGGGATCCAGCTCTTGGCCTCACCGGCATAGATCGCGCCGGGGTTGCCGTGCACGGTGGTCCGCCACATCAGGCGCTGCTCGCGCTCGCCGTCGAACCAGGTCGCGGCATGGACCAGGCAACGATTGTCCCAGACCAGCAGGTCGCCCTGCGTCCATTCGTGAGCATAGACGAACTCGGGCCGGGTCAGGTGGGTCATCAGGGCGTCGACCAACGCAGCACCCTCGCCTTCGGGCCCGGGCTCAAGTCCGACGAAGGGTCCGTCGAACCAGTCCATCTGGCCCGACTCGCAGAGATAGAGCGAGCGACGGCCGGTGACCGGGTGGGTACGCACGACAGGTTGGCGCTGCGAGCGCTCGTGGGGGGCAAAGGCGCGTGGAGTCTTGCCCGACCGCGCTGCACTCCGCGAGCGGCCGGTGCCGGGTTGGGCATGCAAGCCTTCCAGCGTTTCCACGCGCGCCTTGAGATCGGCCGGCAGTGCGTCGTAGGCCAGAACGCCGTTGGCGAAAAGTGTCTGGCCGCTGTCGCGGGCGGCGGGCGTCACCGCATAGAAAAGCGAGATGTCGGGCGGCGGCCGACGGTAGCTCTGGTCGGTATGCCAGCCGGTGCGCTGCGGATATTGCACCGGCAGCCGGCCATCGGCGCCGAACGGCGGATCGGGACGTGCCGGCGGCATCTTGTTCACCGGCGCCATGTTCGACACGAGGAGAATTTCGGGAACCGTCGTATGGATCGAGTCTGCGTTGGTCAGCGTAAAGCGATAGTCCTCGACCTCCGGCCCGAACTGCCGGCTGAGTCGGACCAGCAGCGCCGGATCATCGGAAATCTGCCGTACTCCGGGAATCAGCAGCAACCCGCCCGCATCGGCCAGAATCGCCGGCAATCCCTGGGGCAATTCGTCGGCGAGGGGCTTGTTGAGCCGGACCGTCGCCCCAAACGCAGCCCCGCGCAGTGGCCTCTCAATTTCGAAATCGGCGCTCATTTATCCTCCCCTGCCTACTGCGGTGTGGACGACGTTGCGCATAGTAATTCAAGATCGATGCCACTGCGGGGAAGAAATAGGGGAAATCAAGATGAAGCGCATGATCGTGGGCCTGCTGGCCCTCACACTTGCTGCATTCGGCGCCACGGCGGCCAAGGCGGATCGGTTCGAGGACATCCTCAAGAAGGGCGTGGTGCGGATCGCCGTACCGCTCGACGTGCCTCCTTTCGGCTCGCAGAACCAGGCGCGTGAGGCCGAGGGCTTCGATGTGGAGCTGGCCGGCATGGTCGCCAAGGCGCTCGGCGTGAAGCTCGAGTTGCAGCAGGTCACCGGCGCCAACCGCATCCCATTCCTGCTGACCGACAAGGTCGATATCGTGATCTCGGTCATGGGTCTCACGCCGGAGCGCGCCAAGCAGATCATGTTCACCGCGCCCTATGCCGACACGAACCTCTCGGTCTTCGGGCCGAAGAGCGCCAACGTGAAGTCGGCCGCCGAGATCGGCAATCTCAAGGTCGCCGCCGCGAAGGGCACGACCCAGGAACTGGCACTGTCGGCGATGGCACCGAAAGCCGCCATCATGCGAACCGAAGACGACGCCACTGCCGCCGCCGCGTATCTTTCGGGCCAGGCCGAATTGTTCGCCACGAACAACCTCATCATCCCTGATCTGCAGAAGCGCAACCCCAGCAAGGAGTTCGAGCTGAAGTTCACGATCCGGCGCAGCCCGGCCCACATGGGTGTGCGCATGGGGGAGCAGAATCTGGTGCGCTGGCTCGACAGTTTCATCTTCTTCAACACCATGAATGGCGAACTCGACCGGCTGCATCAGAAGTGGCTGGGCGCGCCGATGGCATCGCTGCCGTCGCTGTAGGGGAGAGAACCATGAGACGCATCGTAGCGGGCCTGCTGGCCCTGTCCGTTGCCCTGTCCGTCGCGACCTTCAGCGGCGCCGCCAGGGCCGACGCTTTCGAGGACATCCTGAAGAAGGGCGTGGTTCGTATCGCCGTTCCGCTCGACGTCCCGCCGTTCGGCTCGCAGAACGAGAAGCGCGAACCCGAGGGCTTCGACGTGGAGCTCGCGGGCATGATCGCCAAGGCACTTGGCGTGAAACTCGAGATGCAGCAGATCACCGCCGGCAATCGCATCCCCTACCTGATCACCAACAAGGTCGACATCGTGATCTCGGTGATGGGGCTGACGCCCGAGCGTGCCAAGCAGATCATGTTCACGTCGCCCTACGCCGACACACAGCTTGCCGTCTACGGGCCCAAGGCGCTGGCGGTCTCCTCGGCCGACAAGCTGGGCAACTACAAGACTGCCGCCACCAAGGGCTCGACGATGGAAATCGGCCTGACGGCCATGAATCCCAAGGCGCAGATCATGCGCACCGAGGACGATGCCACGTCGGCGACGGCCTATCTCTCCGGTCAGACCGAGCTGTTCGCCACCAACTCGCTGCTGATCCCCGACCTGCAGAAGCGCAATCCGAACAAGGAGTTCGAGGTCAAGTTCACCATCCGCCGCAGCCCGGCCCATATGGGCGTGCGCATGGGCGAACACAATCTGGTGCGCTGGCTCGACAGCTTCATCTTCTTCAACACGATGAATGGCGAGATCGACCGGCTGCACCAGAAGTACCTGGGCGTGCCGTTCGCCCCACTACCGTCGCTCTGAAGCCATGAGTGAAATCGACTGGTCGAGGCTGAAGGCCTCGGAGATCAAGGCGCTGGCGGCCCGCAACGCCATCGTCATCGTGCCGATCGGCGCCACCGAGCAGCATGGGCCGCATCTGCCCAGCATGGTCGACTGGCGTTGTGTCCACGAGGTGTCGCATCGCGCCGCCCGGATCATGGAGAAGTCGACGCCCACCGTGGTGGCGCCGACCATCCCCTTCGGCATGTCCGAACACCACATGTCCTTGAGTGGCACGATCACGCTCGACTACGCCACCATGTACGCGGTCATCCGCTGCGTCGTCACCTCGGCGGTGCGCCACGGTTTCAAGCGCATCTTCGTGCTGAACGGCCATGGCGGAAACACCACGGCGCTGCAGAACATGATCGGCGAGCTCACGGTCGAGTACAAACTGCCGTTCGCCACCGGCACGTATTGGGACATCGCCGCCAAATCGATCGCCAAGCTGCTCGAGAAGCAGAAGGCCTTGCTGCATGCCTGCGAAGCAGAGACCTCGATGATCATGGCGATGGCGCCCGAGCTGGTGAATCCGGATGAACTGTCGCAGATGCACGGGCCCTATATTCCGGGCCTCTCCGCCATCCCGACCGTCAACGAAGGCGTCTATCGCTGGCGGCAGCTTTCCAGCCGCTCGCCGATCGGCGTCATCGGTGATGCGGGCACTGCCAGCGCTGCCAAGGGCGAGAAGCTGCTCGCCGCCATCTCGGCCGACGTCGCCGAAGCCCTCGTCAATGAACGCCTGTGGAGTGAACCGATTTGAGTACCGCCAGCAAAACCGACTTCTCAGCCGTGAGCCGTCTCTCGGCCGATATCGACCTCGATGCCGAAGGCAAGGCCACGGGCTTCGTGCGCGTGCCGCATTCGGTGCACCGCTCGGCCTATGGCTGGATCCCCATTCCCATCGTGCGCATCAAGAACGGCAACGGCCCCAAGGTCGTGATGCAGGCCGGCAACCACGGTGACGAATGGGAAGGCCAGATCGGCCTCGGCAACCTGATCCGCGCGCTCGAACCCAAAAACATCCAGGGCCGGCTGATCATCCTGCCCTCCGCCAATTTCCCGGCGGCGATGAACGGCACGCGGACCTCGCCGATCGACGAGGGTAACCTCAACCGCTCCTTCCCCGGCGACCCCGAGGGCACGATCACGCAGCAGATCGCCCACTGGATCGAGCATACGCTGCTGCCGGGCAACGACTACAGCTTCGACTTCCATTCCGGCGGCAGCTCGCTCACCTACATCCCGAGCGCATTGGCGCCGCGCCATGGCGATGAAGTGCGCATGGCCAAAATCATCGGCATGCTGAAGGCCTTTGGCGCGCCGGTGAGCTACCTCGCGGCAGCACCTCAGGGTGGCGGCAAAACCTTCACCTCGGCCTCGTTCCGGCAGGGCGTGGTCTCCATGGGCACCGAGCTGGGCGGCGGCGGCCTGGTGACGCCGGGCTCCCTCAAGGTCGCCGAGGACGGCATGCGCCGCGTGCTGGCGCATATCGGGCTGCTGAAGGACTTTCCAGTGCCGGCGCCCTCGCCGACCCGCCTCACCGAAATCGGCGGCGACGACTATTACGTCTATGCCTCCGACGGCGGCCTGTTCGAGCCGCTGGTCGACCTCGGCGCCGAGGTCAAGGCGGGCCAGCCGGCGGCGCGCATCCACTTCCACCACACGCCGTGGCGTGAGCCCGATCTCCTGCCCTTCAAGCGCGACGGCCTGGTGCTGTGCAAGCGCGTCCCGGCGCGCTGCGAGCGCGGCGACTGCCTGTTCCATCTGGCGACCGATATCGCGGCCTGACAGCGCACCATATCCGGCCACGGCTGAACGGGGTTTGTTTGTTCCCGATCGGTGTCCGGATTTCGTACCCAAGCCGTTGATCGCAAAACGAAATCGCGGCCGCGGCTGCCACGGAATCCGCGAGGCCCGCCTTCAGGATGCGTGTGCCGTCCTGCAGCCCCCGCACGAGAGGCGCGGTGCGGCCCGGCGGCCGTCCTTGCGCGGCCGCGCGGCGGCATGGCCGCAGGCCGAGCAGCCGTCGACCTCGAAATCGATCCAATGGGTGGCATCGCCGCAAGCTTCGCACGGCAGGCCGCGCCGCGACTCGATATGACCGAAACCCGGCGCCTGGCATTTCGGGCAAAGCCGCTGCAGCCGCTTCGCGAGCTTCCACGACAACGCGCGCAGCACCTTCATGCGCGTCGGATTGCGGTGTGCGCGCATGTCGGCAATCAGGATCGCGGTGCCGTCGTCCGAACGGCTGGCCTCCCGGTCGACCGCCGCCACGAC
>Ga0194051_1000223_pt1 | contig 32978 bp, 21 predicted proteins | sample SepL2320m_MetaG_FD_161275 | JGI IMG/M metagenome (GOLD analysis project Ga0194051, IMG submission 161275) | Anoxic zone freshwater microbial communities from boreal shield lake in IISD Experimental Lakes Area, Ontario, Canada - Sep2016-L239-20m | ecosystem: Environmental > Aquatic > Freshwater >... | reverse complement strand
ACGATCAGGGAGACGTAAGGAATTGCCATGGAGATAGTTCACGGTAAAAACAGAGAGAACACATACCAACGCTCAGAAGATCGTCGGTGTCAGCGAAACGATCAGCGAAGAATAATCGTCTCTGCCCCAGTATGCCACCAGAGGATGCTCTGGCCGCATTCACTCCAGTCTGCGGTTCAAAAGAGATCGGTGGGTCAGGCAATTTTAGACCAACGCGGGCAGTCTGACGTACGCTCTTCCAGAGCAGCAAAAATCCAATAAAAACGGAATCAACATGGATCATGGATGTGGGTGATGAGTGCGCAACGAGCAATGCTAGGCGGTCCTCAAAAAAGTCAGTAAGGGGTGCGAGACATGACTCGATTTGTGTCGATTGCCGTGATCATCGGCCTGGTTGCCATATTCGGCCTTCTGTCGCTGCGGGTGATGTCGGGGTTTCTTCTGCCCCTGTTACTTGCGGCCATGCTCGGCGTGATTTTTGGACCGATGCATCGCTGGATTCTCTCTCGAATACGAGGGCCTCAGTGGGTCGCTGCTGCTATCACAATGACAATCATTCTGTTGATTGTCTTCGTGCCGGTGGCGTTGCTGGGCGTGCGGGCGGTTGGCGAAGCGGTGAAGGTTTTCCGAAATCCAAACATGTTTTTGATTGATCAGCAAAAAATTGCAGGGCTGATCGATCAGACAAATGAAATGACTGGGCTTCAACTTACCGGCGATGGAATTAATGCAGAACTTAAAAAACTTGCAGAAGAATGGCTCGGCCCGATCGCAGCAAGAACACCACGATTTCTTCTCCAAGGAATCATCGGACTCATCGTGATGGCAGTCAGTTTATTCTATTTTCTTGCCGATGGCCGTCGCATGATCGATGCCATCATGCGTCTGATTCCGCTCGATGCGTTGTATCAGAGACAACTGCTGGAAGAATTTGAGGAGGTCAGCCGAGCGGTCGTCAGCTCAACGCTTGCTGCGGCGGTCGTGCAAGCACTCCTTGCAGGTATTGGATTTTGGTTTGCAGGACTCCAGAGCGTCTTTCTATTAACCGTGCTGACATTCTTTTTTGCGCTGGTGCCATTCGTTGGGGCGGCAGTCGTCTGGGGTTCGGCGAGTTTTTATCTCTACGCAATCATGAATCAGTGGGTCACTGCGATCGCCCTGGCGGTGTGGGGTTTGCTTGTGGTCTCAACGGCCGACAATGTCATAAAGCCGATTGTGCTTCACGGACAGTCAAAGCTTCATCCGTTGCTGGCGCTTTTGAGCGTTCTTGGAGGCGTGAGTGCGCTTGGGCCAATCGGCATTCTCGTCGGCCCGATTGCCGTTGCTTTTCTCCAGGCCGCCCTCACGATGTTGCAGGCCGAACTGGGGTCTCTCTCGGTGAACCACGTTCACGGAACACCGCACAATCAAGGGAACCTTGAGAAAAATGGGTGAGTCGACTTGCAGATTCAATGTTCCGGAGAGTGAAATCGATGCCTGAGAGAACTGACGCATGCCGCGTTAGGGTCTGCAATGAACGATAGATCGTTTGATCTGCTTTAGAGAAAGAGCTTCCAATGCTGTTTGAAATTGTTGTTTCGCTGCTGTCACTTGTTGCGTTTGGTATCGAGGCGGCTTGGATTCCGACCGATGATGGCAGCGGCGACTATCTGGTGCGTGTTGAGCCTGATCTTGTAAAGCAATCGTCTACGCATGCATTCTCGAGCGATGTGCCGGCCGATGCGCAAAATATTCGGCGTGTTCAAATCTATGTGGCCGATGCATGGCCTCCTGCCGTCGAGAGAACAGTTGCGGAAGCGGCGAGTCGATCACGCATGCCCCGGGTCGTGCAGGCAATCGCCACACGATCTGCTGACGCCGACCCGGTGGCGGCCACCGTGGCTCAATCCAAACCATGGGGCTGGCTGATGGCCAGCCTGGTTGTCTTGTTTATGTCGCTTGGGGCCAATGCCTATCTCGGCATGCTGCTAGGCTCTCTTCGATCACGTTATCAAGAAGCAATTACCGAGGGTATCGCACGAGCGTAAGCTTTGCTGAATAAGGAATATCGGTGTCTGTCAGAGGCTCCGTTTTTTCCGAGTGCGAGGAGGGTTGATTGTACGCCGCGACTTGAGCGTATCGGAATCAGGTTGCTGCGAGACGCCTGAGGTTTTCACTCTGTCTGATGGTTCATCGAGTTCACCCTCAGCAGCATCGCTGCTTGAAAGCCGACGAACCATAATGTTCATCGGAAGTGGGGAGAATTGTTCTGGACCACCATGTGCGGTAGGAATCGGAACACGGTCGCTAGAGGATGTAAAAACCTTGAAGGCGACCGATGGATTCAAGGCGGCGGTTTCCAGCGGTGACTCTGCAATACCGTCACCCGGACCGAGAATTGGATTGAGGGATGACTGCGCAGCGGTCTGCGAATGATAGTTCCTTTTAGTCGGTTCGATAGAAATCGAAGCGGGCAAGGCTTTTGTCAGTGCTGTCGTCATCGCAGGCGTCGTCACGCCCAAACGGCGCACCCGCGCGCCAGCAGATGCAAAGATCGATGCGACATGCGCATGGCATGTCAGCACCAGTAATTGTCTGGGAACGATCTGACTCGAGGCAAATTCCACCAGAACTCGTGCGGCAGCCTCCGCACGAGCGTCATCAAAATTAACCAGTGCGTCATCCATGACAATCGGCATGCGAACGCCACGTCGTTCGAGATCAGCAATGAGTGCCAACCTTAACGAGAGAAAGACCTGTTCTCGCGTTCCTCGACTGAGCCGCTCCGGTCTCCACGCAATACCTTCGTTATCAGAGACAAAAAGAATTGGTTCATCCAGAGTGGTTGTGATCGATGTATACCGACCGTCGGTCAGTTTCAGAAGCCAGTGCGAAGCTTCCTTTAACACCGGAGGCTGGTGGGTGCCGGCAAATCTGCGACGAGCTTCCTCGACCAGTTGACGAGCTGTGTCAATACAGTACCAGCGATTCATCTGTTCTTTGATTTGTCGTTCGATTTCAGCAATTTCTGTCTGGAGTGATTCAGAAGAGCGATCGGATGAAAGTGCAGCAAGTTGAGCTGCGAGCGTAGCGCGATGTTCCCTTGCGTCAGACAACTGCTGGCGAGCATGCTGGAGCGCAGAAGCCTCGACCAGTTGACGGTTTTCGACCGTCGTTCCCTGAGACTCGTTGTTCCACTTTTCAAGTGCCGATCGATCAGGAATGGACGAATACATCTCCGCACAGTCTGCGCGGGCCTTCTGGAGCGACTGACGAGCGAGTTCAAACTCTGCGCGTTTGTCAACGGCCACGAGAAACTCTTCGCGTGTCGTAACACCCCACCGAACGAGAAGCACTTTGCGCTGTTCATCAGCGTCATCCGCCCGCCGTACGGATCTCCGGTGACGGTTTCTTGCGGCAACAAGTTTCGCATGCAAGCGTTTGCGGGATCGTAATGATCGTCTGTCGGAATCCAGTCGCAATCGAAGTAATTTGAGAGAATCAATCGGAGAGTGTGACTCTGGAAAATCTCCACACTCAAGCATGAGTTGATCGATTCGACAGGTAATGTGTGCAATTGATTCTCGGTATTCCTTTGCTTGGGTTGCCGCGACGCGACGAGCATCATCGAGTTCGACAAGTTCGCTTCGCTGTCTCTTGAGTTCTCTGATGCAAAGCGGTGAAAGAGTATCCGGAAGCCCGCGCCGCACGAGCAGTCGCTTCCAGGCTGTGCGAGCTTTTGTGCGATTGGCCAACGATGCCTCCAAATGCTCACGCGATTCCTTGACTCCATCAGAAAGAACCTGCGATGAACCGGCCCGAACCGCAATCGCCTCAAGACGATCCACCTCGCGCTGCGATGACTTCAATCGGGACTCAAGTGAAAGACCGGGATTGGGAACAATTCGGGCATCAAGTTGACGGCATTGTTCGATGGTCTCTTCGTTTTGTCGCCGTGTTGTAAGGAGTTGTCGTCGCGTACTTTCCAGCTTTGAATACGCCGATCGGTCAAGTGAGAGAGTTGTCACGGAGGCAACACCTGCGCCTGCCAGACCGAGTCCTGCGATGGCGTACCCGAAACTCCCCGTGAAGGAACCTGGCAAAAGAAGACCCGAGAGAAGGAGTGTTGCACCGAAGACGAACATTGCACCGAGTGCGATCATCCAACCGACAGGAAGTACCTGAGAATGTTCTAGTTCACCCAGTTCGGTCTTCAAGCGAACAATCGACGATTCGAGATCATCAACATGGTTGCCGGCTGAAATCCGATTGCGAAAGAGCGTTGCTAATCCGCCGGCTTCTTCGATTGCATCGGCGAGAGAATGGTAATGGGTTCCCAACAGAGCATCCGACTCCGCGCGAGTGGCTTCGCTCGCGATCGCTTCCGCATTGGCGAGCGTCTGCCGTGCCACGGTGACCTCACGTCCAACGCTTTTCAGCTGCTGTAACAACTGTTTGAAAGGAGTAAATGAACGCAGCAGTGTTACAGGCACCATTCGTTCGGTCACAGTCTCAAGATGAGACTCGTTGGTTGTCGCTCTGGCTAAACCAACACGACCAAGCTGCTCTCCGAGTCGGCGCGCCGTGGAATGTGCAACGGCAAGAGCGTGTGAGAGATCAGCATTGAGTCGTTCAAGTCTCGGTTGTTCATCGAGCAACGCGGCGACACTCGTCCGATGTTTCCAGAGCGTCGTAGGAACAGGAGATTGTTTTTCGGCCCGCGCCAGTCGTGCTCTCGTGCGTTTCGCTTTGCGAACGAGCACAAGCAAACTTTCGTGACGCTCAACCCGTGTCTGCCACTCGACCAGATCAGGATGCACAAGGGGAGATGCGTTCATCTCAGCAAGATGCGACTCGGCAGATCTGACAAGACGTTCATGGGGTTCAAGATTCAGGGCCCACTGCGAGATTTCGTGACGATGCTCGCTGACTTGGACAATCGCTTGGAGTTTGTCCACTTCCGCATCAGCAACGGCTGCCTGGGAGGCGATCGCTCCCAGGGTGAGTGCCGGAGCATTGAGCCCCGCCAGTCGCGTCTCGGCCGCTTGACGACGATCAAGGAGACTCGCAAGGCCTGAGATCGATGGATCGGACGAATCGATTCGGGCCGAGGCGTCTCGCAGGTCATTGATCACTTTTGAAAGCGACGTGCGGTCAAGACCACCTGCAAGTTCATACAGGCGTTGACCGCTGCCTTCAGCATCGAGTGAGGAAAGTTCGTGCAGTTCATCAAGCCCAAACGCCATGACGGAGGAGAAGGTTTTCTCGTCAACATTTCCCATAAAATCGGCAACGAGTGACGCATCGACAAGACGTCCATCCGCATCTTCAACAAAAAGTCGCTCGCCGAAAGAATGATCCTCGACGGAATCATTTCGTAGAAGCGATTGCGTGGTCGGATCGTTGATTCGATGCAGACGAAAAATATGATCGTTGGGAGGGCATGCGACAATCAGACTTCCGCCGGAAATGACTTTCGCATCGAGATACCCACGGCGCACGAGTTTTGAAAATCCAAAAAACACTCCACGAACAAATTCAAGAAGTGTTGTTTTCCCTGTCTCATTTGTGCCGTGCAGAACCTCGACACCACGATCGAGGTCATCGATCACGATATGATCAAGAGTCCCAAAGCGTTCAATTTCAATTCGCTTGACAATCATTTCAGCCTGTCGGCCTTTTCGCCGCTCCGGGATGCGATTTTACTGAGCAAAGAAATACTAAAAAGTTTACGGTTGTTCCAAAAGTTCTAACGCAAGCCACGCTGCTTCTCGTAGAACGTCTTTGGTTTCAACCTCGGTGAGGGCATTGAGCCAAGACGAAGCCTCCGGCCGTGACAATACTGAAGCGGGCATTCGAGTGAACTCAGGCTTCCAGGCAGAGGTGCCTGGGGGCATCCGATCTGCCAATTCTCGTTCCAGAACAATCTGCGCAACCATCGTCGGGAGTCCGCCAGTCATGTCGGTGCGATCGGATGTCGGAGACTCGAAAGAATCTGGATCCATGCGACAGGCCCATGTTCGAAACGTACGTGGGTCGAAGAGTTCTCGTACCCTGTCGAGTGTTCTGGAAGAGAGAGACGCGATGTGAATGCGTCTGGAAATATCGCTGGCACAGTGTACTAGCACCTGCAGCATTGAGAGAGGTTCGTGCTGCTCCAGTAACATCGATTCGATGGCGGCCCAAAGAACGGTTGTCAGTTCCTCTTCTCCGGCATGAATTGAGGGACAGATCCGCTCGGTTCGCCATGCCACCCGCTGTGTTGGAATCGTTCTCTCCACACTGTGACGCTGGCCGGATTGATCTGAATATCCAAAGGCATCAAGAATCATGCATTCACCCGGAGTCTCATCAAAGTCTCGGGGCTGCAAGGAACTCAGTCGAATGTGGCCGCGAACGTTTGCAGGCGCAGAAACCAAAACCGGCTTTCTTGAACCCTGCACCACAATATCTCCGCGCTGTGCGACGGCGTGGTGCACTGCATCACGATCGTGATGGGGGGAACGATCAGGACTCAGCCAATCCAGCACAATCCTCCGGTGTGCTTGGCCGCCAGAAAAACTTGGTGGCACATCATTTTGAAAGTGAGTCAAAATTGTGAAATCGATTATTCCAGTAGGCAGTTCAAGTCTTGTCCACGCTCCGGGAGAGACAAACATGAGGCCGCCGGGGTCGCCAAGCGCTGCTCGAATGTTGATCGCGTCTTGCCCATCGTAGGAAGCCCATACGGTGCGGCATCCATCCCGATCAAGGGACAGAATCATCGAACGCAGTCTGGCCATTTGTGCGGGACTCGATCGACGCGGATCGATGATTCGACCAAAAAGAACAATCGCGCGTGCTCGTTCAGCGCGGGCTGCCGCTGCTGCTCGTTCAAGGCTTTCAAAGGGTGCTCGAGAAAGTGTCTCCGCCAAGGCCGTTGGCAGAGCGCCAGGAGCCACCAGCGGGAGATCGATCGCAGGGTCGAATGCAAAGACAACATGTGCCAACGAAAACTCCTTCAGAAAGAAGTGGTGAGCATCTTCGAGCAGGCTGCCTTTTATTCCAGTCGGCCTTAGACAATTCCAGTGACTCGAGGACAGGAGAAAATGTACCCACAGGTCTCTCATCACTCCAACGGCGATGTGCACGGGAAAAGTAGGTTTTGAGATTTCTTTTGGCTGATCGTGGGGCACTGGAGTGGAACTGGAGAACGGATCGGAGGAATTCATAACCCCAGAGAAGCATCCCGAGATGGTTTGGAGAGATATTGCAGAAACGTCGTTAGGTGGTGAGCACCGGTTCAGAAAGTCGAAAACGATCGAGCAGGGGGGTGGCCCAGAGAGTGTCGTCTCGGCTCGGACCGATAGTTGCCATCGCTCGGCTGCGAAGAATTACGCCCTTTTCAACGAGACTCGAAAAGAGACAGAATTCGACACGGATGGTCCATTTGTGATTGAGGGGATTCATCTGTTTGTGAAGAGAGAGACGACATGAATCGAGCGGGTGAACCGCCACGAGCGTGCTCGACTCATTTTCATGACGAATGAGAAGTGCGCGAGTGAAAGCATTGATCGAATTGTTCTCGGTCCATTTCCACGAGTCGTTCTTCCACTCTGCGCAGAGAATGTCTGTGCCACAAAGAATGGAAACAACCTTGAGGTGTGAGTCGCTTTCGATTCGCGAGGTCTGTGTCGAAAGAACCAGTTCACACCAAACGATTTCTGCTGAATCCAACAACGGATTACGTTGTGCAGGCTCGTGGTGCATTCGCCACATGAGCGTTGCGCACAGTTGCCGCGGATCGACAGGCTCGTAGACGATGACAAGGTCGCGATGGCGACACCAGACATCACGTACAGATTCACTATTGCTCGTTCCCATGTCGACACCGAGCAGATGCTGAACCGGGCACGCTACGACGATCCCTTCTTGAGGTCGATCAAATCTGACACAGGCATTTGTCAGAGAAGGTGCGAGTGTCTCTTCGGCCGGTTCGTTCGAATTGGTTAAAGTTTTCGAAAATAGATAGGTTGCATGGTGTTCCTGAAGGCTCCATGCACTGGTCAAAAATGGTTCAGCCTTCTCGAAGGAACTGCTCATGGTGTTCATCACTAAAAATGTTGGGATCAATCGTGATCGGACTCTTGCGCGATCGGACTCTTGTCGACATCCCTAGACGGATGATCGCGAGAGAAGCTTGAAAGGTTTTGTACAAGTTCGTCTACGAATCTGCACGGGGGATCAAAAAAATAAAGAAAAACGATGAATTGGAACGCGTATAAAACTACGGTTTCGCCCCGGATCAGCCCAAACAGGTAGGCTACGAGTTGGATGGCGTTCCGAGAGAGATCGCTTGAGAAATATAAAATCAAGGAAGGGATTGGAAGCATGCCAGATCATTTGGAAGTCTGTGAGGCAGCGGCTCGTGCTGGAGGGCGTGTGCTAACGCAGTGGCTGGGACGGTTTCGCGTTTCGTCAAAAGGGCCTGCTGATTTGGTGACCGAAGCGGACATCGCCTCGCAGTCGGAAATCCGCAGGATTGTTGAGTCTGCTTTTCCAGCGTACGGATTTGTGGGCGAGGAACAGTCGGTATCGGAACGATCAGCTTCCTTAGGAGCGCCACGATGGATTGTTGATCCTCTCGACGGTACCACCAACTATGTACATGGATATCCGGCGTACTGCGTGAGCGTTGCACTTGCACATGGCGACGCAATTATAGTTGGCGTCATCTACGATCCGGTCTCGGAAGAATGTTTTACTGCGGAAGTTGGTCGCGGTGCCTATCTTAATTCTGCGCCAATAAAGGTGGCTCGCACATCGGCAATCGAAGATGCACTCGTTGCAGTGAGTTTTCCGCCTCAAGTGGCGCCGGAGAGTATTGCGGTGATTGATTTTCTCGCAGCACTCTCAGCGGTGCACTCGATTCGGCGCAGCGGGTCGAGTGCGATCAACCTCGCCTATGTTGCGAGCGGACGTTTGGACGCTTTTTGGGTCAGGCGCATTTCCTCGTGGGATGTTGCGGCCGGTCTTTTGCTCGTGAGTGAGGCGGGGGGCGTTGTTGGTCCGTTTCTCGTTCAACACAAAGGAATTACATCCGGAGAATCTCTAAAGACTACAGTTGCTTTACCGAAAGTATTTGCTTCTGGAACTGTTCCCCTCGATAATCCGGTTTTTATTGCAGCTTGTTCACTCGAAGTATTAGATTCTCTGCAGCGGCTGCTTTGCCAAGAGCCTTCCGGTGGAAGCAGTTGAATCGATTGTGTGGGGAATGCACATCAGTACGACTTTTTTGTCTGCCTCGCAGCAGACCGCAAGGTACCCTCCAAGAGCCAATGAAGAGGGAATCTCAAGACATCGTTGCTGCCATTCAGAGTGCGTCCGGCACACAGGGGAGCCTGCGCGCTGGAAGAAACAATGTTTTCAGTGATCGACTGTGTAAAGTTTTCGGTGCTTTCGCCAAGTTCAATGCTGCTGTAGCAGTCTTTGTCCTTGTATGGATCGCTGCGGATGTACCCGTCTCAATCGCTCGAGCGCAGACGACTGCCCCGCAAGGAATTGTCGAACCTGCCCAAGCGAATAATTCTCAGCCGGCAACCGGGGGTGAAAAAGAAGTTCGTCCTCGTCGAATAGAAGAAATCTCACCGGAGATTTTTTATCTAGAAAACGAGGCAGGCTCGCTCGTGCCTGTGCCCGGCTTTCGCTACCGTGATTTTGTTGAACTTCTGCGAGTTCGGGAAGGGCTCCCGCCGCTTCCACAAGCGCCTGACGCAGTGCTTGAGCGTTTGGATGTGCGGTGTTCGCTGGAGCAGAAACGTGCAGAGACCAGCGTAGTGCTTTCCGTGCAGCAGTCACGGCCAGGATGGGTGCGGGTTCCTCTTGCTCTTGGCGCAATGGTGATCAGCGAGTCGCCTCGCTATCAGGGACAAGGTCGCATGCTCGTCGATGTCGAGGATTCACAACGCGCCTATCAGGTCTGGCTTGAAGGCAAGTCCGATACGCTTCACGAGATCACGCTGAAAGGATTTTTTCCGGTTGACGGTGCTGCATCACGGTCGGAATTGTCGATTGATCTGCCTCGAGCTACAGCTTCTTTTTTTGAACTCACCATTCCGGAGAGTGCACCGAGTGTTGTTGTGCGTCCCGAGTTTCTGGCACCGCGTATTGAAAAGAGAGAAGAGGGAGGCAGTCGAATTGTGTTAGTTGGTCAGTCAGGTCCCACCACGATCGTGTGGGGCCCGCCCGAATCAGGCTCGCAGAATATCGACGCGCTTCCACAGGCAATTTCTGAAATGGTGGTGCGAATTGATGGTCGTTCTGCCGTGACAGAAGCATCTTTTTCCCTTACCCAGCTGCCTGCCACGAGAACGCGTCTAGAAGTAGCGTTGCCCGCCAACGCATTGCTGCGTCGAATAAAACCGCCGTCAATGCTGGTTGAAACAAAGGGATCTGTTTCCCATCCAATCGCAGTCATTGATCTGGTTCGAACACGGGACGCCTCTGCACAGATGACTCTCGAATGTGAATCGCCAGTGGACCCGACCGGAAAGCTTCTCTTGGAGTCACTTGGTTTTGAAATAAGTGGAATCCCTGCGTGGCGTCAGTGGGGACGAATGAGCGTGTATGTTGAGGGTGATTGGCAGGTGGATTGGGATGGAACAGGCCGCAACCGACAGGCCGATCCACCGGCATCAACGCGACGAGAGGGATTTGTTGCGGCGTTTGAGTACGACTCGCAGCCGGCGTCCCTTCCGCTTCGCGTACGACCGCGCGGAAGTCGAGTCGTGATGGAGCCAGAATATCGGGTTGATGTGGGAGCGACACGAATCAGTCTCAATGCTCGGTTGCGCACTGCAATTCGAGGAGCGGCTGTCTCTCAGTTGTCAATCGCTTTGGAGGGCTGGGAAGTTGACGATGTCGGCCCTGCGGGACTGATTGATCAGTCGCGAGTATCGCTCGAGGATGGAATGCTTGAGATTCCGTTCATGCAGCCGATCTCAGGGGATTTTGAAATTGAAATTCGTGGTGGTCGTTCAATAGAACGCGAAGAGACCCGCCTCAAAATTTCTCTTCCAGAGCCACTCGCCGACCTCGTGAGTCCGGCAGTGCTGTTGGTGTCGTCGGCGAGTGATATTGAACTTTCTCCAGACCCAGATGCATCGCATAACCTTGTGCGCACTTCTCAAAATGCGCAAGAGCGAGATCGCATGGTCGGTTCATCGCTTTCGTATCGTCAGGAAGGACCACGGGGTGGTTTTGAAGCCACTCGGCGATTTCTTACCCGACGGGTCAATACAACCCTATCGGCGAGAATCGTTGTAGATCCATCTACACTTCTCGTCGAGGAAGTTATTCGTCTGAATGTCTCGCACGTTCCGCTGGAGACACTTGAACTGATCGTGCCAGTGAGCGTGCTCGAATCAGAAGCTTTTGAGGTACTGCAAGACGATATTCCACTCACTCCGCCGGCTGCACCAACCATGGACGAATCTTCGGAAACGATTCGTTGGAAGGCACCACTTCCCAGACCGATTCTCGGAGCTGGAGAGATTCGTATCCGATATGAAATATCGACTCCGGAATTACCCGTGCGCACCACCGTGGCGGAGGATGTGCCGCTGGTGCTACCGGCCAAGGAAGGACCAGATTCGATCGCGCTTGTGGTGCAGTCACAAGGTTCGATTGCCGTCGAGTTGCGAGGAGACGCATGGAAACGTGAGCTTGGTGGATCGGGAGATGGATCGCGGAGTTGGTTGAGTTCTAAGTCCGAAACAGTTGTTCCGCTGGCACTGGTAGCTCAGGCACCCGGTGAACTTGGGCAGACTGTGATCGAGGCATCCTTATTTGAAACACAACTTTCAAAAAATCGTCGGGAGGATTCCTTTTTCTACCGGTTCTCAAGTCCGGCAAAAAGCGTCATGCTCCGGATCCCTCTCTCGATAGACGCGGAGTCGCTCGAGGTGACTCTTGACGGCAACGCGATGAGTTCGGTACTTGATGAATCGAGGCGACTGTCGATTGATCTCGCAGAGGTTTCTCCTCGACGAGAGCACTTTCTAGCAATTCGTGTCAATCAGCCACGTGGCAAGTGGTTGATCGATATCGCACGCATCGAGCCACCGAGCTTTGAGGGCAGAGTGAGCGTGCGCAGATTTTATTTTGAACTTTCCCTTGAGCCGGGTGAGCATCTTTTCATCGGTCCTTCTCGCTGGACAAACCATCAGCGATGGACATGGAACGGAGCCTTGTTTGAGCGGTCCTCAGATGTCACGCAGAAATCGATTCTGGAGTGGATCGGTGGCCAGCCGGAGGTGCGGTCGCCAACGTCACCGCATCGGCTTACCTACTCGGGAGTTGGGCCTTCGGAAACGACATCGGTGGTCGTGCTTCCGACATGGCTCATGGTTCTGATCATTTCCGGTGCGGTGCTCGCTGTGGGCCTAGGGCTGGTTTACCTCCCTCAGATTCGATCGGTCTGGTTCGTTCTTGGAGGACTTGCAGTCTGTATTCTCTCTGGTGTGATATGGCCAAACGCAGCTCCACTGCTGATCCAAGCAGCTCTTCCCGGAATCTTTTTATCACTCCTTTCACAGTGGCTGCGCGGTCGGGTTACTGGCGTGCGCGTAGTGGAGTCACGCAGCGGGGCATTCGGCTCAATTGGAGTTGGCTCCTCCACGCGTGAGGTAGGACGCGAACAAATTGTGATCTCTGCATCGACAACTTCTCGGGAGCACGGCTCAAATCTTTCGAGTAGCCGGAGCGCATCATGACAGGCGCGTTCCATGTTGTGCAGTCCAATGACGACTGGATGTGTTCTTCACACAGGCCCTCCAGAGGGAATCGACGGGTCTGGAATGGGAGCATGGGTACATGCTTCATTTTTCTCTGGTTGGCAGTGGGGTCGCTGGCCGCCGAGGAACCTTCTCAGGAAATTCCTTTGGCAGTGTCACCACAGTCGCTGTTGGAACCATCGACCATTCCCTTCATGCGAATTCATGTTCCGCCGGGTCGGCTTTCAAATATTCCTTTGGGTGCCGGAAGATACATACCGATGTCGGTTGAGGAATTCGACCGAGCACTCGCCTTGCTCAAAGGAACGGATGCTTCCTTCATCGATGTTGCCGATACATTCGGTTTACGACATGTGTCCGAATCGTCTGCGAGAGTTCGGCATCGCATGTTGCCGGAGCGAGTGGAATATCAGGGGCACTGGAACGCGGATGGAATTCTTGAGGGAGTCGCTCGGGTGACGGTTGGTAACAGCCTTTCTTTTCCTGTGGAGGTGGCTCTTGGGGACGTTGTCGTACGACAAAACGCTGTTCGATTAGGAGTTGATTCCGGTCCTGCAATGATTGCTGGCAGACCCGATAAAACAGTCGTACTGGTTGCCCTGCAACCCGGGGTCTACGAATTTTCATGGAAGCTCGATTTAAAAAGTATCTCTGGAATCTCTTCCTCTTCGGCCACACAGGCGATCATTCCTCTCGTGCCCTCACTCTCTTCCGGGATTCAACTGGAGTGCCATGCAGGAATGCGGCCTCATTCGTCAGGTCACATCTGGAAACAAGTCGGCCCACCTCAGGAGAACCAGTGGCAACTCGATATGACTTTTTCAAAAAATCTGCGAGTGAATCTGGAATCAGCGGAAGCTCCTTTCACGCATTCAAAATTGCCCTCGATGGCTCTCTGGAGCGATATCGCAATCTCTCCGCGAGGCATGTCGATGACCGTGCAGGTCATGCCAAGAGAGGTCTGGCCCGATGCAGGCGAAATTGAACTGGAACTTCCAGAGAGTGTGATCGTCGATTCTGTCACGATGAATGGATGGAATGTATCTTGGTCGAGACGACCGAGTGGGATCAGTATTCTGATTCCGAGTCATTCTTGTGGAACCCAATCGACACTTGTAATCGATGCTTCAGGCCCGTTCGAATCGGACGTAAGCCCACTTCCGTTACCAAAGCTTGACGCTGCGAGCTGGTCTGCCTCGGGGCTGAGAATGGTGCTCGATCGCTCTCTTGGACTTGAATCATTGGAACTTGTCTCAGCAGAAGTGATCGACTGGAACAAGGCATCATGGCCATTGGCAGGACGTGCTGCAAAGCAGGCGATTGATGGATCATCCACGAGAATTGCAATCGAGATACAGGGAGCCAATGCCACAATCAGAACAGTCATTGCGAAACTGGAAACAAAACTCACGATTGCAAAAGTCATCACCGTAGAACTTCTTGCAACGAGCGTATTGGCTCGTGCACTGTGTGATGTGGGAGTTGATCGAGGAGAGGTCTTTCAGCTTTCGGGACGTCTGGCTCCGCGATGGATCATTGACTCTGTGGAGGTGGTGGGGTCGACCGAATCACCAGAGTGGAAAACCGTTCGAGAGAAAAATGAAACGCGACTCGATATCCGCTTTCCTTGGGGCATTGCACCAGGTCGTCCAACACGACTTCGAATCCTTGGCCATCGTGCGGCACTCACCCTTGGAGAAACATTCTCCAGCGATACCGTCGACATGGTTCAGTTTGAAGGAGAATCTTCAAAAGATTCGATTATTGATCTCGTAACGAGTGCCGAAACAGCAATTGAAAGTGATTCATCTCAAAGAATTTTCGAATCAAATGGAACAATGTCTCCACGTCTGCTTTCGCTTCGTGAGGTGACCAACGGTTCCATCCAACTGCCAGCAGGGAATGCAGCGTCACCACTGTCAGTGCGTTTAGTACGCCGGCGAGTGCCAGTCGATGTTGTGGCGCACGCTCAAATGAATATTCGCGATGAACGACTTACTGAGTCGTTCACGTTCGATTGTCGAGTGAGCGCTGGATCACTCGATCGCTTAATCGTCAATGTTCAGGGAATAACGGGCGAAGGTTTCGAGTGGACACTTCTGCCTCCGACTCAAGGACGAGTTTCTGCAAGGCGAATTGAATTACCACAGCGAGACGATATTCCACCCGGAACTGATTCGTATGAGTTAACGCTCTCCCCTCCAGCACGAGGAGAAGTTTCTCTGCGCGGTGTGCGGGTGCTGCCGATGACTGGTTCGATGCCGGTGACACTCGCGTGGATCGACAATGCAAATACACAATCAGGTGACGTCGTTGTGCGACACGTCGGTCAACGTCGACCGGAGGTGCTCAACCGCAGATTGCGTGAACTGGCAACTCTTTCTTCCCATCCCGATGACGGCTCTTCAGTGCTTGCGGAATTTTCATTCGATCCAATTCGTGACGTGACGGATGCCGATCTAGTGGCTGCGGAAATCGTTCCAATTGGAGGAGCTGATTCAGAAAGTCGAGCATGGGCATGGAAGGAAAGAGTGACAACGTGGTGTTTTGATTCTGGAGTGGACGAGTTCAAAATCGTCTTTGATATCGAGAATCATGGTCGGCAAAAGGTGGTGTTTATCCGTGCACAAGACGTTTCTGTACAAGAGGTGTTACTCGACGGAAAGCCGATTGGAGCAGGGCCTCGAGGTGGAGCAGAATCGGAGATTTCGATCGACATGCCTGCGGAAAAAAGACACCTCCAACTGACGGTGCTGGCAACGCGTCCATCCAAGGCGAGTTGGATAGGTCGGCATATCGAAGGCGTTCCCGGTGGACTCGATCTTCCCGTGCTCGAGCGGTCGTGGTGCGTGTTTGTGCCCCCATCACGAGAGGTCGTCTCGTGGCCCTTTCTGCATCGGATTGATAAGGAGTCACGCTCTGACTGGGTTGCGCGATTATTCGCAGCGCAGTGGAGGCAAGAGGGTGTTGTAGAAGAGAAAAAAGAAACGATCGATTTTGAATCGCTCGAGAATGTTCAATCGCCCTCCGTCCTGGGAGAAAACTCACGGTCAGGCACGGTGTTCCATCGATCGATTGTCGAAGGATTTCAAGAGCGGCGATTTGCTGCGATCACTCCCGGACTCGGGAGAATCGAGTTGATTGATCGGCGTCTCCTCCAAGGTATGGCAATTGGAATGGGAGTGGTGGCGTGGGTTGTGGTGTCTTGGCTTCTGATGGGCCATGGCAGGGCAGCGGTGACGCTCTGTGTGACTGCGGCGATCGTTGCTCTTTGGATTTCATCACCGTGGGACTCATGCGCCCGAGCCTTCTGGTGGGGAGGCATGGCTGCCCTCTTTTTTCGAATGATTCGAACGCAGTCTCGCGATCGCCAGCAATCGTGTGCGTATCCGCGAGTGCTTGTCTGGATAGTGTTCGGTTGGAGTTCTTTCGAGGGTGTTGCCAATGCAGAAGAGATATTCGTCGATGAGATTTCGCCACTTCGGGTCTATGTGACGCCGGGAGATTCTGGAGGAACGGCACTCGTTCCAGAGTCCCTCTACTCTTCGTTAACCAGAGCGAGCAGGCAGAGGGTGTCGGCGGTGAGATTGCTCGAGTTGGTCGTTACAGCAGAGCATCATCTTCAAGACGTCTCTCAGGACAAACCATGGACGATGACGCTCATTTTTGAGTCTGATGCAGGAGCGATTTTGCAGCTCGATCAGAGCATCTCGGGAGCTTCCTGGGTGCCTGGAAGCGTTCGCGTAGACGCAGTGAAAATCGATGACGCCATTGACTTCAAAAAGAGTCTCTTGGAGGTTCGAGCTGTATCGGCAGGGCGTCACCAACTTTTGGTTTCGTGCGTGCCCCATATTGAGCGAATCGGGGAGGCTTCTGTGGCAACGCTCGATCTTCCCGTAACCCCTTTTTCGCGTATTGAATCTGGAATAATTCAGCAGCAACGAGGCGCTCTCGACGGCGCTGTGTGTGATCGCACAAATGCCAATGGAATCATTGACCGAGCACCGCGATTGAATGCAGCCGGAGCCATGGCTGGTGCGATAGACCTGTCTGGAGCGTCGCAGTGTATCGCAACGTGGGCGATTCCTCCCCAGAGTACGCTTTTGGAGCGACTGGTTGCAGTAGAAAGCCACAACGACATTGAGTTGCTTGAAAAAGAAATACAAGTCCTTGCGCGATATGAAATTGATGCAGGGCAGCAAGTTCTTTGGAGTTTTGACGTAGTGGCTGATCTGCGATTAGAGCCCCAGCCCAGCCAGGATTTTTCAATTGTACGGCTTGAACCAGGTCGGTTCCGCATCAATCTTAAAAAAGCGGCACATGGAAAGCAGCTCTGCAAAATCCCGTTTGCATGTGCGATTGATCACCGTGTGGGCAGATTCAATATTCCTTGGGTCTGGCTCGAAACAGCTCTCACAGATAGTCGGCAATCCACAGTGACGATGCCGCCTTCGCTCAAGGGAGTCCTTTCGCTACCAGCCGGAGCGTCATTTGTGCCGATGCAGGATATTGAAGGAACTCGTGTTGCGCTGGCTTGGCGGAGCGTGCACACTCGTACAACTCAGCGTGAAGTATTTTCTGAAAGCGAAGATGTTCTCGCGTCGGCTTCTCATCCGTTGCACCATGAACCAGTGTTCCTCACTGTGACGCGTGTTCCACAATCGGTTCGTGGAACGCATCACGCAGAAATTGACATTGAGGCATCTCTCACCAGAGTGCGGCTCGAGGCGCGTCTCCGTCGGGAACCGGCACTGTGTGAAGTCATGCTTGAAATTCCGGCTGCGTTTGAAGTGGAAAACGTGGAGTGGCTTGAAGATCCTTCAGGGGACATCGAGCATGCTTTGCAATCAGAGATAAAAGCAATCTGGTCGCGACCAGAAAAGAATCGACTGCGTATTGTCAGTCAGCAGCCAACGTCGGGATGGTGCACGCTTCGCGTGAGTGGAAGGGTTATGAATGTGCCCCCGGCTTCCGGTGCTTTGCCATTGGTGCGAGTAATGGAATTGGCTGACGTTCCTCTGGAAATCGATCTCACCTCCACTCCCGATCGGATTGTGAGTGTTTCATCAGGCAACGGCACGGTCGAGCAGCTTGATGAATCAACCGACCGATGTTCTTTTGTACTGCAACCTTCGGCGCAGGCGCCTGGCTACACCCTTCGAACCGCCGGTCGGGACAGCGATATCTGGCTCATCGTCAGAGCGGATCGTGGAAGAACAATTGCCATCGATGTCGTGGTGGAACCCGGGAATGACCCATTTGTTGGAGGCATTCTGGAAGTGCCCGACTGGTGGCGCGATGTGCAATGCATCACAAAGGGGGCGTCGATTTCAAAACAGGAAAGCATGGGACGGCCAACGCAACTGTTTTTGCGAGTTGATGAACCCATCGTCGATCGAACCGTCATACGACTTGAGGGACCGTGGGCCGGGGGGCCAGAGCAAAAAGTGCCTTTAGTCCAATGGCGCACTGCCAGACAAGTGCGACGCCTGTTGATTCTGCCGACATCATTCGGTGGATCTGAAATAGAGTGGAAAACCTCTGGTCTATTGCCCACCACATGGCCCGAAGACTTCGGTTCGCTTGAGGATCTTCCGCGGCCGGGAGCTGCGGATCAGATTGTGAGGGCGATCAGAAGTGAGTACGAAGCAGTTGCTGCACCCGGTAGCGGTCGTGCAGCGAGTTCAGGAACCGAGCTTGCTGACATTCGGTTTGGTTACAACGAAAGAGGCAAGGCGTGGGGAGTGGTGCGATGGGATGTGATACCTGCAGCGACGGTTCTACGAATGCAGTTTCCACAAGGCATGCGACCCTTCGAGGTGTTCGTCGATGACCATCCGGTAAGATCTACACCGACCGGAGGAAATGAGTATCAGATTCGCTTGCTGGAAGCAGGCCTTCCTCGCTCGATCGTAGCGATCTTTGCTGGTGATGTACCTCGTGGACTTTCCAACGGACTCGTGCAGAGGCTCTCCGCGCCAACACTCGTGGGATTGCCAGCCCGTCAGACGATTTGGACGTTAGCAGCTCCGAGTGGTTTCATATTGCGTGTAGCATCGCCCTCGCAAGTGGTTTCCAGCGATGCCCTCGCGATCGAGCGTTTGTTAGCGGTTGAAAGACTCATCGATGGATGGACAATCGCTATGAAGACCAGATCGCCTGGAGAACAGGAGCGGCTTTGGAATCTTTTGCAGTCAAGGTTCTCTATGGCAGCTGAGCCCCTGAGGGCTGGTGAGACGAGCGAAGTTGCGCGCAAGGCATTATCGACTGTTGAAACGGTTCTCAAGGAGTCGTTGCGAAACTTGGGAGTACAGGAGATGCGGGATCAAAAACCCGACATTGTTTCGTTCGTAAAATCTCCTGAATCAACATGGAGAAGCGCAACAGTTACTCTTGGACCTCTGCGTTATGTAACCTCTGATGGTGATGGTGCGCTCACTCTCCGGGCGGCACGCAGTGGCGACGGAACAACTGCGATGAGAGCGATTGCATCGATTGTGGTAGTCACCGTTGGTGGATTCGGATGGTGTGCTTGGCGACGAAAAGTCTCACGTTGGAGGATCTCAGAAGAGGCCGCATGGCTGAGTATCAGCTGCGCTGGCTTTGGATGGATATGGCTTCTGACTCCAGTGTTGCCCGGATGGGGACTGATACTCGGTGGTATTGCCGGTTTTCTCACCCACATTTCTCTGTCGCGCAGAATGCTCTCGTCGGAGAAAAATCATGTATCCACAGTGCTCGTCCGTGGGGCCGTGCTTGAAGGTTTGAGCGAGAAATAAAGATCATCGGGAAGACTCTGGGCAGGCCCCTCACCCCGTTCCCGGTTTCGATAAGTAGGAAAGCAGGGAAAGAGTGATCCTCTGCGCACCTGAACGAACCGCCCTCTTTTTCATTCTCTGAAACAGGGCTGGCACCGTCTAAAAGTCGCCGCTACCGTGCTCCGCTCGCACACGGGGTGGAGTGCGAACTCAATGCATGGATTGGAACGGGTAAGGATCCCGTTCATAGGTGAACCTCATTCGGAGAACTTCGGTATGGAGGCCGTCTTGTGGATGGGTTGGCGTTATGCAAGAGCTTTTGTGTGCGCAGGATTTTTACTCGCGGTATGCGGTGGAGATTCGGCTTTTGCGGCAGATCACAGAACGGCCAATTTTGTCATAGAAGCGCCAACTCCTGAAAGTGCCAGACGCATCGGAGATGCGGCAGAGCAGTATCGTCATGACCTTGCGATTGAATGGCTTGGAAAACCGTTGCCGCGTTGGAGCAGTCCGTGTCCGATTGTGGCGCAGATCGCTCCTCATCTCGGCGCCGGTGGTGCGACAAGTTTTGTCTTTGATCGGGGAGAAGTCTTTGGATGGAATATGACCATTCAAGGAAGCGAAGAACGCATTCTCGACTCTGTCTTACCCCACGAGGTAACACACACCGTGTTTGCGACCCATTTTCGAAGACCTCTTCCACGTTGGGCGGATGAAGGTGCCTGCACGACCGTTGAGCATCCCATTGAAAGAGCAAGACAGCATCGACTGCTGATTGAATTTCTTTCAACCGGTCGCGGGATCGCCTTTCATAAAATGTTTGCAATGCGCGATTATCCCGCTGACATTCTTCCCCTCTATTCGCAGGGCTATTCGCTTGCACGGTATCTCATCGAACGAGGGGGACGACGCAGATATGTTGGATTTGTCGAGCAAGGATTGAAAAACGAAGATTGGTCAGGGAGCCTTCGTCGGCACTATGACATTGAAGGACTTGCGCCGCTGCAAGCATCATGGCTTGAGTGGGTGCGACAGGGTTGCCCTGCTCCCCCCGCTTCAGTGGCAGGTAATGCTGTGCGTGCGATCGCGGTCGGTGGAACCGTTCGCGGTCAGAGTCCTGACGCAGAATTCATCGCAGGCGGTCCTTCGAAAAACAGGGCATCGATCTACGCCCAACAGGCCGCCAAAGCCCGCGACATGAAGCCGCTTGTTCTGCAGCCCAAGTCGGCAGGTCCAAACCGATGAGTGCCACCAAACGACTCTCGATACAAACGAGAAAATTCAACGTTACGGAATGAGTGAGGGGCCGGCATTGCCAGTGATCAAGAGCGTCATGTGGTAGAAGACCGGAGCTGCAAAGCAAAGTGAGTCTATGCGGTCAAGAACCCCTCCGTGTCCTGCAACGAGAGTGCCGTAATCTTTTACGCCGCGGTCGCGCTTAATCGCCGACATTGTCATGCCACCGGCAAACCCCATGATTGCCAGAACACCTCCGGCAAGTGCTGCCTCCCACGGTTTAAAAGGTGGAGCAGCCCACCAGAGAAATGCTGCTAGAAGCGAGGTGCTCGTTGCGCTGCCGATGAGTCCCTCCCACGTGCGGCTCGAACTGACGGCTGCTGCCACAAGGCGTCGCCCGAGCATTCGACTCCAAACATATTGCATGCAATCAGCAAACTGTACGAGCAGAATCATAAAAAAAAGAAGTCTGAAATTTGCGCTGCGTCCGGTTGCACTCGGATCATCATTCAGTGACAACTGCAAGAGAGCAGGCGCAAAGCTGAGGCAGTAAACGCATACGACCAATCCAGCTTGAATTTTCGCGGTCCGTTCGAGAAATCGTTTGTAATCACCTGCAAATGCGACACGTGCCAGCACAAACAGCGTTGCGTAGACCGGTAAGAAAACGCTGAAAATTTCGTAGCGATTGAGTCCAACCAGCAGATAGTGCAGCGGTGTGAATAAAAAAAACACCCAAAACAACGCACGGTGATCACCGAGCCGAGTGGGGGTGAGTGTGATGAATTCCCGAAGTGCCCAAAATGAAACCAGGCCAAAGAGCGTGATGGTTGCCGTCGTACCGAGCCAAAAAGCAGCGGCAAGCATGGTGCACATGATCCACCAACCTCGCAACCTCAGATTGAACGTGCGCACCGCAGCGGGATCCATGCCACGGTCTGGATGACGTTTCAAAAACTGCCCGACTGCTGTGGCTGCTGACAATAATGCGAGCACTCCGCAGACCAATGCGACGGTTCGTACTTCATTCATCGCAATACTTTCCGTGAAGTCTTTAACAGGTCGCGGTATTGAGAACAGTCCTCTGATTCGAGAATTGTACCGAAATTCATTTAGGAATCCTTAAGAGCCAGCACAGCTCGTCTGGCACGGCAAAGAAAATCAACTTTTGGCTCACCACGTTCCAACCAAATCGGAGGCCCAAAGCTAATGCATGACAGGAGCGGTACCGGCAAAAATTCACCCCTCGGCAGCACTCGATTGAGGTTGTCGACGTGAACCGGAACAAGTTCGAGTTCAGGGCGTTTTTTTGAAAGATAGTACAAACCACTTTTAAACTCGCCAACCTCCCCAGTAACGCTGCGGCTTCCCTCCGGAAAAACAATGAGTGATTTCGTGGATCCTATTTCCCACAACATCAAGTCGATAGGACTTTGATGCACCTTGATATCAGTGCGGTCAATGAGCAACGCATGAAACACCTCAAGGGCAAGCCAACGACGAACAAAGCCTCGCGTCCAGTAGTCCTTGGCTGCAACAGGACGGGTGAGTTCACGAACCGCCAGCGGCAGCGACGACCAGATGAGAAGGGCATCGAGGTGGCTTGTGTGATTCGAAAAATAAACCCGTTGGCAGGTGTCAGGTTGGCAGGCAATCCAACGAACGCTGGCGCCGCTGATGAGCCGTGCCAGTGCCGCGAGAAAGAGTCCTGTTATGCGGCAGAGGGCCGAACGTGACGCGAAAGCGTCTGTGGGAGGTTCGGGCATGTCGACAGGGGAAAGCATAAAAGGTTTTTGAAGAGAGGAGAAAAATGGGTTGATAGAGCAAGAGTACGAATCAGACAAAAGGTCGCGAATGAACTTTCTACGGCGGTCATCGAATCGGCTTGTCTCACAAGGTTTTCAGAGTGAATAAAGTATGATGATAAATAAGTTTATGAATGATCTGACACAAAGGGATTGGACCGCCGCTCGACACCCACTGTTGTAGAATTGCCATGCCCCGGCAGGACAATCGTGGCGTCACAGAGACAGTAGAGTTTCTCCCGGATTCCTCGTGCGAGTTGGTCAAAGTCGCCGTCAGAAAAGTCTGTGCGGCCGACGCTTCCAGCAAAAAGGACGTCGCCGCCGATAACAAGAGGAGGCTGCGAGTTCTCGATAAGATAAACTACATGGCCACTGGAATGTCCTGGAATTTCAAAAACACGCAGTGACAAGCCTGCCATGGTGAAACGTTCACCATCAAGAACCGTTTGGTCTGCGGGTGGGCTGGTGATCGAAAAACCGAATGCAGCAGAAAGATTTTCCACCGGATTCACAAGCTTCGAGGCGTCTTGCGCACCGATCACGATGGGAATTGCGGGCCAGCGAATTTTCATCGACGTATTTCCGGCGATGTGATCGCTGTGCCCATGAGTAATCAGGATCGCAGCAGGCTCAAGCGACAGCTTTTCAATGGCTTGCACAATCGCATCGGGTTCGAATCCAGGGTCGACCACGACGCAATCCGTGCGGCCTTTCTGGTACACCACAAACGAGTTTTCATCGAATGGGGCAGAGACAATTCGCACCACTTGGATATCGCAGTTCGTATCAAGTAAATCAACAAAGGCCATTCGCAGGGGATCCAGGGAGAAGGCACTTGAGGGGTGGGGAAGAAAAAAAGGAATCGAAGAATTGTTTTGAATCGGCTGAGTAAAGAGCATGCGTCGCACGCCATTGAAGGGCAAGCAGGCGACTTTTTTACGCGAAAATAGGGTTAAAATGGGGTATGGACGATCTCCAACGTTCGCTAGACTTCCTGCTCGAAAGAGCCCGAGAATCGTCTTCCTTCCTAAAAATCCGAACGCAACGAATCCGAAAGGAAGTCCGTCATCGAGAAGGTTCATTCATGGAACGAAGCCTGAGTGGCGATGATGACTGATGATGAGTTTTCTCAGGCTCGGATTGAACGCAGTCAGTATCCAAGTCGCGATTGCACAAAAAACGTCATAAAAGTATTTTTTCAACCGAAGAGGTTATTACACGCATGGAAGGCAGCATACTCGTGGAAATGATGAAGAAGCGTGAGGGATTCCTGGGACGAGTGGCCGCCACGTTCGTGATGGTAACTGCAGTAGGGCTCTGCGCTGCGTCTGTTTCTGCTGAGAGTCCAGTCGCAAATCAATCGATTCCGGGAATTGGATCGCCGCTTGTGCCAAACGGTGGTGGCGCGGAGGGAAACCTCGATGCCGCCGAAGCCGTTGCTGAAGTTGTCGCATCGCATCCACTCATACCCGCACTGAAAATCGCACAATCTGGAATGGATAAAATTCGCGAGACGGTTCAGGATTACTCCTGCACAGTCGTAAAGCGTGAGCGAATCGACGGGAAACTTGGTGAACACGAATATATGTTCGCAAAAATTCGTCAGGCTCCGTTCAGCGTATATCTCTACTTTCTCGGTCCCGAGAGCCTGAAAGGCCAAGAGGTACTCTTTGTAGACGGTCGAAATGAAGGAAACATGCTCGCGCATGCCGGCAGTGGCGTGCGAGCAATGGTGGGCATGGTGTCGCTCAAGCCAACGAGCATGATGGCAATGCAGGGAAACCGCTATCCAGTCACAGAGCTTGGAGTCGAAAATCTGACTCGCCGTTTGATTGAAGTTGCTGAGCATGACAGCCAGTTCGGAGAGTGCACGGTCAACTTCTTTCCGAACGCAAAGGTGAATGGCCGTGTGTGCACCTGCATTCAGGTAGAACACCCGGTGCCACGCAAAAACTTCCGCTTTCATTTAGCGAGAGTTTTTATCGATGATGAAATCTCGATCCCAATCCGCTATGAATCGTACGATTGGCCACGCGAAGCAGGTGGACAGGCGGTTCTGATGGAGGAATACACCTACATGAATGTGAAACTCAACAACGGCTTCACTGACGCAGATTTCGACGCCCGAAACACGGCCTATAAGTTTGGCGCAAAGTGAACCGAGTGGACGGACCGAAGTGCAGGCCGGATTCACGAATTCCAAAGCACGCGTGATCGGAACGTTGAGCAAGTCCAAGCCACATTCATGAGAGAGTCAATTACTGAGAAGATTGTCGGACGAATTCATTCGTCGGCAGTGTGAGAACGACGCCCGGTGCAAGTGGCCCAGGCTGATTTCCAAGAGATCGCCGATTGGTGTCGTAAAGCAATCGCCATTGATCGCTTGAGCCGAGTCGACTTCTGGCGATCGACATTAAAGTGTCACCATCTTTTACGGTGTGTGTCGAATCTGATTTGTTCTCGGATGACAAAAGAGGCTCGCGTGGCAAAAGAGCAGGCCATGCATATTCAAGATCGAGCTTTGACGGGATCTCAATGTCTTTGCCATGAGCAAGAGTCACTCGTGGATTTGTTGTGCGGTTCCACGCATACAACGCTTTGTAGAAACGTCCATCGCCATAGTGGCGTTCTGCAAGCGACCACCATGATTCGGCAGGCTCAAAAACTGATGGCTGATTGGAAATATCTCCGGAAGAAACTTCCGGTAATCCAAGGCTCGTACGAATGACGTCTGGCATTTGTCCCGCGTCATCCAATGGATTTCGATTCGAATTGTCAAGGTTTTTGGCACGAGGCATGTCAGGGGGCACTTCTGGAATTTCAGGGGCAGATCGATCGTATGGTGTGTCGACCGACGGGACAGGCTCTTGGTTGTCGAGAGACGACGGTACAGTCGCCAACGGAGTCGAAAATCGACTGGTCGAACGTTCGAGAGAGATGTCTTTTGGAACTGACGGTGGCAACGACGGTGGCTCGACGAGTGTGTGTCCGGAGGAGTGAGACTGGGCCAGATGAACATCAGGTCCGGAACCCATTGGAGGTCGAGGTGCTGCAAGTTTGAGCGTCAGCACTGCGGAAAAAGCGATAAAAAGTAACCCGAGTATTGATAGAAGGATGGTTGTTTCGCGTGTGCGATTGGTCGTGCGTGTCGGGTGAAACGACTGAATCATGCGAGTCATGCCAGCACAAGGGACTGCAAAACAAAAAATCGAATCACCATAGTTGATTCGATGAGGAACCAGACAGAGGAGCTTCTATTCTCACGAGAATCGACGCTGGAGCACAATGTCGAATTCTCTCACAATACCATTCTTTTTTGTTTAAAAACAGTTTTTAGAAGTTGAAGCCAGTACTCCGAAAATGGTTTTCATTGCCTCTTCGAGCAGCAGTCGAGTATCGGCTTTCATTTCGTTGCTAACCCAGTCGCTGTGCTCCGCGCAGCTTGGCAGAGCGACTGCGATGATTGCGATCGACTTCCTCGTCGCTCGGACGAATAGGTGAGCGCGTAAGCGTGGCCCAGATCTGTGAGTTGCGCATTGCGGTTTTTACCAAGCGATCTTCAAGGGAGTGAAATGAGATCACTGCCAGACGACCTTCGGCAGTGAGCCTGCTGGGAATGCGTTCTAGTGCGATTGAAAGACTCTTGAGTTCTTCATTGACCTCAATACGCATCGCCTGAAAGGATCGGGTTGCAGGATGAATTCGCTGAGGAGGGTAGGTGCGAGGAACTGCCGAACTGACCAGGGATGCAAAGTCGCAAGCCGAATGGATCGGACGCTGGCTTCGGGCTGCGACGATCTTTCGAGCGATGCGTCGACTGAATCGCTCTTCCCCATACCGAAAAAGAATATCTGCTAAATGTTCCGCGCTGAGTCTATTCAATAGCCGGAATGCTGGTTCGCCTTCTGTGGGATCAAATCGAAGATCGAGCGGTCCCTGAGAATCGAATGAGAAACCGCGAGCACTATCAGCAAGTTGGTCACTTGAAATTCCAAGATCGAGAAGAACACCATTCACTGCGGTAACTCCAACTGCATCAAGAACCTCTGGGATATCGCGAAAGTTTGCCTGTGCATAACGAATAGGCAGTCCTTGCAATGTCTGACTGACTCGTTCGATCGCTGCGGCGTCTCGATCGACCGCAATCACAAGACCCGTTGGCCCAACTGCTTCGGCCAAAAGCCTTGTATGTCCTCCTCCGCCAAGTGTGCCGTCGACAACGATCATTCCTGAACGAAGGGAAAGCAGCGACAGGCATTCGGTTGACAGCACACTGGTATGACAACTCATGGACATGGTATGAGAACTCGCAGGTGTTCACAGAATAAAATATTTTCACATCTTGATGGCATCCTGCATACTGCCACAGCCTCAGTGCCGCCGACATGCAACTCACAACAGAATCGAACTGTTGGAGACAAGAGCCTCGAAATGGATGAACTCAAAATCATTGACTACCAGCTTCCGCGGGAACTCATTGCACAGCAACCCCTTCCCGTTCGAAGCAGTGCACGACTGCTGGTAATCGATCGTGAGCGGGAAGAAATCAGACACGCATCGATCATGGATCTCCCAGAGCTCCTTCGTGCTGGCGATCTTTTGGTAGCCAATGATTCGCGCGTCTTGCCGGCTCGTCTTATGGGTCGGCGTGTGTCGACTGGTGGTCGCTGGGAAGGCTTGTTTCTCAGCGTTGAGGATTCCACCGGCCTGTGGTGTTTGCTGGCTCATTCAGGCGGTCGTCTTGGAATCGGAGAACGGGTGGTGCTGCTTGACCGATCTGGTGTCGATGCATACGAGATCGAACTCATTGCAAAAAAAGACGGCGGAATCTGGCAGGCGCGAGCCATAACAACGCTTCCTGCAACGGAGGTTTTGGTGCAGGTGGGACGCGTGCCGCTGCCAGGATATATCCGTCGGGGCATTGCTGATGCGGCCGATCACGATCGCTATCAAACGATCTTCGCTCAGCATGATGGCTCTGCGGCCGCTCCGACGGCCGGGCTTCACTTTACGCCGGAACTCATCGATTCTCTTCTTATTCGCGGAATCACTACCGCGCATGTCACGCTGCATGTGGGAGTCGATACATTTCGTCCGATCAGCGTTGAACGCATAGAGGATCATCCCATGCATTGCGAGTGGGGCGATTGTCCAGAAAAAACATCGATGGCCGTGCGACACTGTCGAAGTAGCGGTGGGCGGGTCGTGGCGATTGGCACGACAGCTGTCAGAGTGTTAGAGACTGCGGCGATCAGCGGTGAAATTGAACCGTGGAAAGGAACGACGCGGCTGTTTATTCGTCCCGGATTCCAGTTTCGCTCTGTGGATTGCCTGTTGACGAATTTTCATCTACCGCGAACAACGCTGCTTCTTTTAGTGAGTGCGCTGGCAGGGTCTGATCTTCTGCAGAGGGCCTACCAGGAAGCGATTATGAAAGAGTACCGTTTCCTGAGTTATGGGGATGCGATGTTGGTATTGTAAGGCAACAAAGCAGGGTCGAAAAATCAATTCGACACACAAAAAGAAAGGCCGAAAAATGTCTGTAATTCCACAAGAGGATGTGTTGGTCGTGCTTCGCTCGTTGGTTGAAAGCATAGGAAAATTTCAGGGGTTTTGCGAGGAGCCTCAGAAATATCTTCCGACGCTTCTGGATCGTCATCACACGCAATGGATGCCCCGCAGTCGCGCTGAGGAGGATCCGTCGTTCAAACAACTCATTCCGTACTGCGTCCTGCGATCAATCGACAAGGATGGTGCCTCACGTTTTTTTGCATACACCCGCGGCGGAGGGCAGCACGAAGCACGCCTTCGAGCAAAGCGATCCATTGGCGTAGGAGGGCACATCGCGAGCACTGACGGTCGATACGGCGACGATTCTTCGTACGATGCAGGAATGCGACGGGAACTTGATGAGGAAATCGAAATTTCCTGCGGTTACCGTTCGACGTGTGTCGGTCTGATCAATGACGATTCCAATGCGGTTGGTCAGGTGCACTTAGGTGTGGTGCATGTGCTCGACCTAGAAGCTCCTCTGGTGACTCCGCGAGAGCAGGAACTTGTCGAATGCGGTTTTGAATCGCTGGCACAATTACTCGAAGATCGCAACCGATTTGAAACGTGGTCTCAAATCACACTGGATGCGATCTCGGCTGGGCTTCTCTCGTTGCCAATAATTCAAAAGGAACTTCCACCGCGGAGTGCTTAGGCTCTTCAAGAGAAGGGCTGTATCGCTTCGATGAAAAACCCGGATGAGATATCTTTGATTCGTACCCGAAACGATTTTTTTGAATCGTGAGAACATGACCATCTATCTCGATAATCATTCGACGACTCGAATTGATCCTCGGGTGCTTGACGCAATGATGCCGTGGCTCACCGAGGACTACGGCAACGCCGGAAGTGTGACGCATGAACTCGGACGTAGAGCGAGGGAGGCAGTCGATCACGCCAGATCGCAGATGGCTTTGGCCATCGGAGCCGAACCGAGAGAAGTGATTTTTACCAGTGGTGCAACCGAATCGATCAATCTTGCAATCATCGGGAGTGCGATGCGGCCTGGGCGAGCCAATGGCCACCTCATGGTAGGCACTACCGACCATCAGGCGGTTCTCGATGTCGCCGATCATCTTGGCCGCAATGGCAGGCAGGTGACGTACGTTGATGTTGCTCCGCAAGGAACTGCATGTCCTGGTGCGATCGATCCCCAAATGTTTAGTGACCTCCTGCAAAGCGATACATTTCTCGTCTCCTTACTACTGGCCAACAACGAAATTGGTGTGATTCATCCGACAGCAGTGATTGCCAATGTGGTTTGCAAAAGCGGAGCGATTGTGCATCTGGATTGTTCGCAGGCAATCGGTCGTATGCCGGTGGATGTTGATGCACTCGGGGCAGATCTTGCCAGTTTTTCGGGGCACAAATTTCATGGACCAAAAGGAGTGGGGGCACTCTACGTTCGACGACGTTCAAAGGCAGTTCGCATCGAGCCTCTTCAGTACGGTGGTGGGCAAGAGCGTGGTCTGCGCAGCGGTACGCTCAATGTTGCGGCCATTGTTGGAATGGGTGCGGCGGCAGAACTGGCTGTACAGGAGCTTGCTGAAGAAGTGCCTCGCGTGGAGGCTCTTCGAAATTGGCTCTGGGAACATCTGAACAATTCAATTGAAGGAGTGTCACTCAATGGTCCACCTCTTACGAATTCATCGTTACGATTGATAAACAATCTCAATGTGAGCGTGTCGGGTGTCGACGGTGGCTCGCTGCTTGCCACAGTAGAAGCCTCGGGACTGGCGATCAGCAGTGGCAGTGCCTGCGCAAGTGCCTCTCCGCGTCCGAGTCATGTTCTTCGAGCGATCGGCTTGAACGATGATGCTGCACGGTCAAGCCTTCGCTTCGGCCTGTCGAGATTCACGAGGAAAGAAGATTGCGAAAAAGCCGTAGAACGAATAGTGGATGGGATCAAAAAAATACGAAGCTAAAAAAGAAAACAGATGAGAACCAGTCGGGTCGAATCGCCCGCAGTAGACCACTCAAAAGGGATTGTAGATCAGAGTAAAAACCCTGCCGAAACCCTCGGAAAATTGAAGAAATCGACGAGAGAACCAATGGGCGAATGGAAAGGCCTTTTGTTCGGTCTATGCCCTTCTGTCTGAGATGCTATAGTCTCTAGGGAGCGATTATCGGCCTTGTCCATATCGTTCAGTCGAAAAATTGGTAACGTGTTTTTTAAAGACTCGAGGAGATGACAACAATGTCCGTGATGCTCACAGAAAAAGCCGCCGGTGAAGTTAAGAAAATCATCGTTGACCAAAAACTCGAAGCCACGACGGTACTTCGCCTCGGGGTCGCGGGTGGAGGCTGTAGCGGATTTCAGTATTCGCTCGGTTTTGACACCGCGTGGGATCCCAAGAGTGATTCGCGTTCTGAGCAACATGGCGTTGCCGTGGTCGTCGACAAGAAAAGTGATTTGTTTCTCGATGGTACAACGCTCGACTTTCATGAAGGAATCGATAAGCGTGGTTTCACGTTCAACAATCCAAACGCCAAAAAGAGCTGCGGTTGTGGCAGTTCGTTTCAGGCCTGAGCTTCGTCCGCGTAAGTTCAATCCATGTGGGAGGGCCGGTGGCTGCTGGCAAGGTTTACATCGTCGGCATCGGTGACGATGGCGTCGAAGGAATGACTTCTCATGCTCGTAGACTCGTAGAGTCTGCTGATATGCTTCTGGGACCAAAATTCTCAGACGGTCTTCTGCCGTCTGAGGTTTCATCTCGATTCATAGAAGTTGCTCATCTCGAAGAAATCGTCGAGCGCATCGAATCGGCTGGTACCAAGCAGGTGGTGGTACTTGCATCAGGCGACCCGCTCTTTTATGGCGTAGCGAGGTATGTCTGCTCAAAACTCGGGAAGGACAGATTTGAAGTTGTTCCGCATGTCAGCAGCATGCAGTTGGCTTTCGCTCGCGTGAAGGAGAGTTGGGAAGAAGCTTTTCTCACGAATCTTTCGGGGCAATCGATTGAGCGTATTCTCGACAGGATTCGCACGAGTGAAACGATAGGATTGTTTACAAGTGAGCAGTGGCCGCCATCCGCGGTTGCACGTGCACTTGTTGAGGATGGTATCGATTATTTTCAGGCGTACGTCTGTGAAAATCTTGGATCGCCGGACGAACGCGTTACGCAGGGATCCCTTCAGGAAATTGCGAAGGATTCATTTGGCCCGCTCAACGTGATGATCCTCGTTCGAAAGCCACGGACGGCTGATAAACCCGGTGCTGTTGGAGAGAGCCTGTTTGGAAATCCAGACGATGCCTTCTTGCAGTCGCGTCCCAAAAGAGGCCTGCTGACTCCCTGCGAAGTCCGCTCCTTGGCACTTGCCCAGATGGCGATTCGTCGCGACAGCATTATCTGGGACGTGGGGGCCGGAAGTGGTTCGGTGGCCCTTGAAGCGGCGAGGCTGGCTCGCGATGGCCATAGCTATGCAATTGAAATGGACCCCGATGATCATATGCTGATTCGTGATAATGCGGAGCGATTTGGAGTAGGGAATTTAATGGCTGTGCTTGGCCGTGCTCCGGAGGCATGGGCCGATCTTCCCGATCCCGATGCCATTTTTGTAGGAGGAAGTTCTCGCGACTGCGCAATGCTCGTCGAACTTGCTTGGAAGAGACTCAAACCAAACGGGCGGTTGGTGACAGCACTTGCGAGCATCGAAAATCTTACTGCCGTACATGCGCTTTTGCGTCGACAAAGTGGCGAAACACATCACTGGCTGGTATCAATCGCTCGGGGCATTGAGCAGTTGGATCGTATTCGTTTTGAGTCTCTCAACCCTGTGTTTCTCATTGCATCGACGAAACAGGATGACAAAAAATAAGCAGCACAACTGGTTGTGCACACAATTCTTGTTTGGAGGATGATGCGTGGCCCTTGACTCTGTTGCCCTCGATGTCATTGCGGTGGGGGCCCATCCTGACGACGTTGAGATCGGATGTGGAGGAACCATTGCAGCCCTCGTAGCTCGTGGAATGCAGGTAGGAATTGTCGATCTTACCGATGGTGAACCGACGCCTCATTCCAGCGGTCCGCAGCAGCGTCTTGCCGAAGCACAGGCAGCAGCAAGAGTGCTTGGAGTGTGTTATCGAGAGCAGCTTGGGTTCCCGAATAGAAAGCTGTTCGATAGTTGTGAAGTGCGTGTGGCGCTTGCAAAAGTATTCCGTCGGCATCGACCTCGCCTCGTGCTGGGCATGGCGGACAAAACACCGCTAGCATCTCCAGATCATGCTCAGACGGTGGCCATAACGGAGGCTGCTTTATTCTATTCGAGACTCACCAAGTGGGATGATTTATTCGATCACATTCCAGTGCACACCGTCGGATCGTTGCTGTCGTATTACCTTCCATCAGGTTTGCCTTCGCTGCCGAGCGGCCAGTGGCCTTTGGTGATAGATATTTCAAAGCACCTTTCTACAAAACTGGATGCGATTGCCTGTTACAAGTCTCAGTTTCCCCCAGAAAAAGCCTCGATTTTTGAACGAGTGGAATCGCTTGCGAAGGTCATCGGAATGTCGGCAGGGTGCGCCGCTGGAGAGCTTCTCTCGGGTGTGCGAATGCCAGTTGCCAGAGATGTTATGCAAATGTTCTGACCCGAATATTCCCGGAAAAGTGAAATCCATTAGCTTCATGTCCGTTCGATCGTGAAGAGAATGGATCCAGCGGGATATTCGGAAAACGCAGAAGTCTGACCACGCGCGCACACGGCGTCAATGGTCTCGCAAAGGTTTAATAAATGCTTGAGAACGGGCCAGAGCGATCAGCCCGGAGACAACGTAGATGGATGCAATTATTGTTGGTGCCGGTCTTGCTGGCCTCGCCTGCGCTCGAGAACTCGAACGCTCAGGAAAACGCGTCATTGTCCTTGAGGCATCGGATCGC
>Ga0194051_1000222_pt1 | contig 32995 bp, 31 predicted proteins | sample SepL2320m_MetaG_FD_161275 | JGI IMG/M metagenome (GOLD analysis project Ga0194051, IMG submission 161275) | Anoxic zone freshwater microbial communities from boreal shield lake in IISD Experimental Lakes Area, Ontario, Canada - Sep2016-L239-20m | ecosystem: Environmental > Aquatic > Freshwater >... | reverse complement strand
GGATAACGGTGTTCCTTCTCCCATCCGACAAGTATGGCAACAAGGTGTGACAGTAAAGGCGAAAAGTCACATCCTTTCCTCCTCTGACTCATAGGGATGGAGAGGGCACATTCCTTGAGCAAGTAGCACAAGGATTTTGCCAGCAGAGGGAAGAATTATGAACACCGACAGCAACGCCGCCAGCAATTCTGCGAGCCCTACCGATGCAACTTCGATTCCCGAGGTGCACATCTACGTCTTGTTGGACCGCTCAGGGTCAATGCAGAGCATCGCAAGCGATGTCGTCGGCGGATTTAACCGGTTGCTCGCAGATCAGCAGGCCGATGGCGCCGATGCCCGCATGACACTGGTGCAGTTTGATTCGAACGACCCTCAAGAGGTGATTGCTGATGCAATCCCGATCGCAGAGATGCTGGCGCTTGATGCCAGCACCTTTGTGCCGCGAGGTGGGACACCGTTGCTCGACGCCACCGGTCGGCTTATGGCAACGGCCACTACCCGGGTTGCACAGCGAACTGCTGACGGCCTGCCAGCAGAAGAGATTCTGTTTGTCAGTATCACTGATGGCCATGAGAATTGCAGTGGCGAGCAGACGCTGGCTTCTATCAAGCAACTCGTTGATGCTCATTCGGCTGCTGGCTGGACCTTTGTATTCCTGAGTGCGGCCCTAGATGTGTACAGCGAGGCATCCTCAATGGGCATGGATCAGCGCTCCACGCAATCTTGGGTCGGCGATTCGGCAGGTACCGGTAGGGCGTTCGACTCGCTGTCTGCCTCGACCCGCTCGCATCGCCGCAAGGTGCGAAGCGCTGAGTTTTTCGATAAGGGCGACTTCTTTGAGGGAGAAAAGCCCGCTGAAGATGACCGCACCGATCGCGAGTGAGGGCATTCAGATTATCGACACTGTCTACAGCGCCAATCTGATTGCAGTGCCAATCTGATTACGGCGTCAATCTGTCTACAGTGCCGATCTGCGCAAAGATGGAAGCAGGAAAATGGAGAGGGATCTAGATGAGTGAGTTTGAATTTGAGTGCGAGATTGACCTGACTGAGTGGGAGGCAATCACTCAGAAAGTTCTTCCGTTCTGCGCTGATGATGAGCGCTTTGGCTCGGGCTCGCTGGTGTTGAGGTCCAGCGACTCCACTCGCACCTGGTGGTCAACCGATGGCCGGGTGGTGGCAAAGCTAGAAGTCGGTTCCGCAGAGCGTGATTTTCTCTGGACAGTCTCCCCACGAATCCTTGCGGCATGGCCGCTGGCCGCTGGCGGAACAGGCTCTGCAAAGATTTGCGTGACTGATCGCGAGTCCTCCAACTTGATCAGTATCCGCGGTGCCGGCGGCTCATTTACGCTTCCGTGGCGTGAGCTGAGGTACCCGGGGTTAGCCACGCTGGTCGAGGAGTACGACCAAGTAGAGGGCGCAACTGCAGTTGTTGAAGCTGAGGGTTTTTATTACTTCGCAAAGCTGATCAAGACTGCACCTGGCGGTCCCTTTCTTGACGAAGATCGAACAGTCCCACCATGTCGGCTGAGTGTCGGCGATAGTTCGATCACTGCAGAGGTGGATTGGCAGGAACTGGGCGCAAATTGTCATTCGTTGAATGCTGAGACCACGGGCGAATCAGTGGTTTATTGCAGTCCAGTGTGGCTGTATTCGGTTATCGAGGCGCTCGAACCAGGAGAGGTCACTGTGCTGCTCCCCTTTGAGTCAAGCGATGGTGTGGAAAGGCCGATTCGGCTGCAGCAAGGTGCCTTGACCGTCTATCTACTCGCAGCCGGATTCGAGATCCCACTGGAACATTGGCAGGTCAATACCGTTGAGCCTGTGCTCGCGGAATGCTTCGGGTCCGATGTGTTAGTCGTTGATGAAAGCGGCGACTACGAACTCTCTGAGTATGGGGCGCCGGTGTATGCACGTGTGCTGCAAGGTGATCCAACCAGGCTCTGCATCTTTGCCACTGTGGTCGAAGGCATTGAGCAGACTCCCGAACTCTTGGCCGAAATCAATGACCTGAATAAGGGCTATGGATTTGTGAAGCTGCTTTGGCAGGATGGCGAAGTCTTAGTTGCTGGCGATCTTGTTGCAGAGACGATCGACGTGGCAGAAGTGCAGGCGCTCTACGAACGAGTGCGCTTTGTGGCGAGCGAAATTTCGCCCACGATTGCAGCAGTGCACGGCGGAGTTGCAGCAGAGCCGATTGAGGTAGCGCGATGGGATGCGTACACCAGAACTGCTGTCTTTGCCGAGGTCACTCAAGGTCTCTTTCTTGATCTCTCTGGCCCCGACGCGGTTGAGGAATGGCCATTTGTTGGCCCGATCCATGCATTGACTGCATGGAACCCCTTTGGCCGGCGTCAGGGCGAAGTGCTGAATCAACTCAAGACTTCTCACCTTGCCAGCCGCCTGCTTTTCGCCGGCGGCTCAGTGGTGCGCTCGGACGGACGCAGCTTCGAGGGCGACTATCAGGAAGACGGCCTAGTCGTTTGGGGCCTCGAAACCGAAGCAGTGCGCCGCATCGCATCGGAGTTCAGACAAGAAGCAGTGTTTCGCATTGATGCAGACAACCTTGAAGTACATGCCGTGTTCAACGATTTCGTCTCGTCACGACCCAGACTCGAACACCGCCGAGCACTCGAAGAGTTGACTCAGGAACTCACAGAGGAATTAGGCGAGGACTTCACTGATCCGGAACCAGAGTTCTAGCTTGGTTCCGAATTGACGGTCCGATTTACTCGGTTGGCTCAATGAGGTAGTTGCCGCGCTCGGGGATGACATATCGAACCCCTCCCCGCGGGTCTGCGACGTCGCCTGTGCGCCGAGGGATCAGGTGGATGTGCAGATGGTCAATGGTTTGGCCTGCAGCAGCGCCAGCATTGAAGCCCAAGTTGTAGCCATCAGGAGCGAACCTGCCATCAAGAATCAACTTGACCTGAGTCGCAAGCTCCATCAGTCCTGCCTGCTCGCTTGACGTGGCATCCCACCAGGTTGGGATCACCCGGTGCGAGATAATCAGTGTGTGCCCTTCAGTAACCGGAAATCTGTCGAAGATGGCAAAACCAACATCGTTTGAGGCAATCCACTCGGTCTGTGGAATCTGGGAAAAGGTTGAGGGTGGCAAGACCATTGCAGCAGCGTAGTGAGCGAGATCAACACGCGGCTCTTTGATGGTGAACATTGCAACGAGGAGGCAAGTAGTTTCGGCAACTATGCAAGTGCTCGGAATCGATTTAGCTGCTCAACCGAAGTCCACTGGCTTAGTCCTGTTGAGCCGCGTTGAAACTGGGTCTGTGCGGGCTGCTTGGGCAGCTGAGCTCCCTCAGGGCGTAGCAACCGATGAGTTCCTGATTGAGTTAGGAACGCAGGTCGATGTCATTGGAGTCGATGCGCCACTGGGTTGGCCGGAACTCTTTGTGCTTGCCATGCAGGCACATCAGACCTTTGATGTCTGGCCGGGAACAGAGAATCGACGGCCGTTAACTCACCGTCGAACTGATGATTGGGTTCGAGATCAGGGCTGGGGTCAACCCATGTCGGCTTCAGCGGACCGGCTTGGCTCGGTAGCGATGAGGTGCGCGCTCCTGCAGAGGGAATGGGCCAAGCAATGGGGTAAGGCTGCTCCTCGTGATGGAAGCGGCAGGCTGCTTGAGGTGTATCCGGCGGCCGCACTTCGCGTATGGGGAATCGGGCAGCCGGGTTACAAGGGAGGGACGAAGGATCCGCAGGACTCGGCCCGCTTGGCTCGGGAAAAGATCATGAGTTCGTTGTCTAGCGCTACTGAGTCATGGCTGGAACTCTCGGCAGTTCAGGCCGGCTGCATTACTTCGGACCACACGCTCGATGCTTTGCTGTCAGCAGTAATCGCCCTAGCAGCTCAGAACGGCTTCACTGCTCGGCCCGAGACTGAGGAAGAGCTGCGGTTGGCGAAAACTGAGGGTTGGATCCACGTGCCGCTCAAAGATCTCCAAGAAATTTGTCCCGCATAAGGAGGGTCCTAACAGGTCGCCCGGAGTAGGTGTTGAAGCCGAGTCCGACGAAATGGGGCAAAGTCGCCGGACTCGGCAGCGCCGAAGCGCATGTTGATCTACCTGCCACTACCACGACCCTCTCCGGCACGTGCCAGCTTCTGTAGGGCAGCGAAGCTGCAAAACAGAGCAAGTATCTCAACATCTTCAGTTTGACAGGGGGGTATGACACTCAAGCTGAGCGGCTGGTTTGAGCTGAAATAGTTGGGTTTTAGGTAGTTTTGCTTGAAGCGCTAGAGGTATGTAAGCCATAGTGTGAGGAGTCGTTCTGCTGTGGACGCACTGGGTAACGGGGGGTTGAAGTGAAATCATTCTTGAACAATCGGTCGGTTTTTGTGGGCTTGGCTCTGTTTGCATGTGCAGGTCTGGCGTCAGCCTGCTCGCCAGCAGCTCCAGCTGGCGGAACGGGCGGCGGCACGGCTGACATCGTCAAGCCAAGCGTTTTGTCGGTAGACGTGTCCCCGCTCTCAGTCGCTCCGGGGGGCAGCTTCACCATCTCGGCACTCGTCACTGACGCTGTGGGAGTCAACACCGTGGCTTTTGCAGTACGTCGCAATGGTGCACCCGCAGGGTTCTGTGCAACCACCGCAACCTTGGTCTCTGGTAATGCTCAGGCCGGACAGTGGGACCTGACTTGTACTGCACCAGCAGTAGTGAACTCGGGTTCGTACCAGGTCAATACAGCCGCAGCCGACGCCGCGAACAATGCCACCGTCATCGGCGATGGCCCCGTGAGCGCAACAAGTGGTCACTTCAGCATTACGGGAAGCACTTCTGATGCAGTTGCTCCGGTAGTGGTCTCGGTAACTCCTGCGCCCGCAACCGTTGTGCGGGGAAGCTCCTTCACAATCTCTGCTCGAGTTACTGATGACACCGCAGTTGGAGCGGTGCTCTTTCAAGTGCGTCGCAATAACTCAACTCCAGGCTGGTGTGTGGCCCAAGCTGCACTGACCTCTGGGACTGCCATTGACGGTATCTGGACGTATCAGTGCACTGTTCCTGTTGGTGCCGCCGCTGGCGACTACACCATCAGCACTGCAACAAATGACGTGCTCAACAACCTTGCGTACTTGGGCGATGTGGCAACACCCACAGCAACGAGCGGCAATTTCACCGTTACGCTCTAAGGCGCTAGCAGATCGCTAATTCACTTGGCGGTCTCGGCCGGCCCAATACGGCTCACGAAGCTTGAACTTCTGCAGCTTTCCCGTTGCGGTGCGGGCAAGTTCATCGCGGAACTCAATTGAGGTTGGGCACTTGTAGCGAGCGATATTTGCTTTGCAGTGCTCCATCAGGTGAGCCTCGGCCGTGGCGCTTTGAGCTAGGTCGCTGCCGGGAACCAGTACCACGAGCGCCTTGATGGTTTCGCCCCATTTCTCGTCGGGCACGCCAATGACGGCCACCTCTGCAACATCGGGGTGAGAGAACAGTGCGTCCTCAACCTCAATCGAAGACACGTTTTCGCCGCCGGAGATAATGACATCTTTTTTGCGGTCGTGAATCCTGACGAAGGACTCGTCATCGATGATTCCGCCGTCTCCGGTATGGAACCAGCCATCTTCTAGTGCAGCAGCAGTTTCTTCTGGTTGGTTCCAGTAGCTCTTGAGCACCACGTTTCCCTGAGCGAGTAGTTCGCCGTCCTCGTCAACGCGCAACCGAATCCCCAAAGCCGGAGCGCCGGCGCGAACCAGTTTCTTTGCACGGTCACTAGGTGAGAGTTCGTCCCACTCGCTTCGGGATCGGTTCATGGTGAGCAGGGGTGCAGTCTCGGTCAGGCCGTAAATCTGAATGAATTCCCAACCCAGCTCAGTCTCGACCCGTTCAATAATGCGCGTTGGCGGCGGGGCACCAGCAACCACCATGCGCACCTGCTGACGACCGTCGGCGCCACTGCCTGGGATTGGTCCGTCCCAGTCGGCGGCTGCTTCAAGAATCATCGCCACAACGGCTGGGGCTCCACACATCAGGGTGACGCCGTGAGCATCAATGCGTCGCAGAATCTCTGGTCCTTCGACTTTGCGCAGCACAATTTGCGGCACACCCATGGCTGCCACGGTGTAGGGAAATCCCCATCCATTGCAGTGAAACATCGGCAGAGTGTGCAGATACACATCGCGGTCGCTCACGCCCGCTTGCCATCCGAACGTGGCGGCATTGACCCAGAGGTTTCGGTGTGTCATCTCGACACCCTTTGGTCGAGCTGTTGTGCCACTCGTGTAGTTGATGGTTGCGGTGGCCTCTTCGTCTGGCTGCCAAGGTGTTGACTGCAGGTCGTATCGGTAGAGCAGTTCGTCGGTCTGTGCGCCGATGATGAGTTTCTGCGGAGCTGTGACTGCGGAGAGCGACTCTTCAAGTTCGGGGTCAACAAGTAGCAGGGTGGCGCCGGAGTGCTCAACGATGTACTGCACCTCATCTGGGTGGAGGCGAAAATTGATCGGGACTGCCACACGGCCCGACGCGGGTGCACCATAAAGCACGGTCAAGAGCCGGGCGGAGTTCTGCGAGATGATCGCGACGCGATCGCCTTGGGCAACTCCGAGCGACTCCAAGCCGGCAGCAAGTGCGGCTGATCGGGTAGCAACTGCGCGATAGGTCAAGTCGGTCAGCGGCGGTGCCGGTTGGTCGGGCTCGTCAACAATGCCGACTCGGTCCCCGTAGACCAACGCAGCCCGCTCAAGGTGATCTTGGACTGTAAGTGGTACCTGCATGGAGCAGAGGGTAGGGCTACTGCTCTGCGGGGGCTGCGTATTTGGCCAGAATCTTCTTGCGCTTTGAGGGCTGAATGTTTGCAAGCGTGACGTCGCCGCCGTACTGCTCCAAGACCCGGTGGTCCATCACCCGGCGCCAGATTGGAGGAAAGTAGGCCAACCCAAGCATGCCGCCATAACCAGAAGGCAGTTGCGGTGCCTCCTCAAAGTGCCGAAGTGTTTGGAATCTTCGAGTGGGGTGGGCATGGTGATCCGAGTGTCGCTCAAGTTGGTACAGCACCAAGTTTGAGGCCACGTGATTGCTGTTCCAACTGTGGCGTGGCTGACAACGCTCGTAGCGTCCTTCGGCGTTCTTTTGGCGGAGTAGTCCGTAGTGTTCCAAATAGTTGACGACTTCGAGTAGGGAGAAACCAAAGACGGCTTGGATGATGAGCAGCGGCAGGACACGCAGGCCGAACACGGCTAGCAGAGCGCCAAACAGCAGCACCGAGACCGCCCAAGAATTGAGCACATCGTTCTGGATGCTCCAGACGCGGCTGCCTTGATAGCGCAGACGCTTTGCTTCAAGTTCCCAGGCCGAGCGCACTCCGCCCCAGACCGACCTTGGCAGGAAGGCCCAGAATGACTCTCCGAACCTGGAACTTGCAGGGTCTTCTGGGGTAGCAACCCGAGTGTGGTGGCCGCGATTGTGTTCAACATAGAAGTGTCCGTACCCAGTCTGGGCAAGCGCAACACGCGCTAGCCAGCGTTCCAATTTTGGCTTTTTATGGCCGAGTTCGTGAGCCGTATTGATGCCAACCCCAGCCACGGTGCCGATGGTTAAGGCAAACCCAAGGTAGGCGAACCAACTCAGATTCTGGGTGGTCACCACGTGGCAGGCAAAGATCAAGCCAGCGAACTGCACTGGCAGAAACAAGTAGGTACACCAGCGGTAGAAGTGATCTTTAGCTAAGGGTTCCACTGCCCAGTCAGGCGGGTTCGAGGTGTCTTCGCCAAAGATGCGGTCGAGTAGTGGGATGAGGAGCAGCACCCAGATAGGCCCGAGCCACCAGAGGATCTCAAGGCCAAACCGCTCTGACTCCCGCGCAGCCCCAAAGGGGAGAAGGGGAACCACCACCCCAAGAAGCCAGAGGTAGCGCTTTTTATCTCGCCAGGTGACTGTTTGGTTATTGACCGTTGAACTCAGGGTTCTCATGGTTGGACCTCAAGTACGGGAGTCAGGCTGCTCGCCACAAAGTTGGCAATGATTTCTGGTGAGTCATCGGGTGCACTCACTGCATAGCTAATGAGCAGGCGAGTCAGCAGGTCAGCAGTGCGATGCAGATGACCCGAGTTAATCTCTGGTTGACCCATCAGAATGACCAGTTCGACAACCCCGCGCACCTGACTCATGACCGGACCGCCGCCGGTGGTCAGCAGGGGAATCAGGGCGTCGGGCTCGGTGCGAACGAGTTGGTCAAGGAGCGGGTGCTCACGTAGGGCAATGAGTGCCGCTAGAAACCCGGCTTCGAGTGAGTCTTGGGGGTTCTCGAACCCAGAAGCAGCGCGGATCACCTGCTCAATCAGTTTGGAGGTTTCCTGAACCACCACTGCAGCGATCAGGTCATCTTTTGATGTGAAGTGCCGGTACAGGGTTTGGCGAGAGAGTCCGGCAGCCTTTGCGACATCGCCGACCGAAAGCCGCGATATTCCATGAGTCGTTGCAGTTGCGAGTGCAGCGTTGAGGATTTGATCGCGGGTACTTCGCGTCAGTGACTCTGCAGGAAGGGGGGCGAGTGGCTCCATGAGTTGACAGAGTAACAAAGTTTGTCAACTTGTCAACTTGTGGGCAGGCCCGGGTACCTCGAATATGACTCCTAGGAGAGATTTATGGCCTGCCCGATACTGAACCAGGTCCACGGCTTTGGACCTCGTGCGTAGCGACTCGTCAGAGACTCAATCTGAAAGCCGGCTGCTTTCAGCAGTTCGGGCATCTCTCGAGTCAGATGGCATCCGCCGGCTAGAGCACCCTGAAGCGGGTCGAGCCTGCGCTGCCACTTTGCAATAGGAGCGTCAGGTGACAGCCCGTGTTCAAGGAAGTGAAATCGCCCTCCGGGCTTGATGACTCGCCTGAGTTCATGCAGCGCAGCCACTACATCGGGAATGGTGCACAAGGTGAACGTAGAGAGAGCTCCATCGCAACTATTGGTCTCTAAGGGAAGTGACTCTCCAGTCAATCCAACTTGTTCAATCATCGGGTACTCGACTCCTGCAGCAGACCGAGCAGTCCGTTCAGCGGCAAGCTTCGGCTCAGCCATGCGAACTGCCTGTTGCGAAGGTTCAACGGCAAAGACGCGAGTTACCTCGGCTGGATACACAGAGGCGTTGGCCCCCGAGCCAAATCCAATCTCGACGATGACTCCCGCCAAGCCAGAGATTGCCTGTTCTCGCCACGGCAACATCTCTGCATTGGCGCACATGGAGTCCACCATTCGAGGAAGAACTCGTTCGTTATACAGAGTGCCAAGGCTGTACTTCATTGGACTCACGGTTTCACATTTGCCGGATCGTATCTTGACGAATACTGGCCGCTTCACTCTGTCGTGCAGCCTTTGCCAGATTCTCGATCATGGAGCCAAAGACAATGTTATGAAGCGGGCTAATCGAGAGCCAGTACAAGCGTCCGGGTAGCCCACGAGGAATAAACAACGCCCGCTGATGCAGCACGGTGATCGTGCGGGCAGAACTTGTTCCGGCCTCCCCAACCCCCTCGGTGGTGATCGAGAACTCAAGCCATGCATCCCCGGGCAGCTTCATTTCGGCGCGCAGTCGCAGGAGTTCGTTCTGGTCTACCTCTTCGACCCGCCAGAAGTCGATGGCATCACCAACAAGCACGTGGTCTGGGTCTCGGCGGCCGCGGCGCAGGCCAACTCCGCCGACCAAACGGTCCATCCCGCCTCGCAGGCGCCAAGCAAACGGTAGTGAGTACCAGCCGCGTGCCCCGCCGATTCCCTCGACTGCCTGCCAAGTGTGCTCAGAGCTCGCCCCGACTACCACTGAGCGTTCATCTCGGTAGACCGTGCCCCCGCTCCACTCGGGATCAGTTGGCATCGGGTCACTCGGAGCTCCCGGCCACTCAGCTCCAGACCATCGGGTGATCACCTGCGCCGAACGGATTTTGTCGAGTGCTAAACGCACGGCCTCATCAAAACCAATCAGAGAACCAGGGAGCAGAGTCTCAATATCGTTTTCGCTCGCCACTGCATCATTGCGGAGCGACTCGATGAGTGGCTGCGCAATGGCCTTTGGAACCGGAGTGACGATGTTGACCCAATGACTTGAGAGCCAGGGTGTCAGGACCGGTACGGGAATGATGATGCGTTTGCGAAGGCCGTTAACTTGAGCGAACCGCTGCATCATCTCGCGATAGGTCAGGACGTCTGGGCCGGCAATGTCTAGACGTCGATTGGTCTCAACCGGAAGTTCTAGCGACTGCGTCAGGTAGCGCAGCACATCTCGAACAGCGATTGGCTGAACATGCGAACTGACCCACTTTGGGGTCACCATGATTGGCAACTGCTCAGTGAGGTAACGAAGCATCTCGAATGAGGCCGACCCGCTTCCCAAAATCACACCAGCCTGCAAAACCACCGCAGGGACCTTGCCATCCAACATGATTTGGCCCACTTCGGCACGAGAAGCCAAATGCTCTGAGGCAACCTGACCCTGTGGCACCAAACCGCCTAGATAGATCATCCGACTCACACCTGCTGCGGCTGCCGCATCTGCGGTGCTCGTTGCGGCGCGCCGATCTGAATCCGAGAAGGAGCCACCGGTTCCAATCGAGTGAACCAGGTAATACACCGCCTCGATGCCCTGCATGGCAGGTGTGAGTGACACAGGATCTAGAGCATCGCCTTGAACAATCTCGCAGTCTCCTGCCCACCACACGCCGCGGAGCTTTTCGGGCCGACGAGATAAGCAGCGCACTTCGTGGCCTTGCTCAAGGAGTAGCGGAACGAGTCGGCCACCTATGTATCCCGTGGCTCCCATTACAAGAATTTTCATGGTGTATGACCCAGTTCCTTTGGCACAGCGACTGCGCTTCCGAGTTCAAAATTAACTTCCAGCGGACCCTAGACAGTAGTGGGCTGTGCTCTTGAGTTTCCCTCGCGCCACCCAGTGCATGCCGCTAGGCGCCATAGGTCACCGTGCCCTGCCTACACACTTGGGGTCAAGACGTAACAGACTGTTCAGGTGCGTCAAGTAGGGCAACGAGACATTCTGATTATTGGTGGCGGTCCCGCAGGGGCGGCAACTGCTATTCGCGCTGCCTCAGCCGGAGCAACCGTCACGGTTTTTGAAAAGGCAATGCCCGGACGAGACAAGATCTGCGGAGATGGTTTGACTCCTCGGGCAGTCAAGGCGCTCGATGAACTCGGAGTCTCGCTCGATGACGCGCATCGAATTGATGGCCTGCGAATGATTGCCAACTCCACGGTCAGGCAATTGGAGTGGCCCGGGATTGCACCGTTCCCAGCTCACGGGGCTGTGTGGCCGCGACGCAAACTGGACGAGCGACTCATGGAGCTTGCTGCCAAGGCTGGCGCCGAACTGCTGTGGGGCCACGAGGCTCTGCCGGTAATAGAGAAGGGTCGCGTCACTGGGGTATCCGTTGGCGACCAGTTCTGGACTGCAGAGCTTGTGGTCGTCGCTGCTGGTGCTCCGGGACTCGTGCATCGAATGTTGGGAATGGAGCGTGACCCTGATGAACCGTTCGGCTTGGCAATTCGCACCTATGCCGAAAGCCCCCGGGCCTCTGAGCGTTACCTAGAGGCTTGCCTCACGCTGCGCGATGCCGCCGGAACTCCCGTGCCTGGGTACGGATGGATGTTCCCGGCGGGTGACGGAACGGTCAATATCGGGGTAGGAGCGCTCTCCACCATGAAGGGCTTTAAGAAGCTCAACCTGAATCGGCTACAAGATAGTTACCGGGGCATCGTGAGTAAGGACTGGCAACTTGGCCCCGACTTGGAGCGCCCGCGGGCTTGGCGTCTGCCCATGAGTACAACCAAGCGTCACGGCCCCGGCTGGGTAGCGATTGGCGATGCTGCAGGTCTGGTCAACCCGATGAACGGTGAGGGGATTGACTACGGCCTTGAGTCGGGCATGCTGGCAGCAGACTTGTTCCTAGCCAATCCGAGTTCTGCCCCTGAGCAGTACGACAAAGAGATCGGCCTGCGCTTTGATGCGTTCTTGCGCACTGGCCGGCGATTCTCATTTTTGATTGGCCACCCGTGGATTCTTCGAACCGGCCTGCGCTTTGCCGTGGGCACGCACGGAATTGCGAACATCACTCTGCAGGTCATGGGCAATCTGGTTGACTCCTCGACCCCTGGGGTCAGTGGCCTAGCCATGCGCTCGGCCGACACACTGTTGGGTATCGCCGATCCGGTACTGCGTAAAACTCGCGCTGCCGGCTGAACCTGACTCGGCGCAATCAAACGTAGGCAGAGACGCGAACAAGGCCCGAGCAGATGCTCGGGCCTTGTTGTAGAGCTAAGGATTCGCTCCCTAGAGACTTACTCGATCAAGTTGGTCCCCAGCCAAACTCGTAGGTGTGCGTTCCGCCCGAACCGGAGTACTGCTGTGTGAAGGTCTTGGCTCCACCCATGGTGGTGATTTGGCTACCGACGATGTCTGGGGGCAGGTCCAACAGGGGAATGTTGAAGGTGAACGGCGGTGCAGATCCAATGGCCGAGTTGATGATGTTGGCAAGGTCGCCCTTGGCACCAATTCCAAGAAAGAGTGAACCACCGAGGACGTCATCGCCGAGGCCAAAGAGTGGAACGTTCTGAGCGAGCAGCCCTAGCGCACCAACGATGTTGTCCAAGATGAGTTGCAGAATGAAGCTGGCATCTGATGGCAGTGTTCCCTTTGCCAGCGTGGCATTGAGCCCATCTTTCAGGAGTCCGGCAACACCGTCTGCAGCTAGACCGTTTCCAACAAGGTCTTCTTCAGACGCCCAGGTGTAGGAGCCAACAACTTCGAGGTGGTTCGAGGAGTTGAACAGGTCAATGAGCGACAGTGGGCGGACGTTGCCGAAGGTGGCAGCACCTTGCTGGTTGCCGGTGAGGACACGGGTCGAACCTTCGCCAACGCTTGGAGCGTCACCGCGGTTGTTCACCACAAATGTCGAAGCTGAGTTTGGAACGCCGATCTTGACGCGGAAGCCGATCTGCACTGCATAGGGCTCGTCGTCGCAGTTGGGAATCGCAATGCAGGCACCAAAGAACGGATCGCGAATCTCGTCTTGGCTGTCGTTAATCTTCACCGAGTTGGCCTTGAAGGTCCAACTCTCGCCTGCAGGGGCGGCAGCGGGTGCACATGATGCAGCTAGTGCCATGACGGCTACTACTGCAACGATGCCCGCTGTTAGCGAACGTGTTCTAGTCATTTTGGTTTCCCTCCGTTTGGGTAACGCATGAGCCACGCCCCCTATTCGCCTAATGCCGTAGCCCAACTGGACTATGACCTTTGTCATGATAGAGCAGGCAAAGTCATAGTGCTAGCTAAAACTGACTCCCGTTCAATAAAATTCCTAAGAACTCGGGTTTACGGGTTCGCCTCGACTGCTGCTGCGGGGCTACAAGTTTGTGCAGTGGTATTCACGGGGTTACACCGAGCAGAAACTCGGGTTCCAAACGAGACCACGTAGCCAGTGCTGCGATCTGATTCGCCGGGGATGAAATCGCTATGGATGATCTGTGCACCCGAGGCGAGTGCAATGTCTCGTTGGGCTGCGTTTGGTGCCGTCACATTGTCGTCAGCGCGAGTGCGCACCAAGTACCCCTGCTGCACCAAGTCTCTGATTCGTGAACCGTCGGCTGGATTGTTCTCTTTGAGAACGGCCCCATCAGGTTGGCCTTCACCGGAACTGGTAAACATTGCTCGGCCAGCAAGCGAGGGATGCCCAACTAGGTAGACCCCGCGCTTGTCTGCATTATCGATAAAGAACAAAAACTTTCCTCGTGAGTCAGCGACCGTTGGCCAACCCGTGGTGGTGATAGCTGTGCGAAGGTCTGCAGCAGCTCCTCGCACATCATCGGGAGTGAGAAGACGGTCGCCTAGTACAGAGCGAATCTCGGCATCGACTGCATCAAGTTGCGTTGCGTCAAAGGGAATCATCTTGGTTGCATCGACAGGGGCCGGAAGGTTCTCGTCTTTGAGTTCCAGGTTGATGATGACTGGCAGATGCCCCGGGTGTGCATCGGACCAGGTCTTCAATTCGCCCATGCATCCAATCAGTGTGGGGCAGGTAGAGATGAAGTCGATGTCTTGGATGTGTATGACTTTCATGCCCGGCTGGCTCATACCCGTTGGGCGCTTGACCGAGAGGGTCAGGATGTCGGGAAGGAGTGGCCGGGCAAACTTGCCGCCGGCAGGGTCAGCGGCGATATCGAGCTCGAAGGAACGCACACCGCGTTGCAACTGTGTGGCTAGGGGAGCGTGGGTGTAGTTGATGAGGGCGGCTGAGCCAAGGGCCGAGGCCACTGCGGGAGCCTGCTTTGCGAAGAAATCAAGCCACTGCAAAATGGGCGCTTCGGGCGCAACGTGGTAGCTGTTATGAGAGCCAATGAACTGCAATTGGTTGAGTCGAACAGTGTCATCACCAGCGGGAACTGTGGCTTCGCCAGCCCCATCAGAGGTTCCGTCGCCACCAGTGTTGTAGGGCGCGCTCACGCTGCAAGCAGCAGCGACTGAGGCTGTAACCGTGAGTAGTCCTACAGCAAACAACTGACGTGACTTTGTCCACGTGAATTTCATGATCTCCCCTTGCCGCTCATAGCGCCTAGAACGCCACGCTCAGATCGTACCGAGAAGTGTGTCACTTGTTTACCTTGTGTTCAACTCCCATTCAGGTTCTAGGTGGAACTGCCTAGGCCCATTAGCTGCGGGTCCTGGGCGAAACTCAAGCTGGAATCTGAAAGAGTGTTGGCCATGCAGGTTGCGTCTTGGCTGTCTGAGTTTGAGCCACCAGTTCAGGTGCCTGAAGCTTTCATTGAGCAACTGCGCGAACAACTAGAAGCCACGGCCCGAAGCGCAGCTGAGATAGTCAGGGGAACAGACCCCGAGCAACTACCAATCCGGGTACCGAAGTCGCGGCTTGCAGATCTTGATTGCTGTGAACGAAAAGCCCTTGCTGTCTACCAGGCAGATCAAGCAGAGCAATCGATAACGGCTTCGATGTTGCGCGGGTTGGCACTTGATCGATTTGTGACCTATCAACTCGTAGCTGGCCGAGTCACGGAGCCACTGCAAACATCTCTTTCAATGCTTGAGGCAGAAGCAGAGGACTCGGCGATAGCTGCTTTCGAGGCGCTCGGGCCCGAGGCTGCTGCAGCGCTGATTGATCCACTAGCGGCGCAGGTAGCAGATGCTTGGTCGGGGATCGATCCTGCATGGGTGCCAAGAACACAGTCCAAGGCCTCAGCAGTTTTTGCTGATGGTGCTGTGGTCTGTTCGGGAATCATCGATGTAGAGCTAGGTGGCCCGAGTGCAGGAGTGCCAGCGGTAGTTGTCGAGGTGAAGTCAGGAAAGCCCGTGGCGGCACATCAGGCAGAGGCCTACCTGTACGGTCTGTTACTAGCCTTGCGGGACGGCGTAGCCCCCGGGGCAGTCGCTCGTTGGTACCCCGGGTCAGACCTTGCTGCCGTAGTCGTCAGCGAAGGTCTGCTTGCATCGGCCGCAGCGCGTGTAGAGCAAGCCATGTTGCGCTGGGCTGAGTTGCTTTGCGGAAGAACCCCGCAAGAATCCTCGGGTCCGTGGTGTGGTTGGTGCCCAGACAACGAAGTGTGTCCGAGTAGCCGAGTCGACCTGATTGCTCCCGCAGGCGCAGAGAGTGATCTGGAGCTCGAGGTTGAGTTTGATCCGGAGCGCGACTGGTGACTAGTCAGACTGAAATCAGCACCCGTGAGGAGCGCCAAGCGCTTGCCCAGCAGGTGACAGAACGCTTATGTGAATCTGTGGAGCAACTGCTCGGGGAGCAGTACCGAGTGCAGTCCGGGGTTCGTCCTAACTACTTCGCCGATGGCTTAGTTGTTGATGCATTTCGGGTGACTGAGCGCTGCCCTCGCAAGCTCGCAGGCCCGCAGAGCGAGTACCGCGACAGCGTTGCAATGGCCCGTCGAAGGATTGGCCTGTTGGCAGTGCGTGAACTCTCAAATAGCGCGGGCGCTTCGCAGCCCATGTTGGTTTCTACTGCTGTTCAACAGGTCATGGCTGACGCAGCGAACTGGCCGATATCTCTGCGGGACTGGGTTGACAGTTTGGATCGGGCCGGGCAGGCAGCTGTTGCTGCTGCAGCGATTACCTGGGCCGAGTCAGCGCTGCGACTTGTTGGTCGGGACTCACGAGTGAAGTGGGCAGAGCCCGCGCAGAAGCCCAAGTGGAATGTACCGGGCCGACTCGTGCAGCTTTCTGCTTCAGTGGATGCAGTACTTGGCGGCGTTTCATCGGGAGAGAAACTGCTCATTTTGAGCGATGCCGTCCCAGGTCCTGCTGATCGACTTCGGGCTGGTTTCACTGCGTTAGTTCGTACCCTCGGCGCTCGACATGCGCCGCTCAGAGTCACAGTAGGTTCGCCGGCAACCGGATTGCTGCAACCAATTCCTGTGACACAAGAGCTGTTAGAGCTTGCTGCGGATCGAGCCGTGGAGATGATTGGGTTGCTCGCCAATCCAGACTCGGCTGGCACCGTCCCGGGTAGATGGTGTGGCTACTGCCACTTGCTAGAGCACTGTGATGCGGGGCGAACTCAGCTAGCTGCAGGAGGGTCCGCAACGATGTAGAGCAAGTGGCCTGTAGCAACCTTGACGGCTGTTGCGGTTCGAACCTCAACCTCGCAGAACACCACTTTGCGACCCCTCTTGGTGACCCAGCCCTCGGCCACGAGGTCCTCTTGACGGACAGTATCAAGGTAGCGAACCGACATCTCGATGGTAGAGAACGACCGCGGGTCGCTGTACGCCGTACCAATTGCAGGAACCACGACTGTATCGATCAGGGTCGCAATAGCCCCAGCGTGCATCAGACCCTGCGGCTGATTCAGTTCCTCGCGCCAAGGCAGACTCATGCGTGCGTAGTCCCGGCGGAGCTCCTCAACCTTGATCCCCACCACGTTGGGAAAGTACGTCTTATTCGGCCATGTCCCGTAATGCGACCATAACTCCTGAACGGACTGAGGGAGCAGGTCGAACTGATCGGCGCGCCAAGAGGTCATGCCCAAAGTGTTGCATGTTCGCTGCCGCTAGTACGGTAGGAACGCGAGGAACAGGATTTCTCGACACAGCTACTGCTTCGACCGACCTTGGTCATGCAGTAGTTCCCCACCACTATTACGAAGGCGCATTCCATGGCTGAGGCATACATCATTGACACTGTTCGCACACCGGTTGGCCGTCGCGGAGGTGGCCTATCCCAAGTCCATTCAGCGGACCTCGGAGCGCATGTACTCACAGCTCTCGTAGAGCGAACAGGAATTGATCCCTCGTTAGTCGAGGATGTGGTCTTTGGTTGCCTCGATACCATTGGATCTCAATCAGGTGACATTGCTCGAACCTGCTGGCTTGCCGCTGGTCTTCCCGAGGAAGTGCCTGGCACAACCGTTGACCGGCAGTGCGGGTCATCGCAGCAGGCAATTCATTTTGCGGCTCAAGGCGTGATGTCCGGCACCCAAGACTTAGTTGTTGCCGGAGGAGTGCAGAACATGTCTGCAATTCCAATTTCATCGGCAATGTTGGTGGGTCAAGAGTTTGGTTTTGAGGATCCGTTCTCTGGCTCCGAGGGATGGGTTAAGCGCTACGGCGATGCTCCCGTCGATCAGTTTTACGGTGCCGAAATGATTGCCACAGATTTCGATATCACTCGCGAGCAGATGGAAGACTTTGCCGTGCAGTCTCACGAGCGAGCGATTCTTGCACGCGCCGAGGGCCGCTTTGACTCGCAGATCACGCCATTTGGTGAGATGACCCAGGACGAGGGCCCACGTGAGCCAAACCTAGAAAAAATTCGTTCTCTGGCACCCTTGACTGAGGGCGGCAGGATTACTGCTGCGCTCGCCTCTCAAATCTCTGACGGTGCAGCGGCCATGCTCGTGGCATCTGAGCGTGCTGTAGAGCAGTACGACCTCAAGCCGCGTGCGCGTATTCATCACCTGTCAGTTCGTGGCGAAGACCCCATCCGCATGCTGTCTGCGCCTATTCCAGCCACCCGCTATGCCCTTGCTAAGGCTGGCATGACGATGGACGACATTGACCTCGTCGAAATCAACGAAGCATTTGCACCTGTAGTTCTGGCCTGGGCCAAGGAACTCGATGTCGACTTGGCAAAGGTGAACGTCAACGGTGGGGCGATTGCACTCGGCCACCCGCTTGGCGCCACCGGTGCTCGATTGATGACGACCTTGCTGAACGAACTTGAGCGCACTGGTGGCCGCTATGGGCTTCAAACCATGTGTGAGGGTGGCGGCCAAGCAAACGTCACCATCATCGAGCGGCTCTAGAAGCTCTCGAACTAGCTGATTCCAAGCACGGCGCCAAGCCGCTTGAAAACCCGCTTACGACGAATGCTGCCCGGGTCTTTTAGTAGTTCCCGCCCATGGAAGCTAGCCACAAGCCATAGCCGCCGTAGCTTGCCGATCTCTCGGTGTTTCGTTGCTAGTTCGGGTTGGTAACCAAGGCGGGTCATCGGGGCGAAGCAGTATTCCTCAACTTCGCGCTGGCGATCAGCAGAGAGTGAACCGCGCCATTTTTCTAGGCGCTTCGGATCTCCTGGGTGATCGGCGATGAGTTTCTTGATGGGCTCGCAATCCAGCCCTGTTTGTGAGAATGCCCATTCAAGAGTCGGGCCTGGGTCAGTGGCCATCTCGGTGAGGTCGACTACCAAGTAGCGCGAGTCCTCTCCGATTCGATTGAGCACCCAATCGGCGTGGGTAAGCCAATACGCGGCGCTATAGGCGATTGAGGTATCAAACTTGACCTCTTGAGAGGCAACAACTGCACGTGGGTCTCGGGTGAGTACAACAAAGCGCGCGTCTGGCCAGAGCTTCAGTAAGTCTGGGGTGGTCTCAATGCGAAGCAACTTGTTACCCCAATGCGTGGTCAAGCCGATTGAACAAAAAATCGACTCGCAGATTGCGCCCCAGCCGGGCGAAGCCTGATAGGCGGCCCAACTGGCCTCGAGCACCTTTGGTTCATCGATTAGTCGATAGAACTCGGTACTCGTGGGGTCGGTGATCTGCTCTTGGATCTTCGTGAGCAGACGCCGCAGATCAGACTGACTCCTGAGACTGCCGAACCGCCGGTAGAGCTCGCGACCTTCGAGGGGAAGTTTGGACTCAAAGCCCATCGTCAACTCGGGGTGTGCGGCAATTAAATCGAACGCCCAACTCGTGCCACTTCTCGCAGTTCCAACAATAAAGAGGGGAGGCGGCATTCCAGTTCCTGTTGCGGTAAGAATCGATCGAGAGGAGCCTTGAGACTAGTGGAATTGCCGCGGGTGGGTAACAGATGCTCCCAGCATTTTCCGTTGCGAGCGGCAAATGAGAAAATGATTCAGGTTGGCAGAAGGACGACCGATACCTACGGGGCAGCTCATCTAGAAGTTGATCGGTCACCACTCACACTTGCTTATGTCGACTCTCGAACCCCTCCTCCCCACACCCGAAATCTTTGACCCGTCGGTCACTCGCCTACTACGCCGTCAGGCCGACTCGGCTCGAGTCAGCACGCTGTTGCAACGGGCAACAGCAGTCCGACCAAGCGTGTCAGCTGTCTTGACCGGTCCTGGGCCGCTGAATGATTCGCTGGTCAACGCGGTGAGTGCTTGGCAATCCACGGGCGCACGAATTGAGGTTTTTGCTTTTCAGTCCAGTGATCTTGCAAGCTCTGGAGCAGCTCATGAACGGCTTCAACGCTCTGATGTGGAGCACCAAGTCTTCAGCGAAGCCCCGGGTGGTCAACTTCTTGGGATTGCGCGAGCCGTCGAGCAATCTGACCATGAGTTCGTGGTTCTGGCCTCCGCCACGAGCGACTCATTGGGATTTCTTGATCAATGCTTGGCCCAAATGTGGGTGGACGGCGCGGATGTAGCAGTTTTGCAGCCAAACCCGCTTACCGATCTAGCCACGACTGCCGTGCAGAGCATTGACAATCCAATCGATGCGGGAACACAGCTTGCAAGATGGATTGCATCTTCTGGCAGCAGTGACAGCGCCATTGTCATGCGGCGCTGGGTAGCCCGCTGGCTATTCAATGAAATTGCTCGGGCAATTGACCCGGTTGAGGAGATTGCCGACCGGGCTCGCTTACTCGGCGTGGCTATTGCTGCGATTGGCGCTGAGCCACAGTCCTAGGCAACGCCTCTGGCAACTGGAGTGGGCAACTGGAACCTGTTCCAGTTTTCTGACCTACTCTCACAGGGTGGATTTCCAAGACTCTCCCGAGCTCGCAGCCTTTCGAGACCAAGTGCAAACGTTCCTATCCGCTAATGCCGAGTTGCGACGTGGCGATGACCGAGATTGGTCTCGCAATGGTGCCGCAACCGACCCCGTACTCGCTGAGGACTATCGCCGGCGTTGCCACGCCTGGCAGAAACTTCTGTTCGACTCGGGTTGGGCCGGGCTGACTTGGCCCACTCAGTTCGGTGGGCGCGGTTTGGGTGCAGCGCAGCAAATTATTTTTGGACAAGAACTCGCCGCTTATGACGCAACCTCTGGATTCTTAACTGCAGCGCAGGCCTTGGTCGGCCCCACCTTGATGCAGCACGGTTCTGCAGCTCAGCAAGAACGCTATTTGGCCCCTCTTCTCTCTGGAGAAGAATCCTGGTGTCAGCTCTTCTCTGAGCCGGGAGCGGGATCGGACTTGGCAGCACTTGCAACTCGGGCAGTTCTTGACCGAGACCACTGGGTAGTCAACGGCCAGAAGGTCTGGACCTCAAGTGCGCAGCATGCCAACTTTGGGATTCTGATCGCCCGAACCGATCCTGATGTGCCAAAGCATGAGGGCTTGACGTATTTCATCGTGGATATGCGCTCGGCAGGAATAGAGGTTCGCCCGCTCATACAAGCTCAGGGAGTGGCGCACTTCAACGAGGTGTTTTTCTCGGACCTTCGCATACCCGAAACAAACTTGGTGGGCGAAGTCGGTGACGGTTGGAAGGTTGCCCGAACCACCTTGCGTAGCGAGAGTTCGATGATCTCCGGAGCGGGGCAGGCCACAAACTTTGCCGCTGTGCTCTCCACTGCCCGACGACTTGAGCGGACCGAGGACGCAGTCCTTCGCCAGGAACTCGCCAAAGTGTGGACCAATGAGCAGGTGCTCAAATGGATGAGCTGGCGAACCCAAACAGCAGTCATGACGGGCCGTAGAGAGTTAGCTCTGCACGGGTCGCTACTCAAGAACTTCTTTACCCGTTCCCTTGCTCATCGAGTGAATTTGGCAGTTGAACTCGAAGGCCCCGAGGGGATGCTCTGGCATGATGCCGAAGGTGATGGGTTCTGGCAGTACCAGTGTTTGAATCAGTTTGCCTCGCGAATTGGCGGCGGCACAGAAGAGGTGCACCGAAATAACCTTGGTGAACAAGCTCTTGGCCTGCCTCGCGAACCAGCCCTTGATCGTGACGTGCCTTGGACGCAGACCAAGCGTTCCTAATACTTGCAACCCACACAAGAGAGAATCACATGATGCTTGAAGGAAAGACAGCGCTCGTAACGGGAATCGGCCCGGGAATGGGACGAGATATTTCGCTCGGGTTAGCAAGGGAAGGGGCCGACGTCATTTTGGTTGCGCGGTCCGAGAAGGTGGTTCCTGGGGTTCTGGAAGAGATTGAGGCGCTTGGGCGCCGAGCGTTCGCCGTGTACGGAAACATTGCCAAGGCCGAGGATTGTCTGCGAATTGCACAAGAGGCTGAGGCTGCAGTGACGCAACTCGATTCGGGGCGGACGGGTGTCGACATCTTGATCAACTCGGCCTTCCATGGCGGAGAACACGTCAAGTTTGAAGATGCAGATCTGCAGCGTTGGCGGAGGCCAGTTGACATTAATTACTTCGGAACGCTGCAACTTACCCAGGCCATGCTGCCGTTACTCAAGACTGCGTCTGCTCGCACTGGGGATGCCCGAATCGTGATGATTAACACCATGTCTGTGCATGACCTTGAAGTAAAGGCGGGCTCGTACGCTGGCTCAAAGGCTGCGCTTGGAGCTGTGACCAAGACCCTGGCGCTTGAACTTGGCGAGTACGGCATTCGAGTCAACGCGGTCCACCCTGGCTACATCTGGGGGGACAGCGTAAAGATCTACTTTGAATGGCAGGCCGAGGAGCGCGGCGGGGGTGCGACTTGGCAAGAAATCTACGATGAGCGCGCTGCCGAAACTGCTCTTGGGTACTTGCCGCACTCCTCGGAGATTGCCGGTGCGGTGGTGTTCTTCGCCTCGCCGCTGGCTTCTTGTGTGACTGGCACTGCCCTGCCGGTGAACTCGGGGCACTGGATGCCACCGAGCGCTTAGGACTCTAAGCGTTGCGCTGTTTGCGACGCTGCCGCCGTTGAGTGAGTAGTGCTCCAATGGCTGCACCCAGAAAAGCTGTGCATGTCAGGACAATCCAAAGCGGCATCATTGCGCTGAAGAAAAGGAACGAAACCTCAACTTTGGCGCTGTTTCCAGCAATAAACGCGACGAGCGCAATAGCGATGATGCCGCCGACTACTGCTCGCGTATTCAGCTGAAAGCCGTGGTCGTCGGGCCCTTTGCGAAGCTCTTTTTTGCTTGGCACATTTGCCATAAGGATTCCTTGATCTCTTTGACTGCTGCGTGCTGAACCGACCTGAATCCTAGACAGCTATCCAGTCTTGAATCAGGACTGCCTGCTGATCGAGAACTTCCATGACCTGAGCTTGCGGGGCGGAGGGAAGGCGGAAGACGCACTCGCTCACGCCGATCGAGGCAAAGTGGTTCAGCTTCTCTGCGGTGGGATGTGACCCAAATGGGACCACACGCATGGTCTGCGGATCTCGGCCAGCCTGTTCGACTGCAGCTAGGAATTTCGGGATTGATTCGCCAAGGCCGGCTCCTCCGATTGGAATCCATCCGTTGGCATATTCAGCGATATGAGCAAACATCTTTGGTCCTGCTCCGCCGCCAATGAGCACGGGGATTGACACCTCGGGCTTTGGCCAGGACCACGTGTCAGCAAAGTTGACATGCTCACCCTGAAAGGAAGCGACATCGTTGTTCCAGAGTTCTTGCATGGCGAGCATGTGCTCTCGGGCGTGGGCTCGTCTCGTTGGATAGGCCACGCCATGGTCTGCCATCTCGTCTTCGTTCCAACCAAAACCGACCCCGAACTCGAATCGACCAGCCGACAAGTTCTGCAGTGTCGCGAGTGCCTTGGCCGTGACAAGCGGCTCGCGTTGTGCTGGCAGCATGACACCCGTGCCGAGCCGGATTTTTGAAGTCAGGGCCGCCGCCGCTGCCAACGAGACGAGGGGGTCTACTGTCCGCTTGTACTCCTCATCGAGCACCGCCGTACCGGTGGGTGGGAGAGTGCGCCGTGAGGTCGGAATGTGGGTGTGTTCGGGAACCCAGATGGAATCAAACCCACGATCCTCTGCTGCACGGGCGAGTTCAGCCACTCCCATGGATTGATCTGTGGCAAAGATGGTGACGCCAAAGCGCATGAAACTCCCTGATTCTGCGGTGAGAGATCAGGATAGATCGTTGTTCGGCAGTCCGTTCTCTGCTCGTGCGCGTTGCAGATTGACTGATCCCTCGAGCAGGTCTACCCAATGTTCTTGCGTGACTGTTCGGGCAGAATAAAATCCCTCTCTGCGACCAACGGTCACTCCCCAAGTCGCTCCTAAAAAGGCGCCGCAAAGAATAAAGAAGGCGGCAAGAGAAACGACCAACTGAATAGGCATTTTTGGGGTTCACTTTGTTCGACGGCGGAAGGGGAACTTGGTGCTGACATGAATGTAGTTCACCTTCTCTTGAATTTAGTGTTTGTTCCCGCAATTATATTCTGGTGAGAGCGAGGGTTCTCTGAGCAGTGCAGTTTGTGTAGTTGACTGCCAAGGTGTCAGATTCTGTGCATGAGAATCTGCGATGGTCGTGTAGTCATCATTACTGGATCCGGTCGAGGAATCGGCCGCGAGCATGCACTTGAGTTTGCTCGACAAGGGGCTTCGGTGGTGGTGAATGACCTTGGGGTGGCCCAAGACGGCTCGGACCCCTCCGATACGCCCGCTCAGTCGGTAGTTGATGAGATCAGTGCATCGGGTGGTTCGGCCATCACTTCAGGCCATGATGTGGCCGATTGGGATTCAGCAGGGGAGATGGTGCAACTTGCCATCGATACCTTCGGTGGCCTTGACGTCGTGGTGAACAACGCTGGAATCGTGCGAGATCGCATGTTCGTCAACTCGGAGCAGGCCGAGTGGGAAGCGGTTTTGCGAGTTCATGTGTTGGGCCACGCCGCCCCAGCACGCCATGCGGCGAGTTACTGGAGAGCAAAATCCAAAGCCGGTGAACCCGTAGATGCGCGCATTATCAATACCTCCTCTGGCGCTGGCCTTATGGGGTCAATTGCTCAGGCTGCCTACTCGGCCGCAAAGGGTGCAATCGCAAGCCTGACCTTGGTGCAAGCAGCAGAACTCGGCCGGATTGGAGTCACTGCTAACGCGCTCGCACCAGCGGCTCGGACCCGCATGACCGAGGAAGCCTTCAAGGACATGATGGCTGAGGCTGAAGAAGGTGCCTTTGATGCAATGGACCCCGCAAATGTTTCACCCCTGGTGGTCTGGTTAGGCTCGGCCGAGTCTGCTGCAGTCACTGGCCGCGTATTTGAGGTCGAGGGCGGCATCATCGGCCTAGCCGAGGGCTATAACCACGGCCCCCGCTTTGACAAGGGTGCCCGCTGGGACCCTGCAGAGATTGGCGCAGTCGTCGCCGACTTGATTTCTGAGGCTGCAGTTCCAACCCCGGTGTACGGCGCTAGCTGATCCAACGGGCCAGAAAGGACCCGAGCGTTTCTTCGAATTGGCTCGAGTAGGGATACTCAATCTGTTGAGGTAGCGCGAGCTGCATCGGGTCTGCTTCGCCAATGTCTCGAAGGATGTGCGTCATATTTGGGATTTCCACATAGGTTCCGAGGCCTTGTGGAATTGCGTCGGCCAGTGCCGAAACTCCCGAACCAGGAAGACCCCCGGGTAACGCCGGAGTATTGAAATCTTTGGTGCCAGCGGTGATCAGAACTGCAAGGTTCAACTCTGCTGCAAGGTTGACGGGAATGAGTGCGTCTTCGGACTTGATGAGTTCATTGCGCATCCGTCCAAAAACAATCGATTGCACAGTCTCTCTCCATTGCGCAGTCTGTTGCGCTTGCACAGTCTCTTTCGATGTGCCTGTCTCGTTCGATGTGCCTGTCTCGCCTTCGGCCTCGGCTAGAGCAGGCGCGAGCGTTGATGGTTCGCTCAGATCTGGGCTGTTTCGGATTTCAGCAATGCCAGCATCAGCCCAAGCCGTGAGGGCCGCCTTGTCTGCGGAGCTGATTGAAGCCAGAGCAATCTGCTCAGCTAGCTGCCGAGAAACCACATCTAACAATCTTGCATACGAGGGCTCGGCAAGTATGAGTCCAGCAGGTGCGGGACCAGAAGCCTGTGGGGAGGCAAGCAGCATTGCTATGAGTCCGCCCTCGCTATGACCGAAGACCAGAAGCTTCTGGGGGTCAACGCCAGGCTGTTCGGCTAAGTAGGCCAAAGCTGCTCGAGCCGGATCGACAAAGATTTTGTCGAAACTTTGGGCCACGAGCTTTGCTGGGTCCTCGCTGTAACTGCCGATTCCGGTGGCCCCCGAGGTGATCTTGTCGTAGCGAATCGAGGCGATGCCCTGAGCCGCTAACAGATCAGCTATCCACCGGTAGAGATCCATATGGATTTCTGTCGGGGTGCCCGGCACCCCGACAGAACCATTTCGATCAACTGGTCCACTACCAGCAACAATCAGCACGCCCGGAACTGCTGCAGTGTCCGTGTCCGTGTCCGTGTCCGGCAGGCGCAGGCTCGCATGGATACCTATGCCAGCACAGTCAAAAACAACCTCTTGATCCGGGCGAATCATGCGTGTTGTCGATTCAGCTCAGGCGCTCAATCACCATGGCCATACCTTGGCCGCCACCCACGCACATGGACTCAACGCCGAAGGTCTTATCTGACTCCTGCAGGTTGTGGATCAGCGTGGTCATGATGCGAGCACCCGTCATGCCGAAGGGGTGGCCAAGTGCAATGGAACCGCCGCGAGTGTTGAGCTTCTCCATCGGGATTCCTAAGTTGCGAGCAGATGGCAGCACCTGTGCAGCAAAGGCCTCATTGATCTCAAACAGATCAATGTCGTTCACGGTCATGCCGGCTCGGGCGAGTGCCTTCAGGATTGCAGCTTCTGGTCCCATGCCCATGATCTCTGGGTTGAGACCAGTTGCTGAAGAAGAGATGATGCGGGCGAGCGGGGTCAGGCCGAGTGCCTTTGCTTTCGTGTCACTCATGACTACAACTGCTGCTGCGCCGTCGTTCAGCGGGCAAGCGTTACCGGCCGTGACGGTGCCATCGGGTCGGAATACGGGGGACAGGCTTGCAAGCTTCTCAAGCACGGTACCGGCGCGAATACCGTCGTCGGAGCTTGCGACTCCGTCAGGGGTAGTCACAGGGGTGATTTCTGCTTCCCAGAAGCCACTGACTTGGCTCTGCTCGGCCAGATTCTGGCTTCGGCATGCAAACTCGTCTTGATCGGCGCGAGAGACATTCTCAAGTTGGGCGACGTTTTCTGCAGTCTGGCCCATGGCCAAGTAGACGTCTGCCAAGCCCGGCTGCTCGGTCCATACGGGTGCTCCGCCCTCGGCGCGCTTGGCACTGCGTGCCTCGGCCTCGGCAAAAATAGGATTCTTGGGTCCGTCAGCGAGCTGCATATGCAGCTGATGGCGGCTGATGGTCTCTACTCCGCCAGCAATAAACACGTCGCCATCGCCAGACTTGATGGCATGTGCTGCCATGCGGATGGTCATGAGAGAGGAGGAGCAGTAGCGGTTGACGGTCACTCCGGGGACATTGCTGAGTCCCGCCAACACGGCAGAGACGCGACCGATGTTGTGGCCTGACTCCACTGCCGGCTGACCACAACCCCACAGAACATCTTCAATCTCGGTGCGATCAAGCGCAGGAATCTTGGCGAGTACGGCCTCGATGATTCCCGCAGATAGGTCATCGGGACGCATGTCCTTGAGGGAACCTTTACCGGCTCTGCCGATAGGTGTACGGGCAGTAGAGACGATCACGGCCTCGGTCATGTGGGGCTCCCTAAGTATTGAATCGGAAATTTCGCCGGACTGAGTTGTCTGCGAGTCCGTCAGGTTACCGAGCAGTAACAAGGTGGGCCAACTGAGGAACAGCCACTAACTCCGCTGCTGCCGAGTTAGGGGAAGAAACGGCTCACCGTATCGGCCACACAAGCGGGCTTTGCGCTCGGCTCGCCCTCAAGGCCTTGAATCTCAATCGTGACCCGAACCGTTGCCTGCACGCCACCTTTTGCCTCTTCGACAGCAACGATTTGGCCGCGGCCTCGAAGAAGAGAGCCGGTAGGAACCGGCGCCGGAAAGCGCACTTTGTCGAGTCCTACGTTGACACCCATAGATGTTCCGTTGACCTGCAGAAGCTGCGGCAAGAACAAGTTCACTAAGGACAGGGTGAGATACCCGTGGGCAATCGGGCCACCAAAGGGCGATTCTGCTGTTGCTCGGGCAACGTCAACGTGAATCCATTGGTGATCACCAGTTGCATCCGCAAAAAGATTGACCTGATCTTGAGTGACCGGCGCCCAGGGCGTTACCCCGAGATCTGCTCCTGCCAGGCCCAAGAGGTCACTGGGCGATGCCACAACCGTCGCGGCTTTTGGATCGCTCATGCGTGTTGGCTCGATACAGAGATGACCTCACCGGTTAGATAGGTCGACAAATCGCTTGCAAGAAATACCATCACGTTGGCAATCTCCCAAGGCTCGGCTGCTCGGCCGAAAGCCTCTTTCGCTACTAGTTCTTCCAAGAGTCCTGGCGGTGTCACTTTGGCCAGGTTGGCGTGCATCGCCAGACTCGGCGCTACGGCATTGACGCGCACGTTGAATTCGGCCGCCTCGATGGCAGCAGAGCGAGTGAGTGCCATGACTCCTGCTTTTGCTGCCGCATAGTGCGCCTGCTTTTCTTGGGCACGCCACCCCAACACCGAAGCATTGTTGACGATTGCGCCATGGCCTTGCTCATACAGATGCGGCAGCACGGCGCGCAGGCAGCGGAAGGTTCCCGTCAAGGTCACGTCGATCACCTTTGACCACTGTTCATCAGTGATCTCAGTAATCAGGCCGTTGCCGCCAAGGCCGGCGTTGTTCATCCAAGCATCGATATGACCCAGATCTGCCAGTGCTCCTGCAACAAGGGCCTGCACGTCATCTTCATTGGTCACATCGCAGCGGAGCGTTGCAGGTCGAGTTCCGAACTCCTTTGCAAGAGCATCCGCAGTTTCGCCCAGCCTGCGCTCATGAGCATCCGAGATGACAATTTTTGCACCTTCAAGCATGCAGCGTCGTGCTAACGATCCGCCGATCCCGCTGCCTGCAGCGGCCGTGATGACCACCGTTTGGTTGTGCAGCAGAGCGTGGCCTGCTGGTTCGGCGGGCGTAGGTGCTGGTTTAGTCATGTGGTTTCTCCGGGTCCTGGTTACTAGCGGGGCTCGCGAGGCAGGCCGAGTGCCCGCTCGCCGATAATGTTTCGTTGGATCTCGTCGGAGCCGCCGTAGATAGTGTCTGAACGGCTAAAGAAGAACAACTTGTGCTCAGGTCCCATCTCTAGCTCGCCAGCATCGCCCTCATGTGCCTCGGAGTAGCGAGTCAGCAGAGCACCTGCGCCGAGCACGTCCATTGCGAGTTCTCCCATGTCTCGGTGCAGGTCGGCCCAGTACAACTTATTGATCATTGCCTCACGGGGTAGTTCAACATCGTCATCTACCCGCAGCGCTCGCAATGCGTTCCAGCGCATGATCTTCAGGCGAGACCACATTGCGGCAAGGCGTTGACGCATGACTGGGTCAGTGGTCAAGCCGAGCTCTTGGGCAGTCTCGGTGATTTCAGTGAGTTCACGGTTGAAGGCCATTTGTTGGCCAAGAGTGAGCACGCCTCGCTCGAATGCAAGGGTTCCCATGGCAACCTTCCAGCCCTCACCTGGCGCACCCACACACATGTCGGCCGAGGTGCGCGCTCCGTCAAAGAACACTTCGTTGAACTCAGCAGTTCCGGTGATTTGGCGAATCGGGCGAATCTCAATTCCGGGCTGCTTCATCGGAACCAGCAGGTAGGACAGTCCCTTATGACGCTGCGAACCTTCCTCGGTGCGACACACCACAAAGCACCAGTCTGACCACTGCGCCAATGAGGTCCAGACCTTCTGACCCTCGATTACCCAGTCATCGCCATCTCGCCAAGCTCGGGTCTTCACGTTTGCTAGGTCAGAGCCAGCGTTGGGCTCTGAATAGCCTTGGCACCAAAACTCAGTGCCGGAGATAATGCCCGGCAAAAAGCGCTGCTGTTGCTCGGGGGTTCCAAAGTGGATCAGGGTAGGACCAAGAAGTCCCTCACCAATAAGTCCGGCTCGCCCGGGGCCGCCAGCGGCGGAGTACTCCTCATGAAACGCGACTTCTAAGTTGATCGGAAGTCCCCGGCCGCCGTGGTCACTCGGCCAACCAATGCCAGTCCAGCCACCAGTTGCTAGCTCGCCCTCCCAAGCCATTCGCTCTTGAACAAAGGCGTGCTCATCACCAGGACCACCGCGGTGGCGAAGCACCTCAAACTCTCCGCACAAGTGATTCTGCATCCACTGACGAATCTCGGCACGAAACTCCGCCTCGGTGGGCTGATCCGTGCCTGTAGCTATTTCTGAAGTAAGTAGTTCGCTCACCTTGCCAAAGCTACCGTGACTGACGACCCGTCAGAAAAGCGAACCGGGAGCAATCTGTCACCCGCCTAGACTTTGTTGGCACACAAGTGGGCCACCGAGTGGCTCTTGCGACGGAGGACATGTGGCCGAGAGCCGCAGATCAGTTACCAAAATTCTTCTGGGTGTTATTGCCGTAGCCGCCGTGATGCTTGTTGTGTTGGTGACTCTTGCGGTTCGTCAACAAGCCGCGCCGCAACTCAGCAGTTCGCAAAGCAGAGTTTCAGTCGCACCCGAGTCAACGCTCCCGCCATCTACACAGCAGCAACCATCAACCACTCAGGCTACGAGCCAGCCTGCGGCAGTAGACGTGGTTGATCACGTGATCCAGATGGGGTTGATCCAGCGCGAGTATCTGACTGTTGCGCCCCAAGACATTCAGCCCACAGAGAAGTTGCCAATTGTGCTGGCCCTTCACGGACTCGGCGTTGATCGGCGGGCGATGCTGAGTGCTGCGGGTTGGCGGCAAGCTGTTGCCCAGGATCGCTTTTTGGCGGTTTTTCCCCAAGGGGTTGCAAACTCTTGGAATGTTGGGCCCTGTTGCCCACCGGCCAGCCTGCTGGGGATTGACGATCTGGGGTTTTTAGATCAGGTTGTCGCCCAAGTGAGCGCTGGGCCGAATGCCGATCTTCAGCGGATCTACCTGACAGGGTTCTCTAACGGGGCGATCATGGCCTATTACACGGCCTGTTCTCGGCCTGGGGTATACCAAGCAGTCGCTCCGATCGCGGGGAGCAACCTGACCGGCTGCAAACCCCAACAGCCGATTTCTCTGTTCCATCAGCATGCAGACCCAGATCCAGTGGTGCCCTTTAATGGCAAGCCGACGGTGGCGCAGATCCTGAGCTCGGCAACTTTTCCAAGTGTGCCGATTTCGGTGGCCGCTTGGGCTGCGGCCGATGGGTGCCCAGCGCTGCCCACAGTTCGTACTGAGCTCGGGGGAGTGGAACGGTCGATATGGGAACCGTGCGGCTCGGGTACTCGCGTTGAACTCGTCAGAGTTCCGGGACTTGGCCATAACTGGCCGAATAAGGGCCCCTATAAAGGGCTGGACGAACTTCTCGAGTTCTTTAATATCGAATGAGAACCTCGAAAATGCAGAGTCAATGAGCAGAGTCAATGAGCAGAGTCAATGAGTACGGCCAGCGCTGCGGCTTGATTGAAGAGCCTCAGTAGAGCGGAAGGACCGGTGCCAGAAACTGCTTCTGTGAAGTCGGGTGGCGGGCCTTGGCGCCTTTTTGGTTCTGATTGAGCAGGTGGCACTTATCAAAATCGGCAACGGTGCGCTTCAGATCGGTCATGGTGTCTGAGTCTGCATCGAGGAGCCGGTGAGCGGAGAGATAGCGCAGGTAGGTCGTAAGGCTTCGACTGATTCCGTCTGGGTACTGGACACCGCGGCAGGCGCACCAGCTTGTGCAACCCTCGCTGAGGAGAGCATTCACCTGCTGAGAGGTCCAATGCAGGCCAACCTGGCCCGGTGTGGGCACTGATGCTGCGTCGATGATGACTGCTAGCGAGTCGCGGTCCACTGGGTGGCCATGAGCTAGGGCCCAGCGCACCACTGCTGCTCGGTGTCGGCGAAGATTTGCAGCCGTGCGAACGGTGCTGGCTCTGCGAGTGGGGGAGTCGAACATGCGTTTCATCATGAACACATCATGCCGCGGGGGTCTGACAGTGAAACCAAACTCTCGTTCCTGCACAGAAAAGCAGCTTGGGGTGCGACCGATGGTCGCACCCCAAGCCATGGCTATGTATGAACTGACTAGGGCGCAGATGCCTTGTGGCGTTAGCCGACGAATCCAAGTCCTTGGGTATCGCTAGTTCCGGCCACTTGTGTTCCGGTATTCTCAATGCTGATTCCAAGCACCCCAGCGGTGACGGTCACATCAATGATTCCCTGCGAGCACAGTGGTTCTGCTTTGGTAGGCAACTCACCAGCAACTACGGGAACTGCAACCGGATCGATCAGCTTGGGGAACAGTCCGTTGATTGCAGCAATCAGAGCAGGCGCTGCAGCAGTGATTGGGTCAATGATCACGACCTTCACAAACGCCGCTGAGATCTCTGGGGTAAAGGTACCAGTGAGGATTCGTTGAATAATGAAGTCATTGAGAGCTTGCCCAGTAAGTCCACCGAGAGGGTCAACAGGTTCTGGTGCTCCTGGAACCGTGGTTGCAGGTGCAGGAATAAGGGCCTGAACGCTCTCGTTGATGCGGTTCAGAGCCTCTTGTGGAAGAACTGAGTACCACTGCCCAAGGGTCAGAGCCGGAACATCTTGTTCTGCCAATGCTCCCTGATAGTTGATCTTGAAGTTCGTCACTAGGTTTGGCCTAGCGGCATTGTTCTTCTCGGCTATTACCTCGACGTTTCCAGCACCTATATTCGGCAGCCCTTCAAGCGCAGACTGAACCTGAGCAGCGCTGATGCCTCGGTACACGCTTCCAAAGAGCAGAGCGGCATATCGACCAACTTGACCTGGGCCAGTGGCAGGGGCCCAGTTTTCTGGAGTGGGGGCTGGCGCACCAAGATTATCGGAAGCCCAGATCAGTTCGGTCTCTTCGCCACCGAACTTCAAACTGAACGCAATTGGCCGCTTGTCGAAACCGCCGCTACCGATTGGCGCCCAGTTATCTCCGAGGACGAGGTTCTGGATCTCGCTGACACCTGGGGCGCCAGCATCTTCTTTGGGTACTCCACAGATCTGGACTGTTGTTGAGTAGGTGCCATCTTGGGCGGGAGCAGTAAAGGAGAACACGCCGTTGGTAATGGTTGCTTCGCCCGCAGCCGGAGCCTCAACAATTTTGAGCGACTCTGGAACCAAAGGGGTTTTTCCGGGAGTGATGATTGGCGGGGTGCCGCCCAGCAGATCGACTGTTGCTACTCCACCAGCGGTGGTGGAAAGGGGAATGATCTCCGGCGTAAAGGTGGGTGCATCGGGGTCCTTCACCGAGGTCTTCGTGATCAGGTTGGACCCAGTTGGTGCACACGAGATGTTGAGCACCACAGGAATTCCAGCGGCAAGCAACTTGGTGGTGAAGCTCACTGAACCAACCCGGTACGTGATGATCCCACCCCCGGTTGTGGTGATCTCTCCACCAATGCCCCCGAGGCTGAGGACAGAAGGCACTCCAACGGCAGGGACAACAGTCAAGTTGGGCGCAGTTGCGCTAAACGACGCAATATCGCTTGGGCCTTTGATGGTCAT
>Ga0194051_1000221_pt1 | contig 33116 bp, 29 predicted proteins | sample SepL2320m_MetaG_FD_161275 | JGI IMG/M metagenome (GOLD analysis project Ga0194051, IMG submission 161275) | Anoxic zone freshwater microbial communities from boreal shield lake in IISD Experimental Lakes Area, Ontario, Canada - Sep2016-L239-20m | ecosystem: Environmental > Aquatic > Freshwater >... | reverse complement strand
ATATTTTTTTTGTGAACAGAATCCTTCATGATCATCCTACGAGAGTAGAAATAGAAACAATATCGCACGATCCGTTTTTTCTAAATCAAAATTTGATTCGGTTTGGGGTTGGGGCAACCGTGGATCGGGTTGCAACCCCTGCAATAAAACAGGGATTGGGTTTAAAGGGTGCAGATTTGGTGGAAATGGAATTAAAGTTGGTGCACGATGTATTTTCTAATATCTGCGTACCTATGCAATGTTTGCGGGTTATTTTGGATGATTTGGGTTTTACAATACCCGATAAGTTGGGATCTTGTGTTGAAAAAGGTAGGCTTTTGCTTCTGCCTTTGGTTTCCTTTCTGGTTTTTAATCCTACTTCAACTTGGTCCCTTTTTCAGTTAGGGTTAAAGACAAGTTTAGCGAAAAAAAAGTTATTGCTGGTTTTAGAGATGCTAATTAACGGTTTGGATCCAAAGAATCGAAAAAACTACGAGAAGACAAACTTCGATCCCCATATTTGACTAAGTATTTGAAAGTTAAACCATGGCATGGCCGATTTGTTAAGTGGTAAGGATTAATTCACTTATAGAAAGCACTTGGAAATGAATCATTCAAGCAATTGTAATATTTTCAAATTTGTACTTGAAATCCCTCCTCATCCCCTATAAGATTCGTTATCCTTTGGGCAAGTGATTTAAATTCGACCTGCGGGTTAATTATTTCAAACTAGGCTCAATTGAAATCTATGTTGGTATGCTCCTTCATGGTTTTTGTTTTACTGTTTAAGTTGTAAATCCATAATTTGTTAGGGTTTATGCTGATTATTATTCGTTGTATTTATCTAAGGAACTGTTATGAAAACTAAGAAAAGTGCTGAGGTAGAACTCAAAGAAATTGAAGTTCTTAGCACAACTGAAAATCCCACCATTTTTTCCTCTGATCTTTTAACTCCAGAAGAAGAACGAAACTTGTTGGCTGATTTTTGGGAAACCAAATGCGAATTAGTTCGTGCTTTGGTTAGGCAATATCCAAAACTTCGCAGTCAAAGGCCCCCTCTCGAGCCTTGGCCCATGGCTCAATTTATCAAAGACAACTGTATCGAACCCGTTCGCAGTGCTGCTGCAATCAGAAGGCTTCATGATCGCTATGTACATTTAAAACATAGGCTCGCTTCTGCTAATATTCGCCTTGCTGCGCATGTTGCCAAGCGCTTTAGGCATCATGCTCTTAGTTATGCCGATTTGCTACAAGAAGCTGTTTGTGGCTTGATGCAAGCTATCGATAGATTTGATGTGAGCCATGGTACCCGACTTGCAACTTATGCAACTTGGTGGATCAGGCAAACTTTGCAGATTGCAGTTGCAAGACAAAGCCATTTGGTTAGTCTTTCTCCCCACCATTTGCAAGAATTAGGTCAACTGCAACAAGAATCCGAAGCTTTGGCTCATGGTGGCAAACATTTGCCTACCCCTCAAGAATTGGCTTCTCGTACTGGCTCTAGCCTTGAGCACTTGACTCACCTTCAGACTGCTACTCGAACACCTGTTTCCTTGAATGCTGTTCTTGATGATGACAGTGATTTTAAACTCACTGAAGCCATGCCTGATAATGAAAGCACGATTCAGCGTTCCAACAACGAACGCCAGGAAGCTTTGTTGTTCCTTATGGAAAATCTTCGCCCCAGAGAGCGCAAAGTTTTGGATCTTCGCTTTGGCTTAACTGGCAGTGGAACCCACAGCCTTCGTCAAATCGGCAACCTTCTTCGCATCAGCAAGGAAAGGGTTCGCCAGATTCAAAATCGAGCCTTAGAAAAACTTCGTGCCTCCGCTGAACGCGTAGGTTGGGAAGCTGATCTTCTTCTTGGGTAAGATGCTGTTTGGGAAATTTATTAACAGGAAAGGCGGGTTAATCCCCGCCTTTCTTCGTTTAAGCTACTTTAGGGTAGTCTTGTATTTTCAATTCTTCCCATATTGATGAATTAATTGATTCTTCAATAAACGACAGAACCTTTGCTACGGTAAGACCATCCATAACCCGATGATCAAAGGTTAAGCGAATGGTGCAATCACCGGTGGTTGAAATTGGCCCATAATTTAAGGCGCTGGTTAGTGGGGTTAAAAGGTTGATCGTATTTGCGTTTGATTGTGAAACAGAACTGACCGAAAAGGTACCAAAGTTTTTCGCTTTACAGTAACCCGAAAGATACAACCCGTAATTCCAAATGAGAGCTCTTATAGGTCGGGGAAATTTAGAAGTTCTTCTCATTCGGTTTAACAAGGCCACCGCATCGATCGGGCTTTCTTTAAAATAATGAAGCGCTTCGGTGATTTCGGTTAGCGGTTTTTCTTCAGGCTTTTGAACCATCCCGAATACTACAGCATCATTTTTATCAACAATACGGTTGATTGCAACGCTGGCAATAGGAATTGGGTGTTGATACAAATGAGCATAAGGGAAAGACATCCAAGATTGCCTGAGTTCATCAAATTCAATTGAGGCTAGCCCCATTGCCTTTGTAAAAATACTGGTCCAACCAATACGCTTTTGGGATATGCTTTTGGCAATCTGCACTGCTTCGATGTTGATTTCTTTTTCAATAGTGCAAAGAGGAATTTTGTTTGCGTAATAAACGATGTCACTAATTAAAGTTCTTGTCCAATGAACCGGTATTATTGTGCCTTTTTGACCCATAATGCTCTGCTTAATTAAATGATTACTTGCTTATTTTACTCGTTTTCGCATTTTTAAAACAAGGGCAAGAAGGTCTTCACTTGGGAAGAATTTTTATGCTAATTAAGTGCGATTCTCTTTTGTTTTCAACTCAGGATAGTTTTTAATTCATGTAGGATCACCTCAACCTGATTTAAGTCGTTGTAATGGACAAATCCAATTCTAAGTACGCCACCCTTTTCTTCGTATCCTAATGTTTCCATCAAGGTTTTTGCGTAGAAGTTTCCGCTGTAAGCAAAAATGTCTTTAAGGGCTAATTGTTTGGCCATGATCTCTGCGGGTACTTTTTTACTTGTTAATGAGAAGGTTGCAACACGCTGGTTGATTGTGGATAAATCGTTTAATCCTACAATTTTAAGTCCATCCAGTTTTTTGATACCATCCAAGAATGCGAGAGAAAGTGTTTTTTCATGCGCTTCGATTTTGTTGAAAGCTTGTTCTAGTTGATTTCGTTTGCTGGTTAAAGGATTTGCACCCGAAAGGGAAGCAAGGTAATCAATGGCTGCAGAGGTTCCAGCGATTCCTTCATGATTTTGAGTGCCTGTCATCCATTTGCCCGGGTTCAAATTTGCAGCTGGCCTTACTTTGTATGGTTGTAAGTTGTTTAGTAATGATTCTTTCCCGTACAAAATCCCTACATGCGGGCCAAAAAATTTGTATGCAGAACAAGCCAGAAAATCGCAATCCCATTGGCTTACATCGATTAATTTATGGGGTGCGTAATGCACTGCATCTACATAAACCATCGCGCCTGCATCATGCCCCAATTTTGTAAGTTTTGGTATGTCATTGAGTGTCCCCGTTGCATTGGAACATGCTGTAAATGCAAATAATTTCGGTTTTTTCGCAAGCTTTCTCTCTAAATCATCTTTGTTAAATGTGCATGTTTCCGCATCGATTTCCACGAAATCTACTTCAACTTTTTTATCTCTTGCCATGAGTTGCCAGGGGGAAATATTTGCTTCATGATCAAGTTTAGAAAGTAAAATCCGATCCCCTGTTTGCAGAGTGTTTCCAATTGAGCGGGAGATGTGGAAGGTTAAAGATGTCATGTTATTGCCAAAAATAATTTCAGAATTTTTACTGGCATTTAACAAGGCCTGAACAGTGTTGCTAGCATTTAAAAGTGTTTGGTCAGATTCTTTCGATGTTCGGAATGCAGCACCTAAATTTGCGTTTTGGTGTATCAGGTAGTGTGAAATGGCGTTAATCACGCTTTCGGGGACTTGTGTGCCACCTGGGGCATCGGCATGAATTTCCTTGCTTTCTCTTAATTTTGGAAAGTTTTCTACAATTTTGGGTATATTCAACATCACTGAGTCCTGATAACTAGGGTACTTGTATTTTTTAAATGCTAATCGGAAAGCCATTTAAAACAATGATTACTTGAAAAATTACGAGAATTATTTTATCTCAAGTAATCTTTTGCCTCGAAAGGAATAAAATTCGATGTCTTTTTCTTCGCAGCATTTGTTTTTTGATGACCTTGAATTAGGTCGAGAATGGGAATCTTTGGGGCGTACCATAACCCAATCAGATATTGTAAATTTTGCGGGGGTCAGTGGTGATTTTAATCCCATTCATATGGATCATGAATTTGCTGCCTCCACTCCTTTTCGGCAACCGATTGCACATGGTTTATTGGTTCTTTCGATTTCAAGTGGCCTTGGATTATTTGCCCCTCCGGTGCGAACCATTGCGTTTATTCAATTTAAGGAATGGTTTTTTAAAGAACCTGTAAATATTGGCGATACCATTAAAGTACGATGTAAAATTCTCGAAATCGAAAGCAATTCTCGAGGCAGGCGCGGAACCGTAACATGGCACAGGCAGGTGATCAATCAGCATGGTAAAGTGGTTCAAGAAGGGGTTACCGTGACTTTGGTTGAGGGGCGAGGCGCAAAAAAATAGCTCCAAATCTCACCCTTAACATCATTCCCATAATTTTCTTCCCTTTCGATTCTTCCCGAACTCATATATTTACCTTTGTATTTTACGATTGAAGGGAATCATTTCATGGCAGAAATCAGGACTCGTTTTGCACCCAGCCCCACTGGATATCTCCATATTGGCGGTGTTCGTACAGCTTTATTCAACTGGCTTGTTGCCAGGCAAGCGGGTGGTAAATTTATTCTTCGCATCGATGATACCGATTCTGAAAGAAACAAGGTTGAGGCTTTACAGCCAATTCTTGATGGCTTTCGTTGGTTGGGCATTGATTGGGATGAAGGGCCTGAAGTTGATGGACCCTTTGCGCCTTATTACCAATCCCAAAGAAATCATCTTTATGTTGAGGCTGCAATTCAGCTTCTCTCTTCGGGTAAAGCCTACCCTTGTTACATGACAACGGATGAAATTAAAGCCGAGCGCGATATTTCTGAAAAGGCAAAAAAACCTTACGTCCACCGAGGTAAGCATCGGCAATCTTCTCCAGATGATTGCGTTAAACTTTATAACGAAAAAAAGACGGCTATCAGGCTCAAAGTGCCTGATGATGAACTAATTAAAATAAACGATTTGATTCGGGGCGATGTTGAATGGCAATCCAACTTGATTGGGGATCCTATTATTTTAAGGCCTGATGGCAGGGCTTTATATAACTTTGCAACAGTCATTGATGATGTAGGCATGAAAATATCTCATGTGATTCGCGCTGCAGAGCACTTGTCTAACACCCCGGTTCAGGTTCTTGTGTATCTGGCTTTAGGCGCTCCCATGCCATTGTTTGCACATGTTCCGGTTGTTAACGAGCCAAATTCCAAAAAGAAGCTTAGTAAGCGGGATATGAAAAAGTTTGTTACAAGCGATGTGCTGAAGAAACTTAATGCGGTTGGTTGGACAAACGAGCAGATTGAAGTTCGCGATGATTTGAACCCTGCGACGGTTTCGTTTTACAAAGAATTGGGTTACTTACCCGAAGGGTTGGTGAATTACCTTGCCAGATTAGGTTGGTCTTTAGATGATCACAGCGAAATTATTCTTTTGAAGGAAATGGTTGCGAAATTTGGTTTAGATAGGGTTAATAATGCGCCTGCGAGTTTTGATCCTGACAAATTATTCTGGGTTGCTGGCGAATACATGAAGGTATTGCCCTTGGATAAAAAAGTTGAAGGGGCCCTGCCCTTCATGCAAAAAGCAGGATTTATAAAAGTGGATCCTACGCAAATAGAGCTAGAAACATTGCGTAAAGTAGTAGATGCAACAGGCGACAGGTTAAAGATTTTCAGTGATATTTTGCCTTATGGCGCCCCGTTTTTTAAAGCGAATCCTGATTATGATTTGAAGTCGCTTGCAAAAAGAGTTGCTAAAGAAGGTGTTCCAGAGTTACTCAAGACTTTTTCAGCATCTTTGCATTTACTTTCCGATTTCAGTGTTTCAAACATTGAAACTGCATTAAAGGATTTTTGTGTGGCGGGAAATCATAATACAGGCATGCTTATTCATGCTCTTAGGGTTTCAACAACGGGTATCGAAGTTGGCCCCGGAGTCTTTGATTGTCTGTATATTCTTGGAAAAGAAGAATCCCTGCGAAGAATAAATCTTGCGTTGGATTTGGTGGCTAAGTAGAAGGGTAAGAAATCTTAAACACTTATTACTGGAGTTTCATATGTCATTGCTTGTAGTTGGTTCTGTTGCTTTTGATTCAATCGAAACCCCACACGGGAATGTGGATGATGCATTAGGTGGATCAGCCTCTTTTTTTTCCGTTGTTGCAAGTAACTTTACCAAACCAAGATTGGTGGGCGTTGTTGGTGAAGATTTTCCCCAGGAGCATAAAGACCTTTTCAAGAAAAAAGGCATTGATATTTCCGGGTTGGTTACAGAAAAGGGTAAGACTTTTCGCTGGAAAGGTCGTTATCATAAAGATATGAACACTAGAGATACACTCGAAGTTCATTTGAATGTCTTTGGTACTTTTAACCCAATATTGCCCGACCATTTTAAAGACAGCAAGTTTGTCTTTCTTGCCAATAGTAGCCCTGTTGTTCAAGCTAAAGTTTTGGATCAGGTGACAAAGCCTGATCTTGTTTTGGCTGATACCATGGATCTTTGGATAAACATTCAGAAAAAAGAACTGCTTGAACTTTTACCTAGAATTGATGGCTTACTTTTGAATGATAGTGAAGCTATGCTCCTTACGGGTGAGAGTAATCTGGTGCGTGCAGGGCATGCAACCCGCAAACTTGGCCCTAAGTTTGTCATCCTGAAAAAAGGCGAGCATGGTGCGATGTTGTTTAGCGAAGCAGGAGTTTTTGTCGTCCCTGCTTTTCCTACCGAAAATGTCATTGATCCAACCGGTGCAGGTGATAGTTTTGCAGGGGGTGTTATGGGCGCATTAGCTTCCGACAATGACAAATCGCCAGGAAGTCTTCGCAGGGCCATGGGTTACGGAACTGTTGTCGCCAGCCTAACAGTTGAGGGCTTTGGTTTGGATAAAATTAATAGCATCACCCGCAAAGATATTGATCAGCGATATGCTGATTACCGTTCAATGCTTGCATTCTAAAAGGTACTTTTATGTCTAAAAAATTTCGGGCATTCATTGCAATTGAATTGCCCTCCGCCGTTCAGAAGCGATGCGTGCAGATACAATCTGAGTTGGCAAACGATTTCCCTGGCGTGAAATGGAACAAGCCAGAAAGTTTGCATATCACAATGCTTTTTTTAGGGCAGATTGATGATAAAGATCTTTGGAAAACCTGTGACCTTGCTAAAAAAGCTTGCAAAGAAATTAAACCTTTTCAATTCAAGTTGCAAGGGATGGGGTGCTTTCCCAATCCTAGGCGAGCTAGGGTTGTTTGGTTAGGCGTTGATCCTGAGTCGGTAAATAATTTTCAGAAACTCTACGATATTCTTGCCGACAAAATGGAAGAGCAAGGCCTTTACAGAAAAGAACAAAGGGACTTTCAGCCCCATCTTTCATTGGGAAGATTAAACCAGCAAGACCTTGATTTTTCAGTGGTTTGTTCGCATTGGAAAATACACCCTTGGATTTCCGATGAGTTGGATGTAAAACAAGTTTTGGTCATGTCGAGCGAAGACATGCACGATGGTCCTGAATACACTAAGCTTGCGAAAATTAATCTTTAAAACTATTACGCGGGAAATACATCTTTGTTTGCCATCACGCAATTCCAAGGACGAACTTCCCAACTAATAAAAATGCCTTCTTTATTAAACGGATCGTTTTTAATAAAGCTTTCTGCAGTTTCATGATCTGGGGCTTCATAAATGATAAGGGCGCCAAAACCATCAGTAAACGGGCCTGTTGCAGCGATATTACCTTGATTTAAAAGCGATGTTAAATATGCCCGGTGCAATGGCCTTACGGATTGGATTTTGTCTGCGTCTGAGATATATTTTATTATTGCTGCAAATTTCATGACTTTGCTTCTGCCTTTGAGGTTAAAAACACTTGTTCAAGTAAGCTGTTTAATCCAAAAATACCAAGAGTGAAAAATAAATCGGTCAGCATGGGGTATCCATAAAAGGGGATAGCCATTTCGTAACATGACAATAATCCTGCAAGATTAAGAGGGTACGCAATGCCATCGCCTCCCAACCAAACAGCAAAATTAGTACAGATAAAAAATTGAGTGCTACAGAGAATAGAATACAACGAAATTTTAACGGCTAAATTTCCGGGTGTAATCAGTCTCCCAATTGCAACATTAAGAAGAAAACTCCCATAAATAACAGGAGTCATCCACGAAAAAGCCTTTAGCGATATTTGTTCTAAGGGGAAATAAAGCAATAGATCCGTAACAAACATGACTCCGATTGGTATGAACCAAGAGGTAAGTCCTTGGGTTTTATTGCCAGAAAATAAAGTCATCGCACCTATAGGGGTGCAACCGGGATAATGTGGCACAAGCCTTAATAAACCACTGCTGATGGCTAGAACGATTGCAAAGGGATGTTTAAATTCTTTATTATTACCAGATTCCATAGTTGTCTCTTTCTTAGGACGAACACGCAAGTCGGGCTCTGCTACTAGGCAGAAGTATTCTATTTAATAAACCCATTGATAGTAACGAAATTTTAAGAAACCTAGTACGAATTATGGGTTAGTATTATTTTCGCGGACATTAAATTCGAGTTTCCATTTCTGTTTGGAATTTTTGCCTATGCACCATAACTCAAGGGTACCAATATCGGATATTTTGCTGTGTAAGTAAACAGGTACCATGCTTGCATTTTTTTCTGGGCTTTCCAAAGTAAGTTGTAAGGGAGAGATTTCGTGAACCTCGTCATCCCATTCATCAAGGATGGTGCCAAGGGTGTCATTTTTTCGCGTGGATGAAGAAAGGAACCGAAAAGCAACTTTTTGCCCAATGATTAAACCAAATTCGTGTCCTGGAATGTCGGATTCGGTGCCTTCTTCCATTCCAAAAGGGACAACACACAAAGCCTTGATGGGTCGGGGAAAACCAGGGATTGCGGGTGCAGATGATTCAATCCCAATGTAATAAGTTCTTGGGGCACCTCCTTTAATGCGTATGCCTTTGCCTCTTTTTGCAATTCCAAAGCTAGCCGCTCCAATCGCAACCGATAAATCTAAATCTTGATGCGTCAGCATTTTAATTGCGCTTTTGCTCCACGATTCTAGGTTGTCCAATATTCTTTGTCTAAGAAGAGGCGATTTGAAAACCCCTCCATTGAATAGAATCACATTGACTCCCGATGTTGTTTTAATGTCTTTGCGTTTCGAAGATTTTTGCTCAATCGCTTTATGATGTTTCACTAGAAAATGCGCAAGATGCTTGGTAATTGCAGCATCGGCGGCATAAGGCAGACCAATTTCTTGAAAGCCGTATCCTGTTTGCAAGGTGGGCTGTGCATCTTTATCGCAAAGAGGGAAAAAACCTTCCAGTAATACTTTCTCAAGTATTGATCTTTCTAGCTCGCATTTGATCGTGCCTGAAATCATTTTTGAACCGCGGCCTAAAATGGTCATTGGCCAAGATCGAAGTTCTTTATCAGCTAAAAGTTTTTCCTTCGCAGTTCTACATGCATGCGAAAGCGCAACCATTTGAGCGAGATCAAGCTTTATATTAGTGGTGCCAAGTTGCCTCGATAATTCGTATGCCAATGCCAGATCCATATTATCCCCGCCAAGAAGAATATGCTCTCCCACAGCCAGCCTGTTTAAAAAAAGATTGCCTTGATCTGATTCCGCAGCAATCAAAGTAAAATCCGATGTTCCTCCCCCAACATCGATGACTAGAATTACATCGCCTTCTTGAACTTGATCGCGCCAATTATCTTTATTTGCTAAAAGCCAAGAGTAAAAAGCCGCTTGTGGCTCTTCGAGCAGACTAACCTTTTTAAAGCCTGCTTCTTTGGCTGCTTCCATGGTGAAATCACGGGCATCAGCATCGAAGGATGCCGGAACTGTAAGTACGACATCCTGTTTTTCTAGTTTTAGTTGACTATCAGTTGATTCAAATTTTGCGTTCCATGAATCAACCAAATGCTTTAAATAAAGGGTGCTGGCTTCAAGGGGTGAAACTTTATTCGAATCCGTACTAGCTTTCCAAGGTAGGATTTTGTCGCGCCTGTTTACCGCGGTATGGCAAAGCCACGATTTTGCAGAACTTACCAGATGAGTGGGGACTAATGCCCCATGGGTTTTAGCAAATTCGCCCACTGCGAAGAGTTTTTCTTCTCTCCAGGGAAGGTTTAATGCTCCATTTGGGAACTCGCCTTTTTGTGGCAGATAAAGAAAAGAAGGTAGTAATTTTCTTTCTTCATAAACCCCTGGTTGAACGATTTGAGGCAAACTAAGTATCTCGACAGACGCACCTTCTTTTAATGAATCAATGTAAGCCAGTGCACAGTTTGTAGTGCCTAAGTCGATGCCAATTGAGAATCGGGAATTTGCCATGATATTGGTCTGCTTACTTTTGTGGAATTTCTAATTCAGCTTGCACAAGGACGGGGTTTTTTCGAAAAGACTCGGTTACTTCCGGAATCTGGGAAGATAAGACATCCCAGCCTTGGTGTTTCAGTACTCCGTTGTATGGAGGTAATCCTTCAAGAAAACCGGTCAACATTATTTTGTTTGGATTAAATCCTTCTTCAATAGAAACCTTGGAACCTTCTTCTTTTGAGATAATTGGTTGTAGGGTTAATTTTTCGAGTAGGTATTTTCTGCATTTTGCATGCACTTCACGAACCCCTGCTCCGACAAGGTCATCGGGTGCGGAACTGATGTCTTCAAGTAAAAAATCGATGAGCCTGGCTTCTCTTTGCAGTAAATAAAGAGGCCAGATTAGGTCGGCATTAACTTTGCTATCTTCTTTTGAAATACTTGTTTTTATTTCTGTGGTTGGGGTTTTACCCCGGACTAAGACTGAAAAAAAGGCTGTTATCGCATGAGTAAGATTACTGAAATTCCCTTTGCAAAGTGCAAGCAGAATTACCATTTTCATGAATGCAATTCCCAAGACGATATAAAATGCATAAAGCATTGGTTCCATTCGGATATTCCTTCTAAAGATTAATTAAGAAACATAATTTATGATAAACTCAAGATTGGCGAATGGCTACAAACATTAATTATTCTATTTAAGCAGGTTGAATCATTATGCCTCAGAAAGTTGCCCTTATAACAGGTAGTGGGAAACAAAGAATTGGATGGCATGTAGCTCATGCTCTCGGGTTAATTGGTTATCACCTATGCATTCATTATAGAACATCTGCTCTTGAAGCAAAACAGTCTGCAGAATTATTAAATAAGGCTGGAATCGAGACTACGATTTTCCAAGCTGATTTAGCATTGGAATCTGATGTTGAGAGAATGTTTCATGAAATTAAAGCGAAGTTTGGTCGCCTCGATGTTTTGGTGAATTGTGCTTCGATATGGGAGCGAAAAGACATTTTAGAGTTATCGTCAAACGATGTTACCCGTCATTTTGAAGCGAATGTTTTGGCAACATTTCTCCCCTCTAGATTTGCTGGTCTAATGATGCTTGCCCAATCTGAAGGAGGAAATATTATTACCATCGGTGATTGGGCTCAAGATAGGCCTTATTTGGGTTACAGTGCTTACTTTGCTACCAAAGGTGCAATCCCTGCGCTTACGCGAAGTTTGGCTGTTGAATTAGGAAGTAGAAATCCCAAAGTTCGGGTTAATTGCATTCTTCCTGGCCCTGTTATGCTGCCTCTTGATTTGCCCCTGCAAGAGCGCCAAGAAGCTATCAATGCCACTCTCGTGCGTTCTGAAGGTTCCCCTAAAGATATTTCACGAGCGGTACTATTTCTTGTTCAAAGTGAATTTGTTACGGGAATCGAATTGCCTGTGGATGGTGGTAGAACCATATGGGCAAATGGGAGATAACTTATTTCATCCAGAGTTTTCGATCTAAACTACGGTAACTAATTGCTTCGATAAGGTGGGGGGCAAGAATTTCACTTGCTTGTTCGAGATCTGCAATTGTACGGGCCATGCGTAAAATTCGATCATGGGCTCTAGCGGATAGACCAAGGTTTTCCATTGCGATTTGCAGCAATGATTTACTTTCTTTATTGAGAACGCAAAACTTTCGAACTTGTTTGGAATTCATTCTGCTATTGAGCATAAAGTTTGATTTGCCAAAGCGGAGACTCTGTTTCTCTCTTGCCAAGTTGACTTGTTCGCGCATTGTGGCGCTAGATGTTCCATCTAATGAAGCAGTCAGTTCTTGAAATGGAACAGAGGGGACCTCGATGTGGAGATCGATACGGTCTAAAAGTGGCCCACTGATTTTGCCCATGTATTTTTCAATTGCGGCGGGATAGCATTTGCAAGGATGCTTGGTATCGCCCAGATACCCGCAAGGGCAGGGATTCATCGAGGCAACGAGAACAAACCTTGCGGGGAAAGTAGTGGATTGCAAGGCTCTTGAGATAGTAACTGCGCCCTCTTCGAGTGGTTGTCTTAAAACTTCCAGACTGCGTCTGTTGAATTCAGGTAATTCATCTAAGAATAAAATTCCATGATGTGCAAGGCTGATCTCACCCGGTGCAGGGGTTTTGCCTCCACCCACCATTCCTGCATCGCTGATGGTGTGATGAGGCGATCGAAAGGGTCTGGTAGTAAGTAAGGATTGATCTGAATTCAACCTTCCCAAGGCACTGTAAATACGGGTTGTTTCAAGGCTTTCTTCGAGGGTCAGGGGAGGCAAGATAGTTGCCATTCTTTTTGCCAGCATGGTTTTTCCTGTACCGGGAGAGCCAATCATAATGACATTGTGGCCACCAGCAGCAGCAACAACTAAAGCTCGTTTTGCAGATTCCTGCCCGCGCACATCAGAGAAATCGAAGTCGTACTTATTAAGATTTTCGAAAGCTAAGTTTTCCTCTGGGACTAAAGGAGCAATTACTTTTTGCCCGGTTAGGAAACCCACGGAATCTGAAAGGTTCTGAATTGGATAAATCAAAAGGTCTTTTACTACACTGGCCTCTTTGGCATTCATGATTGGTAAAAGTAAACCTTTAACGCCTCCTTTAGCTGCTGCCAAGGCAATTGAAAGCGCACCTTTAATCGGGCGGAGATTCCCATCTAATGCTAGTTCGCCAACGAATGCATAGTTGACGGTGTTTTTTAATGGGATTTGTTCTGTTGCAGCAAGAATTCCAAGAGCAATAGGGAGATCGAAACTCCCTGCATCTTTTTTTAGGTCAGCTGGTGCAAGGTTGATAACCGTATGCCCGGTGGTTCGGGAGTAGCCCAAGTTGGAAAGAGCTCGTTCGATTCGGTGAATACTTTCCTTGACGGCTTGTTCTGGAAGGCCCACGATTACCGTTTTAGGAAAGCCTGCACTCACATCGACTTCAGCTTCGACAAGGGTAGCATCAATGCCAATTAAGGCGTATGTTTTTAGGTTTGCTAGCATGAACTGGGCTATGGTTCACGGGGTTGATGTTGTTTAAATCTTTTCCTCTTCCTTAGGCCTGTTTTCGTACACCAGCCTAATAAAAGAGAATTTTCCGACTGTGAATAGTATAGATCCAGAAATTATAATAAGCCACAACTTTATTGATCCATGGGCCATAAAACCATACCAAGGCCCATCGGTTTTGCCTTCTTCTGGCGAGCACCAATCGTCAATTTTTATCATGTAAATAAGGTTGAAAGTCAGAAGAATCAAACAAATAATAAACCCTATTATCCCAGGTAAATTCCACAGGAATATATCTGATCCTGTAATGTCATAGGTCTTTCTTGTCGTTGCTATCTGCCGCGTTAAATTGTTGTAACCACAAAAAATGCATAACACAGCATCTTCACTCGCTAATTCTTTAGCACAATTGGGGCACCGTGCAGCCAAGATCATATCGTGCATGCCATAGGCTTTGCCATCATCATCGGGGTCATCCCCAGGTTGTGGTTTTTTTTTGTCCGCTTCTGCCGGCTTTGTTGCTTCTTTGGTGGGAGTTGGTTTTTGTGCTTCAAAAACTTTACTGCACCCTTTGCAACGAACTTTCTTCCCGAGTAAGTCCGGGGGAACAGCGATTACCTTTTTACATTCCGGGCAGGTGATTTTTATCGGGTCTGTCGCAGCCATCTTTCTTCCTCAAAGTTTAGTTGCTTAAAGCTATATAGCTTTAAAATAACCTTTTAGTTAAACTTCTAATCATTAATTTTATCAAATAGTTGTATTTACTTGGAGATCATGTGGCGGAATTAAATCAAAGTAAACTCCTGATCAGTATCGCAACTTATAATGAACACGATAATCTCAGGCCATTGGTTGAGTCTATTAAAAACTTTATGCCCCTTGCCCATGTTCTTGTTGTTGATGATAATTCGCCCGATGGTACAGGGATTCTTGCAGATGCTCTCACGCAAGAATTTTCAAATCTTCACGCAATTCATCGTACTGGTAAGCTAGGTCTGGGTACAGCAATTGTTGCAGGAATGAAGTTTGCTATTGATAACGAATTTGATTATTTCATGAGTATCGATGCGGATTTTAGTCATCATCCAAAATATATACCCCCTATTTTTCAAGGGATGACTGAAAAAGATGTAATGATTGGGTCTCGCTATATACCCGGAGGTGGTACACAAAATTGGCCTTTATCGCGCAAGATTATCAGTACTTCTGTTAATTATTTGGTTAAACTTCTTTTTTGGATGCCTGTTCGAGATGCAAGTGGAGGTTTTCGTTGTTATCGAACTTCGAAATTAAAAGAAGTAAACTTTGGTCGGGTTTGCTCTAAAGGTTATAGTTTTCAACAAGAAATGCTTTTTAGGGTATATCGTTGTGGCAGTAAGTTGGGTGAATACCCGATTATATTTGAAGATCGCAGGGCAGGTTCTTCCAAAGTTAATTGGAAGGAAGCCCTTAGATCAATTTCCCTTCTTATTTATCTTGGCATTATGTCCAGATTCAAACGCAATCTATGAGCAGTCCTACTTCCAAAATCGATACGAGTGAATTTGTTATCAGTTCCTGTTTTTATCGAGGTTTTTACTTTAGTATCTATTGGAATAGTTCTGTTGTTAAAATACTGTTTGCAGGCTTAAAAGATCAGACTTCTCGAGTTAATGCGTTTGCATTAACTCTTCAGAACGAGGTTTTGATTAAGAAAATAAACAAATGTGATCGGTTGGTTTCTTTGCTAGATTCTTTTTATGCGGGGAATCGAATTTTGCTAACCCCTTTGCCTAGCGGGACTTTATTTCAAAAAGAAGTTTGGGATAAATTAGTTATTATTCCTTTTGGGCAGACTAAAAGTTACAAAGAGATTGCGATCGAGATTGGTAACCCAAAAGCATGTCGGGCCGTAGGAAGTGCGTGCGGAAAAAATCCGATTCTTTTGTTGATACCATGCCACAGGGTCATAACCTCTGGTAAAACTTTAGGTGGGTTTTCTTCAAGTTTTAGTTTAAAGAAAACCCTTTTAGATAATGAAGGTGTTAACTTAGCTTGACATTCCCCTGCCCCAAAATTTCCTCGAGTTCTTCGACAGGAAAGCGGTTTGGATTGACTTGAAACGCCCTGCCTAACCTGAGCACACAAAGGTTTTTTGCGTAATCACGAACTGAAAGAAAAACGGGGCAGGATCCCGGGCTTGTTTTTAATATATCTGCTATTTGATTGATCTCGTGAGGCTTGTTTGTGCCTAATGAAACTTGCAAATATAGCCCCTTTGCAAGTTCTTTTGAAGCTTGTTCCACGCTGAATACTCTCTGCAGAATAAGGCCCGGTTCATCTCTTGTGCGTTCTACTTTGCCTTTGAAAAAACAAACACGGTCTTCTTGGTATTCGTCTTTGTAACGAAGATAATCATCAGGCCACATCACACAATCAACGCCCCCATTAAAGTCTTCAATCCTGCAACGAACATATCGGGTGTTGCCGTTCTTGGCTTTCTTGGTATTCATAAATCGGATCTGAGTGATCATGCCTCCGAGGGTTACTTCGTGATCCGCGGGCAAATCTCGCAGTTGTTCACATGAATGTGATGAAAATCTACGAATTTCTTTTTCAAATTGAGTGAGCGGGTGACTTGAGAAGTAAAAGTCTAATACTTCTTTTTCGAACTTGAGTTTTTCTGTTTCATTCCACTCTGGAACTTGAACTAAAACTAATTTATTGTTGGATTCTTCCTCTGTGGGACTTTCAGCGACTTGCGCAAATAAGTTTCCCTGCCCAGTTTTTTTGTCATGTTGCCTGTCAACCGCGCCTTTGATTGCTCTGGGCAAAAGATGCATTAATTGGGCCCTATGTGCCTTAAGGCAATCAAGCGCACCAGCTTTGATAAGCTTTTCGATTACCCCTTTGCTAACCAACTTAGAGTCGATTCGCTCGCACAAATCAAATATATCCCGGTAGGTTCCTAGCTCCATGCGATTACGAACAATCTCTGCTGCAGCGTTATTCCCGCAACCTTTAATTGCCCTAAGGCCAAAAAGAATTTTACCTTCTTCGACTACAAAATCCGAATCAGATGAATTGATGTTTGGTGGGCAAACTTCAACTCCTCCACGACGAGCATCATCAATATGCATCACAAGGCTATCGCGTTTATTTCCATCTTCTATTTCACTGGTAAGCAGTGCAGCCATGAATTCTGGACGATAATGCTGCTTTAAATATGCAGTTTGAAAGCCAATATGGGCATAAGCCGCTGAATGACTTTTATTGAAACCGTAACCACCGAATACCACGATAAGCTGAAAAATGTCACTCGAAGTTTTTTCGTCAAGTCCGCGCTCTTTTGCTCCCCGTATGAATTCTTCTTTTCTTTTATCAATAATATCATGTTTCTTTTTACTGATAGCTTTAATGCATGCATAGGCACTCGATAGTTCGATACCACCCAATTGGTTTAATATCTGCATGATTTGTTCTTGGTAAACCATGACGCCAAAGGTTTCAGAAAGAATCTGTTCCATAACCGGGTGTGCATAAACCGGTTTTTCCCTGCCATGCTTTCGGTTGATATAGGAATCCACCATACCGCCTTCCAAAGGACCTGGCCGGTATAAAGCCATAATGGCGATGATATCGCGAATATTGTCTGGTTTCATGCGCTTGAGCAGTTCGCGTATGCCGCTTGAATCTAATTGAAAAACACCCTTGGCATCACCTTTTTGCAATAAGTCGTATGTAGCTTTGTTATCCAGGGGTATGCTGTTGAGATCTATAATAACTTCATGATTTTTTTTGATCATGCGAACGGCATTATCGAGAGCGGTAAGAGTTCGAAGCCCCAGAAAATCCATTTTCAAAAGACCAACGGTTTCCAAGTCACCCATTACCCATTGAGTTGTGATTACTCCCTCGTCTTTGCGTTGTGATTCATCTCCTTTACGCACAATTCTTTGCAGTGGAACATAATCGGTCAACGGGCCATTGGAAATAACCACGCCCGCAGCATGAGTGCCGGCATTACGATTGGTCCCTTCGAGTTTAAGTGCGATATCAATGAGTTCTTTGATTTGAGGATCATCATTAATGCAGTGTTTGAATTCTGAATTACCATTGATTGCTTCTTGAAGAGTTATACCCGGTGTTTCTGGAACTAATTCGCAAAGTTTAGTTACGCGATCGAGAGGAATATTAAAAACTCTTCCCACATCTTTGATCGCTGCCCGGGCAGCCATGGTTCCAAAGGTTGCAATTTGTGCAACGCTTTCTTCACCATACTTTTCTCTTACATAAGCAATAACTTCCTCGCGCCTTTCCTTGCAAAAATCAATATCGATATCAGGCGCTTCGCTTCGGTTCGGATCAAGGAACCGTTCGAATAAAAGGCCATATTCAAGTGGGTCTACATGGCTAAGTTTGAGAACATAACTAACCAAAGCCCCGCAGGCGGAGCCCCTGGCGCTACTAGGTATTCCCTTGTCGGTTGCAAATCTTACAAAGTCTGCGACGATTAAAAAGTAGCTTGCAAATCCCATTCTGCAAATAATACCAATTTCTTTTTCAATTCTTTCCTTGGCTGCTTCAGGCGGGTTTTCTCCGTAGCGTTCCTTCATGCCCGCATTACATAATTCGGTTAAGTATTTCTCGGGGGTCTTTTTATCTGGTGGGGAAAAAACAGGAAAATGTCTTTTGCTGAAATCTAACTGGATATCACAAGTGTCAGCAATTTCTTGACTTCGCTTAACTGCTTCTTCCTGGTTTGGAAACAGTTTGTACATTTCTTGTGGGGAGCGAATGTAAAATTGATCAGAACCATACTTCATCCGATTTTCATCAGTCCGAAGCCTGCCTGTATTTATGCAAAGTAAAACATCGTGGGCGTTACTGTCTTCCGGTCTTAAGTAATGCGCATCTGATGTTGCGACTAAAGGTAATCCTAGTTTATTTGCAATGTCGATCGCACCGCGGGCGCATTCTTCTTGAATGGGAATTCCATTATTCTGTATCTCAACAAAAAAGCGATTTTTGAAAACTTTAGCAAACCATCGAGCTAAGTCCGCAGCTTCTTGATGCTTTTCTTGAAGGATAAAATCGCTGAATTCACTTGATGCACAACCGCTAAGGCAGATGATTCCTTCGCTGTGTGCTTTTAATATTTCTTTATCTATTCGCGGAACATAGTAATAGCCTTCAAGGAATGCGATTGATGCCATTTTTATAAGGTTCTGATAACCTTTGTTATTTTTTGCTAAAAGGGTTAAATGAAACCCAGCATCACCCCGCTTTTTAGCATCGCGATCTGTTCTACCTTTTGGAGCAACATAAGCTTCATATCCAACTATTGGGTTTACGGAGCCAGCCTTGCATTCTTTATAAAATTCGATCGCTCCGTAAAGATTTCCGTGATCGGTCAGTGCCACCGAATTCATTCCCTGCTGCTTCACATATTTAACAAGTTCAGGAATGCGACTTGCACCATCAAGCAGGCTGTAATGAGTATGGCAGTGTAAATGAGCAAAAGATTTATCCGCCATCCTTGGACACTCCCATGATATCAATGATTGAAATAGACTATTTCAATTTATAAATTTTGATTATCAAGTAAAAAATATAAAAGGTGCGATATTAAGATTGCAGGTTGTCGGGATCGATGATTGCCCGAGCATATTTTGCAAGAATAAGATGTATGGATTGGATTTTCTGCCAATCCGAGTATTTTAATGAAATATCTGAATCCTCATCTTCGGTACCCATACTCTCGGTAGCCAAGGTTAATTGCCTGTGCAGGTATTCAAATAGTTCTGCAAGCCTAGCTGATTGAGCGGGTGAAAGTTTTCTAGGTAAGGGAGGTAGTGGTTTATCACCCAGAAAAACATTGCCATGCTTTATCGAAATTGTTTGGTCTGGTTGTAGGTTGGCTGGTAAATCGTGATCAAATGTTTCTGCGCTTATTGAGGCTTGATCAGTGCCTTGATCTGTGTCATCCGCAAGTTTGGTTTTCCCTGTTGTTTCTGCAATGCTCGAAATTGCATTGATTCGATTCCGAATCTCAACTTCTGAACCAAATAACAGAATTGATCTTCCCAAATTTATTCTATCACCTGGTTTTAATCTGCGAATGTGTATGGTGTTGCCATTAACTCGTGTTCCGTTGGTACTTTCGAGATCCGTAAGAATAATTTCGCCGTTATCATCTTGAATCTTAGCGTGAAATCTACTGATTCTTTCATCACTTAGGCGAATGTTATTGCCTTCTTCCCGACCAATGGAGACAGGCAAATCCAAGGAGCGAAATGCAATACCTTTGTCAGACCCTTCGAGAACATGAATGGTAATTTTTTTTGACATAAGTGCTACAAGCTTACCCCAAAACTAAAACTTATTTCAACATATATTGAAACATAAAACACATCAACTAACAGACTTAATATTAATGGTTATCTGATTGAATATCGATATCGAAACCCCAAAAGCGGAAGTTATTTTCCAAGGATATGGGAATACATGCTGGAAGATGCCGAAACCAAGTTTCCTGTTTTTTGGCAAGTTGTCTGGTTGCAAGATTAATTGCATCTTCCATTTTTTCGATGTTTATCAATCCCTCTAAAAATTGAGCGATTTGAGAATACCCAATGGCTTGCGAAGCTTCTTTGCTAAGAACTGGGTATTTTTTGCGCAAACACTTAACTTCGTCTACCCAGCCTTTTTTAAGTAATAATTTAGTTCGATTGTGGATTCGTTCATGTAATTTATGGCGTGGCATTTGTAACCAAATGCAGCGAATTTTATCCGGGTTGAAAGTACTGTTAGTTGTAATTTCCCATTGTTTTTGAAGCGAACTGATTGTTATTCCTAGGCTTTTCCAAACTTCCAAGGCCCTAATAATTCTGCGACGATCGTTTGAATGTATTTTTTTTGCAGAATCCGCATCGATTTCTTCCAACATACGATAAGCTTCTGCGAAATCAGTTTGCGGAAATTTCTCCTCCAATTCAGAACGAATGTGCTTGGGAATCTCAGGGATTTCAAACAAACCCATCATTAATGCTTTTAAATAAAGTGGCGTCCCCCCAACAAATATGGGTGATTTTCCTTTGGCAATCAATTCCAAAGCTATTTCCTTGGCGGATTTTAGCCAGAATTGAACAGAGCTTGGTTCAGTAGGCTTTAAAATATCTACCATGTGATGCTTGATCATAGCTTGTTCGTCTTGGGTTGGCTTAGCTGTGCCAATATCCATGTCTTTGAAAAGAGTCATGGAATCCATGCAAATAATTTCGGTATTCAGGTGCTGTGCCAACTTGATTGCGAGGTTGGTTTTACCGGATGCTGTTGGGCCCGTAATTATGTAGGAATTTTCAAGTATGTTCATGTCTTCAGAATACTTTCTGAAGGAGAAGATTTAAACCTTAAAGCAGAATCGACAGGGAAATTTAAACTGCCAACATTTCTGGTTTAATGAATGAACCAAACATTGGGTTTTCCAATGCAACATAATCTTGAGCACTAATGCGTATAGATTCAAGGTGAGAATGGCCTGGAACAATAATGCTGGAGCATTTAAGCAGACAAGAATCTACGAGCGTGGAAATTCCGTAAGCAGAACCAAAAGCGGTCACAACGCCCCATTCGCAATCAAAGAAAAGTTCAGACATGTTTAAAGGGTTTGCCATTTTTACCTTCGCATGAATCAAAAGTTCAATTTGGGATTTATCAAGCATTTGATCAGCGGGTAAAACCGCAATTTTGTAACTTTCCATAGTTTTAAGGAGAACAGTTTTGGCGATTTGTCGTCCCGGTGTGTGGAGATATTTTGCAAGTTTTTGGGCTGAAAAAGCGGGAGGATGTTGAATAACATCAAAAGAAATACCCATCGACTTTAAGAAACTATATATGCGCATGATTTCACCTAGTTTTATAAACCCTGATCAAGATATATGATTGTAAATAAATACGGTTTCAAACTAGGCCTCAAATACCCCCTATTCTCCCGATATTATGGTGATATGGTCCGTTTATACCGTTTAATCGGTGTGATAGTGCCTTTCCCTTCGATACCCTGCGAAGGAAAGATCAAACACTTGCTATTTATTGAGAGGGGTTTAGGGTGCTATTTGCAGGCAGATTAGCTTAACGCCATCCCTTGCTAGTAAATATTTATCTGAAAAAGCAGGTTGAGCCCTGCAAGGAGCATTAAGGATCTTCTGAGAAAAAATAGCTTCCCACTTCGTGGAATTAAATTTGTTTAAAAAGAGAGTCCCATCTTCCGCTAATACTAGGTAATGATTATTAAATTTGATTAGATTGCCACTTCCTAGCCCTTCCTTTGCCCATAAAGGTTCACCCGTTTTTAAATTAACACAGCGAAATTCAGCACCAGCTTCTTGCCTTCCATGAAAACCGAATAAGAAACCATTGGAAATAATCGGTGTTCCAAAATGGCAGGAAAGTGATGTGTCATTAGCCCAAGTTTTTTGAAACTTACCCTGGTTAAATTTAAGCGATATTGCTCCCGTTCCATAACTGGCGGTCAAGAATATTTCATCGCCTTCAATCAACGGTGTGGAAGCATTAACGGAAGCATCAAATCTTGCGCGCCATGGAAACATTCCCATATTTGAACCATCCGTTAATTTCAGAATCGAAAGGCCATCGCGTTGAAAAAGTAAAACGGAGTCTTCGCCACCAATTTTGGCAACTACGGGCGATGCATAACTTCCCTTAAAACTTTCACTCTTCCAAATAATGGCGCCATTTTTGATATCTAAGCAAATGCATCCAGCTTTTTTGCCTCCCGCCATCACAATTAACTTTTCATCAATGATCAAAGGTGAGCTTCCGAAACCAAAAAAAATCTTACTTGATTCAAATTCAGAGATCAGATCTTTTTCCCATAAGAGTTGCCCATTGGTGGTATTAAGAGCCCGCAATAATCCATCTGGTGAAATAGAAACGATGGCAGTTTTATTGACAGCAGGTGTGGAGCGGGGGCCATCGCCTCTGGAAAAATCGTCTTTGTAGGTTGTAGCAAAAGATTTTTTCCAATTAACTTTGCCTGATTTTAATGCAAAAGCGGTGATTTCTTCAGCATTTTGATTGCGGTGATGGAGGAATACCGTTTCCGCAAAAACAATCGGGCCACTAAACCCTTCTCCTACGGGTGCCGACCAGATTAATTGAGGTTCTTTTACAAAAGTCTCGATATTGGGAAAAGCTTGGCCATTTCTTTTTGGGCCAAGAAAACCGCTCCAATCTTCCGCGTTAAGGGGGGGAACAAGAAGCACTAAACATAAAACCAAGCTTATTTCGAGATTATTTTTCATGGTAAACCCTAATAAAAGGTAAGGTAATTACAAAGTTCATGGTCTATTTGTAAAAAACTGCTGTTTGCATCTTGTACTACTACGCTAAAATAATCATAGTTCATGTAATTTGATAGTGGATAGTTTTAATAGGGCTTGGTTTTCAAAATTGAAGTACGAGGAAACAAGCAGATGAAATGTCATAAGTGTTCTAAAGTTGCTACGATGCACATTACTGAAATCGTATGTAAAGATAGTGTGCAGGAATGCCATTTTTGTGAAGAATGTGCCCAAAAGTATTTGCAAGAAGAAGTATTGGAAAAAGAAATAATAGAGGTAGATCTTGAGTCTTCTGTAACGAAAATGGTAGAGAATTTAGCAGGCGCTACTGCAGTCGTTTGTGAATCTTGTGCTTTACAGTTTTCTGATTTCCGGAATTCTGGCCGTTTGGGATGTCCTCATGATTACACTGTATTTCATGACGAATTATTGCCCTATTTAGAGAATATACACGGTGAAACCAAGCATTGTGGCAAGTTTCCCACACGATATGGCGCCAATAAGAATATACAAAAAGAAATTGATATTTTAAGAAAGAAGCTTCAAACGGTTATTCAAAAAGAAAAATACGAAGAAGCTGCAGATATCAGAGACAAGATACGATTACTTGAGAATCAGTAAGTTTCAATTTTAAATTTTACAATCGGCCGCTTTAAACTATGATTTGTAAGTACTGCTCCAAACCTGCGACAATACATTTGACCGACATTGTAGGCGGTCAAAAAAAAATCACGAACATTTGTAAAGAATGTGCTGAAGCAAAGCAGTTGCTCAAACAATCTGATAATGATCTCCCGGGAATTTTGCAGGGGTTGATTTCCAAACATATTGGAAAAGAAGCCGATGAATTATCCAAATTGGTGTGTCCAGATTGTGGAACACGGTACATGGATTTTCGTGCCCAGGGGCGTTTGGGTTGCCCGAAAGACTATAATCATTTTAAATTAGGGCTAGAGCCTTTAATCGAGAAAATTCAGCATTCAAAAAAACATCTTGGTAAAATACCCAAGCGCAATCCTGATCTTTCAGGTAAAAGATCTGATGAGATATTAAAAATCAGGCAGGAACTTAAAAAAGCAATTGAGCTAGAATCTTACGAAGAAGCTGCAAGGCTACGCGATTTACTCAGAGAAAAGGAAAGTCCGGATGAATTTTGAATCACTCTCAAAATCTAGTGGTGAATGGCTTAAAGGCTCTGGTATTGAATCGGATATTGTAATTTCCAGCAGAATAAGGCTGGCAAGAAATCTTGCTGGTTTTCCTTTTCCCAATCGAGCCAGTAACTTCCAAAAAGCTGAAATTGAGAACCTTCTAAAAGATCGTATTCAAACACTCGAATTTGAACAAAAGTTCGAATATGTTTCCCTTACCGCCCTCAACACCCTTGATCGTCAATTCCTTGTTGAAAGACAGCTTATTTCCAGAGAATTGGCTGCCAACGATGGCCCTCGTGGGGTGGCACTAGGCAACTTGGAATCCCTCAGCCTTATGGTCAATGAGGAAGATCATTTGCGCCTACAGGTGATGCGCTCGGGCTTTTCGCTCGAGAGTGCCTGGGAAACGATCAACAAGCTGGATGATTTTCTTGAAAAAAAGGTTTCTTACGCTTTTCATGAAGAATTCGGATACCTCACTGCTTGCCCAACTAATGTGGGAACGGGAATGCGCGCGAGTGTGATGCTGCACCTGCCAGCCTTGGATTTCACCAAGCAAATTGATAAAGTTTTTCGCGCATTGCAGCGTATCAACCTTACCCATCGAGGTCTCTACGGCGAGGGAAGCCGTTTTTCTGGTCACTTCTTCCAGATTTCTAATCAAGTTACCTTGGGTAAAAGTGAAAGTGCGATCCTCAATGAAATCTATAGTGTTATTCCTCAAATCATTGATTATGAGAGGCAGGCCCGAGTCGCTTGGAAAAAAGATAATGGACAAATCCTTCAAGATCGTATTTCCAGAGCTTTTGGTACGCTGAGTTCTGCAACCATGATGACATCTGATGAAACGATGGAGCTTTTATCTTATGTGCGGCTTGGAATTCATATGAAGATGATTGAAGATGTGGATATTAACACGGTTAATGAATTATTTATCCAGACCCAACCTGCGCATTTGCAAAAATTAATGGGTAGTACCCTTGATGGTGAAGAAAGAAATACTGCCCGGGCAAAATTCTTGCGTAGCAAGCTTCGAAGTTCAGGATCTACCTCTAATTAAATCCTGACAGAAAATCAATCATGCACAGCCAATCTGTTTTAGACTTGGAATCTTGGCTTGTTGAAAATGCTGTTCCAAGCGGCGGGTGGGCATATTACTCTAATAAATCTGCTTCCATCGAGCCAACTTGTCTGGCTCTCTTGGCCCTTAAAAATAGTAAATATGAATCAAGCAAAGAATTTGCTACCGCTATTACTTTCTTGGAATCTTGCATCGGGGCCAACGGAATTGTGGTTTCACCAAATGGCAGGCCGGAAGCTGTTTGGGTAACTTCCATCGTGCTTTTCACGTTTGTAAAATTAAAGCTTAATGCAAGTGCTATTTCTTTAATGGCCTCTATTTTACTTGAAATAAAAGGCACGGTTACCAAAAGCAATCAAGCCATGGAAATTCATGCCAAGGGAATTAATCCGCAGGTTATGGGTTGGCCCTGGTCGCTTAATACTTTTTCTTGGGTTGAACCCACTGCATGGGCGGTTCTTTCTCTTAGATTGGCTGGGTTGTCGGATAATCGCAGAGTTACTGAAGGTGTTGATTTTCTCCTTGACCGCTTAATGGATGAGGGAGGCGCAAACTACGGCAATAAAACGGTTCTTGGAAAGCTTTTAGATCCGGTACCCGGCCCAACTTCTCTATGCCTACTGGCATTGAATGGCACCAAAGAAGCTACGAACCCAAAGGTTTATGCATCGATTGCATACTTAAAACAAAGTATCTTTGCGCCTTTAGATTTAGAGAACGCCTTTTGGGCGGTCCTCTCATGCTCATTGTATTTAGGTGATAATCCAGATGAAGTTGTTCAGATTGAAAACGCAATTAAAGATCTTTTAGCCAAGTTCTTCAAGGAATTGAGCAGTGAAAATCAACCGTTAGGAAAATCGGTGTGTCGGGTATCTTTGGCGGTTCTTGCAAGTAAGGCTCTTGTAGACAACATTTTTTCAATAAATGTAGGATCGAATAAAGTGGCATTAAGAAAGGCCACTATTCCATCTGAATCTTGGGGTGAATGGGGTAAAAAGATTGTTCGTCGATTACTTATTGATGGTTTGGGCGGGGTTCATGCAAATCAAGGTGAAAGCCTGGTAGCGTGGAAAAGCCTACCCAGTTATGAATATGATGTTCTTTCAGCACTTAGGGAAATGTATCAAACATTTAAACAAAAAGTTCCAATAGCAGGTAAAAAAGTATTTATAAAACCGAATATTGTTGAATTTAATTCAAATAGGCCCATTCACACTAATCCGGTTGTTGTTGAATCGATGATTCGTTTATGCCTTGAAGAAGGTGCTGCAGAAATTGTCGTGGGGGAAGGCTCGGGGCATCGTAGAAATATGGGATGTTTACTACGGGAGTGTGGGTTGGAAAAAGTATTAATCGAGAATAAAATTCGATTTGTAGATATTAACTATGATCAAACCAAAAGAGTTGTCAATTTAGGTGCGAAATCTAAATTAGGGTTCATTTATTTCAGCAAAGAAGCTTATGAATCGGATGTTTTAATATCTGTTCCTAAACTTAAAACCCATCATTGGACGAATGTTACACTTTCTTTAAAAAACTTGTTTGGTATTGCCTCGGGGCAAGCTTACGGATGGCCTAAAAATGAGCTCCACTTCCAAGGAATTGTGAATAGTATCGTAGATATAAATTCAACTAGAAAAGCGGACCTTTCTTTGGTGGATGGTATTGTTGGTATGCAGGGTGACGGCCCTCTTTATGGCGAGCCTATTAATGCAAATGTATTGCTCATGAGTGATGATCCCGTAGCTATTGACGCTACCTGCTCAAGATTTATGGGTTTTGATCCTGCGGGAATTGAACACATAAGGTTATGTTCCAAAGTGGGTTTAGGGAATTTGGCATTAGATAAAATAAAGCTAGTTGGAACGGACTTAGCAAAATTGCCACAATTTAGATTCGAGAGCCCGCCAGGTTTTTAATCTTTATCGCTATTGTGAGCCTTTTTGTTGATTCAAACCGGATGATTTCAAAATAAATTTAATTATTTTGGCAAGATCCGTATAAATGTCTGCGAATGACTATAATAATCCATGTAAGGATTTTTTTTGTTTTGGAGATGACCTAAGATTGTTAAAAGTGTATCTTTGTGAATTGGTACTAGGTCATTAGCTTAAAAGTTTATAGGGCTAATTAAAAAATGTATGAGCGTTTTACTGATCGTGCTCGCAAAGTTATGCAACTTGCCAACCAAGAAGCCCAGCGCTTCAATCATGAATACATTGGCACAGAGCATATTTTGCTTGGGCTTGTAAAAGAAGGTTCCGGCGTAGCTGCGAATGTTCTTAAAAACCTTGATATTGATTTGAGAAAAATCCGGCTTGAGGTTGAAAAAATTGTTCAATCCGGCCCTGATATGGTGACTATGGGGAAACTCCCCCAAACACCTCGGGCTAAAAAAGTTATCGACTACTCCATTGAGGAAGCTCGAAACCTTAATCATAATTATGTTGGTACAGAACACCTTCTCTTGGGCTTATTGCGCGAGCAAGAAGGTGTTGCGGCTCAGGTTTTGATGAACCTTGGCCTTAAGCTTGACGATGTCAGGGAAGAAGTTCTTAATTTGCTGGGGCATAATATGGCTACCGAAGAAACTGGAGGCGGAAGTAGCAGTGGTGAAAAGCAGCCTGGTCGAGGCAAATCTAAAACGCCCGCCTTGGATAGCTTTGGTAGAGATCTTACCGAACTTGCTAAACAAGGGAAACTTGACCCTGTTATTGGTAGGGCCAATGAAATCGAAAGAGTTGTTCAAATCCTGAGCAGGAGAACCAAAAATAACCCTGTTCTTCTTGGTGAAGCAGGCGTTGGTAAAACTGCAATTGTTGAAGGCCTTGCACAATTGGTTATCGATGGAAATGTCCCAGAATTGCTTCGCGATAAGCGTATTGTAGTTCTTGACCTCGCTATGATGGTTGCTGGCACTAAGTACCGCGGGCAGTTCGAAGAACGTATTAAAGCCGTTATGAATGAAGTTCGACGAGCTAAAAACACCATTCTTTTCATTGATGAGCTTCACACCCTGGTTGGTGCTGGTGGTGCTGAAGGTGCTATTGATGCCTCTAATGTTCTTAAACCCGCTCTAGCCCGTGGTGAAATTCAATGTATTGGTGCTACCACACTTGATGAATACCGTAAATACATCGAGAAAGATGGCGCTTTGGAAAGGCGTTTCCAACAGATCATTGTTAATCCACCTTCTAAAGAAGAGGCTGTTGAAATTCTCCGTGGCCTTCGAGACCGATACGAAGCACATCACCGTGTTCAAATCAAGGATGAAGCCCTTGCGAGCGCTGTTGAACTTAGTGATCGTTATATCAGTGGCCGTTGTTTGCCCGATAAGGCTATCGATGTAATCGATGAAGCTGGTGCACGGGTCAGGCTAAAAGCCATGACTAGGCCACCCGATTTAAAAGATCTCGATCAACAAATTGAGAAGCTTAATCAAGAAAAAGAAGCTGCAGTTGCAGAGCAGGATTTTGAAAAAGCAGCTCATTTGCGTGATCAAGCAGATAAACTTAAGAAGAAAAAAGAAACCATCACCAAGGAATGGCGTGATAAATCCCGCGAAGTTGATGGTGTGGTGGATGACGATGTAATTGCTGAAGTGGTTAGCAAAATGACAGGGGTACCTTTAAAACGATTGGAAGATAACGAAACGGCTCGCTTGCTTTCAATGGAAAAGGAACTTCACAAGCAAGTTGTTAGCCAGTATGAAGCGATAGAATCAATCTCCAAGGCTGTGCGTAAGAGTCGTGCGGGGCTTAAAGACCCGAAACGACCGATTGGAAGTTTTATTTTTGCTGGCCCAACGGGTGTTGGTAAAACTTTGCTTGCAAAACGCCTAGCAGCATTCATGTTTGGCGATGAAAATTCCCTTATCTCGATTGATATGAGTGAGTATTCAGAAAAGCACAATGTAAGCCGTTTGGTAGGTGCACCTCCCGGTTATGTTGGATACGAAGAAGGTGGTCAGTTAACTGAAAAAATTAGGCGGAAGCCCTACAGCGTCGTGCTTCTAGATGAAATTGAAAAAGCACACTCTGAAGTTTGGAATATGCTTTTACAAATCATGGAAGAAGGCCGTTTGACTGATAATGTTGGTCGAACCATCGATTTTAAAAATAGTATCATCATCATGACCACGAATATCGGTGCTGCCGAAATTACGGGTAAAGTTGGTGGCTATGGTTTTCATAACCGTAAAGATGAGCAAGCAAACTATTCCAAAATGAAGGAAACGGTCAAGCAGGCGATGGAAAATAATTTCCGCCCTGAATTCCTAAACCGTGTTGATGATATTATTGTTTTCAGGCCACTCACAAGCCCCGATCTCAAGAACATTATCGACATCGAATTAAGCAAGGTTTACAAACGGCTTAAAGAAAAGAACCTTAGGCTTGTTCTTACCGAAGAAGCCAAGGAACTGTTGATCGAAAAAGGTACAAGCCTTGATTTCGGTGCTCGGCCATTGCGCAGGGCAATCGAACACTTCTTGGAAGATCCTTTATCTGAAGACCTTCTTCGTGGCTCTTTTGTTGGCAAAAATCTTATCAACACCAGAGTTGCTGAAGTTGATGGTGAAAAGAAGATATTATTTGAGCCAACTTTTGAAGTTGAGGAAAAAGAAGTGTTAGAGTCTGTCGGCCCTCCAGGTGACAAACCATCAAAAGGTATGGAACCTAAGGTTCCATAAGCTTAAAGCGTCTTAAAATTTAAAAGCCAGCCTTTGACAAGGTTGGCTTTTTTTATGAATGATTGCACTAGCGGAGATGGATCTTACGGATCTTTTCCATGCAATCAAAAGCTGGTTTTGGTTGCCAATCTTTATCAAACAACCCGCAATTTGGAAAGTCAGACGCCGAATCATCTGATAATTCAGCCCAATGAATTGATTGAATGTATCTTTTACTAAGGGCTAAACAAGTGAAAGATTCAGCCCAGTTTGCTTGTGTTGCAGGTGTCTTTGCACCTTTCCAATTGCCAAACACACTGTCCTCTAATTCGCCTTGCTTTTTCTCAGATGGGTATCCAAGGGTAATAGTAAGTGGCATCCCTAAAACTGCGTATAGGTCTAAAAGTCTGGATGTTTCGAGCATATCTCTGCAGAAAGATCCATTCGGGGATGAACCCATGACGATTTCAATATCAATTGCAGCGAGATTAAGCCCTGCCCTGCAAAGATTATCTGTGAAGATAAAAGGGGAAAAAGCCCGCTTTTTTGTGGAGATGTATTCTCCCCACGGTTGAGTTACTCCAATGATAATCTCTAACGAGGAATCAATTTGCTTTGCAATCTCTGCAAGCTTGCATGCAATGCGAAAGTAAGTTTCATCCCCAAATGCAGGTTCTGTAACTACATTTAATCCCGAGCAAATAATCCAACGGTGGATCTTTCCATTATAACGCCTAATTGCAGTATCTAAAAATCGTGCCATTGCAGTTGCATATTGTGATGCAGTACTCGTTGAAGTAGCTAGCCATTCAGGGAGCGACTCTTTAGTCATTTGAATAACAGGGCCGCCAATAACTTCCAAACCGGTAGCTATGCAACTTTCCAAAGCTTGATCTACTTGACTCCAAGAGAAGATACCTTGAGAAGTTTCGATATTTTTCCAGTTGAACCCGACCTGCATGTAATTGAAAGACTTTTCCATTTTGCTTGAAAGAGAGGCAGGGAAAGGTTTAGAAACCTTTGCAGAAAGGCCAGTTTCAAAGGGTTGGTTATCTTGATGCCTGATGTCGAAAATTTGACGCATGTATTCGCGAATTAAAGTATCAGAACCCTGGTAAGCAAATTCGATAGCATTTTGGAGACATTTTTCTTGAAAGGGTAGAGAGGTGTTACTAAAGGCTTTTCCGAATTCTAAAGTTGAGTTGGAGAGTTGATCCCGAAGATCTTTATTGATTTTTAAGCCGCTAAATTCCCAGTCTGCATTAAAGTTCCGGAATTGATTAACTTTGCCCCGAGCTATTTCCATAATTAAAGAATAAGGTAAATCTGATAAAGGCAGGGTTGAAGTTGGTGACATGAAAATGCCCTGACTTCCAATATTCCAAGGTATATTTAGGAAGCAAGAATCAGATTCTTCTTTTTTAAGTGATAAAACATTGTTGTTATTGGATACATTGCAAAAAAAAGGCATGGTGTCTGGGCCACCAGAAAAATGGGATCTCAACAATTCTTTTTCCCAAGTTTTGTCGATTGAATCAGGAATATTAAAAGAAATGTTGCCCATGAGTTCGCTAAGGTATTAATTGTCGGGGAAAACTAAACACACACATTGATATGATATTATTATGGACGGTTAAAAGCGATAAGTGAACAAGAAATCAATGATAATTACTAAGCAGGTATATCCTTGTCTGTAAGAGCAATAATGGTTATTCCGAGTTCATTTGCTAGGATAATTGCTTCTTTTTCGCCTAAAAAAATTGTTTGACCCGCTTCTATAGCTAGTACTTTGCCCCGTGCCTTATGAAGCGTCTGAATGGTATCAATACCGATGGTTGGTACATCAAACCTGCGATCTTGGTTTGGTTTTGCCACTTTAACTACAACAAACCCGCCTGATTTGCAGTATTCTCCCGCACGAGTTATGTTTTTATCAGTGCCTTCAATAGCTTCGACGGCTAAAACAGCCCTATCTTTAACAGCAACACTTTGCCCCACATCCATTCGACCCATTTCACGCGCAAGTTTCCAGCCAAAATAAATGTCCTGCATCTCAGAATTCGAAGCAGACCTGCGGGTTAATGTTCCTGGTTGCACTAGAATCTCCGGTATGTAATCAAGGGCGGATGCAAAGTTTATACCATCTTTGGCGAATTCTTTAATAATTGATAGCAAGAGTGTATCATCTTTATTATCAGCTCTTTTGCGAAGATACCAGAAGATTAAAGTTCGTAAATCAGGTGCAAGGTTGAATATTTTCCATGGTTTGTGAAGAAGATTCGCCTTATGAATCTTGCCCGCCATCACCACATTTTTAACCCCATGCTTTTTAAACCGATTGATCATCTTTCCCAACTGTGCGGGGCGTGACCAGTAAAAATGGTCGACCAAGTCTTTAAGCTCCGCGCCTGCTTCTTCCGTGATTCCAACACACACAACAGGGAAACCTAATCTGCGTGCAGCTTGGGCAAATACTACAGGAAACTGACCATAACCTGCTAATAACCCAACGGTTTCTTGGATGTGTCTTGCATGGTTCATCGCTTAGATTTCTCAACTTCCATTAAGCATTCGATTTCGATGACCGAGAGTCTTATTCATCTTCCTGAATGTTCAATTGTTTTTTAATCTTTTTGATGTCTCTAAAAATGTCGGGAAGCTTATTTAGATAAATAAGGATTCGCTTTTCATCTCGTTCTTGGCGGGCAGGAATGCCAAGTAATCGTTCCCCTTTGCCTGCAGTTCGCATTACTGCGCTTTTGGCACCAACTACAACCTCATCAGCCAAGGTAACATGGTCTGCAAGGCCAGCTTGCCCAGCAACCACCACATAATTTCCAGTAGTACAAGAACCAGCAATACCAACTTGTGCGACCAATAAATTGTGTTTGCCAATCTCGCAATTGTGCCCAATCTGAACCAGATTATCCACTTTCGTTCCCTCACCTATGCGAGTGGGGCCAAAAGTGCCTCGATCAATCGTAGAGCAGGCTCCAATTTCAACATGATGCTCTAGTTCGACATTACCAGTCTGGGGGATCTTTTTATGAATACCATCAGTGGTTTTGTAACCAAAACCATCCGCACCAATCACGCTGTTAGCATGAATAGTGACATAATCGCCAATGACACAATCATCATAAATTACAACATTAGGATGAAGAACAATGTTGTTTCCCAAGGTGCAATTACGCCCAATAGATACCCCGCCATGAATAATACAATCGGTTCCAATAATAGAGTTATTTCCAATGCGAGCAAAAGGCAAAA
>Ga0194051_1000218_pt1 | contig 33500 bp, 30 predicted proteins | sample SepL2320m_MetaG_FD_161275 | JGI IMG/M metagenome (GOLD analysis project Ga0194051, IMG submission 161275) | Anoxic zone freshwater microbial communities from boreal shield lake in IISD Experimental Lakes Area, Ontario, Canada - Sep2016-L239-20m | ecosystem: Environmental > Aquatic > Freshwater >... | reverse complement strand
TTTCAAGGGGGCCTATTGTGCGCCGCACACTGGATTTAGCACCTCCGGGCACCCGGTTGCCACAATGAATCGTCGTCTGGTCACACGGTTGCCCGCTTCGGACCCGATTCTATGCCTGACGGCGACTTCGACCACCCCGGAAACAGGCAGAAAGGAAGAATCGCATGGCGTCATCGCCCCTGAAGGTCTGGTGGCATGAATTGAACACCTGGGAACCCGACCAGGCACGTCACTTCTATAACGTCACCCTCGGCTGGGATTTCCAGCCCACCACCCTGCCCGACGGCACCTGCTACTGGCTAGCCCACAAGGAGGGCCGCGCCGTGGGCGGACTCTTCCACCTCACCGAACCCGACTTCGAGGGCATCCCGTCCCATTGGATGACCTACTTGGCGGTGGACGACATCACGGCTGCCCAGATCCGGGCCCGGCAAGCCGGCGGTGAGATTTTAAGGCCCTCCTTCCGACTTGCCGGCGTGGGTCGCCTCTCGGTTGTAAGCGACACCGCCGGTGCCATCATCGGGTTGATAGAGCCCGAAGGCTACGCGCCGGAGATAAAAGTACCTGTCCACTAGTTCGGACGGCTTTGGCGCTACCCCGGCGGACCGAAGAAAGGTTTCCTCTATCCGGAACGAGGAAACCTCCCGACCGTGCCTGAACTGCTGCTGATCGCTCTCGCCTCTGGCTTCATCTTCCTCGCGGCGATCGTGCGGGGCTATTCGGGCTTTGGCTTCTCGCTGCTCTCCATCACAGCCCTGTCACTGATCCTCACCCCGGCTCAGGTCATTCCCGCCATCTTCCTGCTTGAGATCGCGGCAAGCCTTCACCTGCTTCCATCGATCTGGAAGGACGTGCACTGGGGTTCGCTCGCCGCCCTCATGGTCGGCGCGTTGATTGGAACGCCATTTGGCGTCTACGCACTCGCCAATGCCCCCCAGGCTCCCATGACGATCGCATTGGCTTGCTTTGTGCTTGTTGCGACTTTTCTGCTATGGCGGGGCTTCACCCTCAAGACCATGCCCTCGAAAGCCGCAACTCTCGCCGTGGGCACGGCAACCGGCCTTGCCAATGGCGCCTTCGGCATGGGCGGTCCGCCCGTTGTTCTCTTCTACTTCGCAAGCCCGGCGGGCCACGCCGCTGGGCGCGCCTCGCTCATCGCCTATTTCCTGTTCACAGATGTGGTGGGCTTGGGTTTCCTGGCTCGCGAGGGACTGGTCACCAGGGAATCGGGTCTTCTGGCCCTCGCCTTCCTGCCCGCGCTGATCGCAGGCATCTGGCTGGGATCACGCAGCTTCAAGGCGGCCGACCCGCAACGGTTCCGCCGCATCGTGCTGACCATTCTCGCCTGTCTGGCCGCGCTCACGGCCATCAAGGCGGCTGTGACGTTATGAGGCGTGACCGGCGGCGGAGACCCCCTTCAACCCAAAGCACGCCATGACCATCCTGCAGATTGGCACACGGCTCTCCCAAGCTTTTGTCGCGCAGCTGCACCCGGCGAAGCGTCGGACGTCAATCTCCGAACTTAAGACTCCCGACGAGTACCTGCTTCGCGACATCGGACACACTTGCATCAGCGTTCAAGTCATGCGGAGCACTTGGGCAGTTACATAAATCTCTTTTATGATCGTGGCAATTGTCACACTGCCGTTGTGAAGCACGTAGTAAAACTACTCGCATTCAACAGGAGGCTGCGCGCAATGAACAAATTGTCATTCTTCGCAGATTCTGCCGCCCTGTTTGCCCGCAGAGAGCGGAGTGAGGGGCGTGACGCCTATTCGGTGCTCAACCGGTTCGACGAACACATGCTCAAGGACATCGGCCTGTCGCGCAGCGATGTGGAGCGGCTCGGCCGCAAACGTTGATATCGTACGGAAGGACAAGCCATGCCAGCCAACTCGCTCACCAGCCGTAACCAGCACTCATTCGCAAAATTTGGGCGCACGCGCACCTATGGCACGCCGCGCCATCTGAACGACTACCTGCTCAAGGACATAGGCATCACTGCCGACAACCTCGGCCTCTCACGCAAGCGCTGATTTATTTATCTTTCTTCTCACCCCAGCCTCAGCCCCGGTTCCGCCGGGGTTTTTTGCTTAAGGTGAACAGATCGCGTGTGCGGCAGATCTCATAAGCCCAAGCGCCGCGGCCCTAGACGAGCTCTGTCGCGAGGCAACTGAACGACCGTCGCTTGGTTGCCTAACTCAGGCCCCCCGCAGGCCGGTGCTTTTTTCTTTGTGGGTGAAGGTAACCACTGGGCGAATTCACCCTGCTAGATATCCAATCCGTCTTCGCTCACGAACTCGGCGCGCTCCGAGATGAAAATAAAGCGTTCTTCGGGCTTGTTGCCCATGAGCTGCTCGACAATCCTGGCGGTGTCGGCGCGTGCGGCGTCTTCTAGAGTGACGCGCAGCAGATGGCGCTTCTTCGGGTCCATCGTCGTTTCCTTGAGCTGTGAGGGCAGCATTTCACCCAGGCCCTTGAAGCGGCTGACCTCGACCTTGCCACGACCCGACATTTCGGTGCGCATCAGCTCCTGGCGATGTTTCTCGTCCCGCGCATAGGCAACCTTCGGGCCCTGCGCCAGCTTGTAAAGCGGCGGGACAGCAAGATAGAGGTGCCCTTCGTCGATCAGCTTCGGCAATTGGCGATAGAAAAAGGTCATCAGTAGGGATGCGATGTGGGCACCGTCCACGTCGGCATCGGTCATGATGATGATCTTGTCGTAGCGCAGGTCTTCCTCGCGGTAGGACGAAGCGGTGCCACAGCCCAGGGCCTGGATCAAGTCGGCGAGTTGCTGGTTACCGGCAAGTTTGTCCTTCGTTGCTGATGCGACATTGAGGATCTTGCCGCGCAAGGGCAGAACGGCCTGCGTTTCGCGATTGCGCGCCTGCTTGGCGGAGCCGCCGGCCGAGTCACCTTCGACGATGAAGAGTTCCGAGCCATCCTTCTGCGTGGCCGAACAATCGGCCAGCTTGCCGGGAAGGCGCAGCTTGCGAACGGCCGTCTTGCGTGAGACGTCTTTCTCCTGGCGGCGCTTGATCCGCTCTTCGGCGCGGTCGATGATGAAGTTGAGCAGACGGTCGGCCTGGGCCGGATGCCCCGTGAGCCAATGGTCAAAATGATCCCGCACCGCGTTTTCGACGATGCGCATCGCTTCGACCGTGGCGAGCTTGTCCTTGGTCTGGCCCTGGAACTCGGGCTCACGGATAAAGACAGACAGAAGCGCGCCTGACGAGGTCATCACGTCGTCGGCAGTGATCACCGAGGCACGCTTGTTCTGGGTCATGTCCGCATAGTTGCGGATCGACTTCGTGAGCGCGGTACGAAGCCCCTGCTCATGCGTACCGCCCTCGGGCGTGGGAATGGTATTGCAGTAGGAGGACGAGAAGCCATCGTCGCCGCCGAACCAGGCCACTGCCCATTCGACCGTACCGTGGCTTCCTTCCTTTTCAACACGACCGGCAAAGATCTCATCTGCCACGCGGTGCTTGCCTTCGATGCGCTCGGCCAGGAAGTCCTTCAACCCGCCGGGGAAGTGGAGCACTGCCTTGTCAGGCGTCTCCTTGTCCTTGATGAGCGAGGCATCGCAGGACCAGCGGATCTCGACGCCGCCGAAGAGATAGGATTTGGACCGCGACATCTTGTACAGCCGCGCCGCAAGGAAGGTGGTGTTGCCCTTGCCGAAGATCTGCTCGTCCGGGTGGAACGACACCTTGGTGCCGCGGCGACCCGACACCTTGCCAAGGTTCTCAATGGGACCTGTGGGCTTGCCGCGGCGGAATTCCTGACGATAGAGCTGCTGGCCGCGCGCCACCTCAACGATCACATGGTCGGACAGTGCGTTGACCACGGAGACGCCGACGCCGTGCAGGCCGCCCGAGGTTTCATAAGCGCCTGAGTCGAATTTGCCGCCCGCATGCAGCGTGGTCATGATGACTTCGAGGGCGGACTTGTCCTTGAACTTCGGATGCGGATCGACGGGGATGCCGCGACCGTTGTCGATAACGGAGAGATACCCGTCCTCGGTATAGCTGACGTCGATCCATGTGGCATGTCCGGCCACCGCCTCGTCCATCGCGTTGTCGAGAACTTCCGCAAAAAGATGGTGCAGCGCCCTTTCGTCGGTGCCGCCGATGTACATGCCGGGGCGGCGGCGGACGGGCTCAAGCCCCTCCAGCACCTCGATGTCTGCAGCGGTATAGCTCTCCTCACCGCGCGACTTTGCTGGCCCCCTGTTGGCAGATGGCTTGGGCGCGGCGGGCAAATCGTCGAACAGTGAGCTGGAGTTGGCGGGCTTGGCCATTCTTGTTCCTGAATCGTTTCAGGCGGTGAGTATCCTCTCATGGGGGTCGCTTGCAACACTTGACTTGGGTGGGTGGTCCCGGGCCTTCTTGGCGCATGCCCGCGCCTGTGCTCATTGCCAACCGTCCGACGCTGCCACGTCTGTTGCTGCTGTTCTGGGTAGCAGAGATTGCCGTTGGGTTGTTTTTTGTCGCTGCAGGCTATGAGGTTCTGGGGCCAAGCGAAAACGGTGGCGCGGCAGTGCTGATGCTGATGGGGCTGTTGCTGACGCTCTCAGGCATCATCATGGTTGGTCATTGCTGGCGGATCGCCAGGCTCGCCGGGAACGCGATCGAATTGACCGACGCTGGGCTTTTGGACCGACGCCTGTCCGCCCATCCCCTCCCGTGGGACGCCATTTCATGGAAGGTGATCTTCAACGGACGATCATACGCTGTGCAAATGGACGTGTCAGAGCCTGCCCGAAGCGCAGCGGAGATCGCGTGGCCGGCCCGCGCGCTTGGCCTGTTCAGCCGAATGCTGCGGCAACCGGAATTCAACGTGGCGTCATTGGGCACCGGCCTCTCTGCCCATGACATCGGCGAGCGGATGTCATCGTTCAAAGCATCCGAGGGCTGAAAACGACGTTCCACAGGCAAAGCGCGTCGGGATTACTTGACATCGGCTTCAAGCGGGAGTTTCCTCGCAGATAACAAAATTGCTTCGCAGCAATCGACTCACACCAAGGGGATTGGCCCAGCCCGCTGCGAGGATAATGGCTGGTCAATGGGAGAAACGCATGTCTGACCTCAATCAACGCATTGAGGCGATGTACCAGGGCGATCGCCGTGGTGCATGGCTATTCGTGCTGGCACTTTGGGTTACCATCATCTTCGTCCTCGTTATGTCGTGGCCCTACATCCCGGACACCGGGGTGAGGGTCGTGGTGCTGATCGCGGCTGTCGCGCTGCTCATCTTCAACACGGCGTCAGTGAGCGCCATGCTGCGCCACTACGCAGAGGACAAGAAATTCATCTATTCTCTCGACATCAAGCATCTCGATGAGATGAGGAAGGGACGCTGACCATGGCCCGCTACACCCCTCCCGAACAAAGCCGTTTCATGCAATGGGTCGACATCATATTTGTTGTCGCCGCCATTTTCCTCGCCTTGTGGCTTCCGCTGCAGGCGGGCTGGGCGGGTGTCTCCCGCTCGATCGTGAAAATCGAGAACCCGACATGGGAAGCACTTGGCCAGACCCCGGCGCAGGTCGAGCAGTGGGTCAAGCTCGGCTTCGCCGACGCGGCAGCCGCGCATGACATCATCCAGAACAAATTCGACTATTCGATCGACTGGGTGCAGCTCTTCCTCCTTGCGGCGGTGATCGCCGGCTACTTCATCTTTCTCTTCCGCGCTTCCGACAAGGAATATCGTGAGGTGATCGCGGAAAAATTCGACGACAAGAAAAAGTGAGGGTACAGCCATGTGGATCATGATCGCAAATGCCGGCTGGGTTCTGGCCGCCGCCCTCTTCCTCTGGATGCTCTATGACTGGTTCCGCGTCGATACGACCTATTCCGAGGCAACCCTGACCTCGTCTCGCGAAGGCGAGATCGAGGCTGTCCAAGAATCCCACAAGGTCTGAGGGGCGACAGATGTCAAACGCAACTGCTTCTGCTGCAGATACGGTGAAAAGAGTTTCACTGCTGCGCATCCTCGGCCCGGGCCATGTCTGGGCGCTGGGTGTCGGCATCGTTCTGGTCGGCGAATACACCGGCTGGAACTTTGCCGCCGACAAGGGCGGCACGCTCGCCGCGCTGATCATCTGCTGGGTGATCGGTCTTCTCTACACCTCCGTCGCCATGATCGATTCCGAGGTGACCTCGACCGTCGCCGCAGCCGGCGGTCAATATGCGCAGGCCAAGCACATCGTCGGCCCGCTGATGGCCTTCAATGTGGCACTCTACCTCGTATTTGCCTACACCATGCTCGAGGTGTCCAACGCCATCCTCATCGCCGACACGGTGAAATCCTATGCCGGTGATGGTTTCACTGACTGGCACTATAAGGGCATCATCGCCATCGTCATCGTCGGGCTCGCCGCGTTGAACTACCGCGGTGTGCTGATGACGCTGAACGTCAACTTCGTGATCACGGCCATTGCCTACCTGGCCATCATCGTCCTGTTCTTCTCGGTCCAGCCGTGGAGCCAGGGAACGATCCTGAAGCTGAACGAAATGGTGACGCCGAAGAATGCCCTGCCATATGGCTGGATCGGCGTCATCGCCGCCTTCCACTGGGGCATCTGGTACTACCTCGGCATCGAGGGAACGACACAGGCCGCAGAAGAAGTCCGCTCGCCGGCCCGTTCGCTGCCCTATGGCACCATGGCCGGCATGATTACGCTGCTCATCGGTGCCTCGCTGACCTGGTACATCTGCGCTTCGCTGATGCCCTGGCAGTATCTGGGCTTCACCTACTACCCGCTTCTCGATGCCGGCAAGCTGACCGGCAGCAAGTTGCTGGAAACCATGATGTTCACGGCCACCATCCTCGCCGCGCTGGCCTCGGCCAACGGCTGCATCAACGATGCCGCCCGGGCTTGGTTCTCGCTCGGCCGCGACCGTTACCTGCCGCCGTGGTTCTCCGCCGTGCACCCCGTGTACCGGACACCCTACCGGTCCATCATCTTCCTGGTGCCGATCGCGCTGGCCTTCGCCTTCATCGCAAACCTTGGGCAGGCGATCACGTTCTCGATCCTCTCGGGTGTGCTCCACTACACGTTCATGAGCATCAACATCATGATGTTCCGGAACAAGTGGCCGCTCGGCACGATCCAGCGCGGATACACGCATCCCTTCCACCCGCTGCCGGCGATCGTGCTGCTGGCGCTGTGCGTGGTAACCTACTTCGCCATCTTCCTTGGCTATGGTGCCCAGCTCACGGCCATGGTGGTGTTCTACGTCATCATGTCGCTGTGGTTCCACTTCTACCGCTACCGTTATGTGAAGCGCGGCGACCAGTTCACCATGCCGTGGCCCAAGCCATTGGGCTACTGAACCTCAACAGCAACCAGGCCCGCCTTTCGAGGCGGGCCTCATAAATTCTGGCAGCCTGCATGTGGCAAATGATCATCGGAACGGCTCTGGCCGTAGCGCTCGCAGCACTTCTCGCGCGCCATGTGATCTCGACTGCTCGGCGACGCAAGGCCGAGCCGGACCGTTTGCTTTCTGCGGCAGCCGCCGTGCTGGAAGACCCCCGCATCAACGCGGGCATGACGGCAGGCACCTATATTCTGACCGGGCGCTACAAGGGGCGCGTGGCCGAGGTGAAGGTGGTGGCCGACACACTGGCGGTGCGCAAGCTGCCCAGCCTGTGGTTGATGGTCACGATGCCGGGACCACTGCCCGTGGGGGCAACCCTGGACTTGATGATGCGCCCGGGCGGAGCCTCCAGCTTCTCGAACTTCGATGATCTGCCAGTAACCGTGCCCAACCCGCAAGGCTTCCCGCGGGACGCGGTCATCCGCACCGATGACGCAGCGCGCATGCTCAACCCAATGATCATCTCCCGCCATCTTGCACTCATTCACAGTCGATACGGTAAGGAACTCCTGATTACGCCCAAGGGTCTGCGCATCGTGTTACTGGCAGGGGAGGCAGACCGGGCACGCTATGGCGTGTTCCGCCAGGCCGACTTCGGAGACGTCACAATCGATCCGCAGATGGTAACCGATAGTCTCGATCTGATGATAGCCTTGCGCCACAACATCGAAATGCGGGAGACGCCATCCTCATGATCGAAAAGCCGGTGAACCCCTATGCCGTTCTCGCTGCCGCCGTCATCCTGCCCGGCGCCGGGCATGTGCTGCTCGGCAAGACGCAGCGCGGACTGATGTTTTTGTTTTTCACCGTCATTCTCGGATGGGTGAGCCTGCGTCTCACCCCGGAGACAGCAAGTTTCTTCTCGCGTCATGCAGGCGGTATCCTGATCTACGGCTTCTCGGTCATCGATGCCTACAAGACAGCACGTATCAACTGGGAATTGGCGAAGTACTCCAACCGCAAGACCAAGGCACATCCTCCAGGCGAAGCCTGATCGGCGCGACCACAGACCGGCCACGTTGCAATCGCACATTTCTCTTTTGAATGACGGTTCAAGGCGCTATAGGCGCTTTAATCCCTCATACACAGGAGTTTCGATGAAATGACCAATTGGCCCGTGCACGCCGCGTGGAATGGCCCCATCGTGATGATCGGCTTCGGCTCGATCGGCAGGGGAACCCTGCCGCTGATCCTCCGCCACATCAAATGCGATCCCAAACAGATCACGGTCATCGACCCCGACGCGTCCAGGAGCCAGCTGGTTGAAAAGCAGGGCGCCTCCTACATCAAGGCGGCGCTCACCCGGAAGAACTACCGGCAGGTGCTGAAGCCCTTGCTCACGGCTGGTCCGGGCCCCGCCTTCATCGTCAATCTCTCCGTCGACGTCGCGAGCCTCGATATCATGCGTCTCGCGCGCGAAACCCATGCGCTCTACATCGACACGGTTATAGAGCCGTGGCCGGGCTTCTACTACAACACCAAGTTGCCGCAGGGCGAGCGCACCAATTATGCCATGCGCGAGCACATGCTGGCGCTGAAGAAGGCCCTTGGGCCCGGTCCTACTGCCGTTTCCTGCTGCGGCGCCAACCCCGGCATGGTGTCGTGGTTCGTGAAGCAGGCGCTGATGGACATCGCCAAGGCCACCAAGACCAAGGTTGCCGAGCCCACCACGCGCGACGGCTGGGCCAAGCTGATGAAGAAACTGGGCGTCAAGGGCATCCACGTCGCCGAGCGCGACACGCAGCGCACCAAGGAGTCGAAGCCCTTCGGCACCTTCGTCAACACCTGGTCGGTCGAAGGCTTCATCTCCGAAGGCCTGCAGCCAGCGGAGCTCGGCTGGGGCACGCATGAGAAGAAGTTGCCGCCGAAGGGCAAGCGCCACAAGACGGGTTGCGGCGCAGCGATCTACATCGAGACCCCGGGTGCTGACACCCGCGTGCGCACCTGGACGCCGACCGAGGGGCCGCACTTCGGCTTCCTCGTCACCCACAACGAGGCGATCTCGATCTCGGACTATTTCACTGTCCGATCAGGCCGCAAGGTTACCTATCGGCCGACCTGTCATTATGCCTATCACCCGTCGAACGACGCTGTGCTTTCGTGGGTGGAGATGCTGGGCAATGGCGGCAAGCACCCCAAGGATTTCTATGTCCTCGACGAGAACCAGATCGCCGACGGCCGGGATGAACTGGGCGTACTGCTTTATGGCCACAAGAAGAACGCCTACTGGTATGGCTCGCAGCTGTCGATCGAGGAGGCGCGCAAGCTCGCCCCGAACAACAGCGCCACGGGCATGCAGGTGTCCTCCGCCGTGCTCTCCGGCATGATCTGGGCTATCGAGAATCCGATGGCCGGTATCGTCGAGACTGACGAAATGGACTACAAGCGCTGCCTCGCAATCCAGTCTCCCTATCTTGGACCCATGCGCGGGGTCTACACCGACTGGACTCCACTCGACTCGGTGATCGAGCTCTTCGCCACCGATTTGGACCGCAAGGATCCCTGGCAGTTCCAGAATATCCTGGTGCGTTAAACACCTACTTTCATGGCCGGGCTTGCCCGGCCATGATATTTCCCGATTCGCATTGCAATCGAGGGACCATGACAAACCTCCGCCGCACCACCTTGCTCGCCACGGCTTTCCTGGCCTTCACATCTCTCGCCATGGCCGAGCCCAAGCCCGGCATCGCCATGCTTGGTGACCCCGCACTGCCGCCCGACTTCAAGAGCTTGCCTTACGCCAACCCCGATGCTCCCCAAGGCGGTGAGTTGCGCCAGGCCGTCACCGGTTCCTTTGACAGCGTGAACCCGTTCATCGTGAAGGGTCAACCCGTTACAGGAACGCGAACCTATGTGTTCGAGAGCATGTTGGGCCGGAACTGGAACGAGCCCTTCTCGCTCTACGGCCTCGTGGCAGAGACCATAGACGTATCGGACGACCGCCAGACCTTCACCTTCAAGATCAGGCCGGAGGCCAAGTTCTCAGACGGTACGCCCGTCACCGCGGCGGATGTCGTGTTCTCGATGGAGACGCTGCGCGACAAGGGACGGCCCAACTTCAAGAACTCTTACTCAAAGATCACCAAGGTCGAAACACCGGACGATCACACCGTCACCTTTCATCAGGAGTCTGGTGACCGTGAACTGCCGATGATCGTCGGCCTAATGCCGATCGTCCCCAAGGCGCAATGGCAGGATAAGGACTTCGCGCAAACGACGCTCGGCCCCATGGTGGGATCCGGCCCCTATGTGATGGACAAAATCAAGGCGGGCGAGACAATCACCTTCAAGAAGAACCCGAGCTACTGGGGCAAAGACCTTCCGATCGGCAAGGGCCTGTGGAACTTTGATACGGTGCGCTTCGACTACTACCGAGATGCCAACGCCGCCTTCGAGGCCTTCAAGTCCGGCCTTGCGGACGTGCGGATCGAGACCGACCCAGGCCGCTGGAATACCGGATATGACTTTCCCGCCGTGAAGGATGGCAAGATCACGCTGGAGAAGGTGGAACAAAGAACACCCGCCCCGGCCTCGGGCTTCATCTTCAACACCCGCCGCCCGATTTTCGAAGACCCCCGTGTGCGCGAGGCTCTGGTCATGGCCTTCGATTTCGAATGGGCCAACACAAACCTCTTCAACAATGCCTATCGCCGCACTTACGGCTACTACGCCGGCTCCGAACTCTCGTCCGAAGGAAAGCCTGTGGACGATGCCGAGAAAGCTGTATTGGGCGATGCGCTGGCAAAACTGCGCCCGGACTTCGTCGATGGGAGCTACAAGCTTCCGGTCAGCGACGGATCGGGGCGGGACCGCAAGCTGCTGCGAAAGGCCGTTGGACTCCTCGCCGAGGCGGGATGGACGATGGGTGACAAGGGCTTGGTCAACGCCAAGGGCGAACCCTTCACCTTCACCATCCTCGTCAAGGACCGCGACCAGGAAAAGATTGCCCTGCATTACCAGCGCACGCTGCAGGCCATTGGCATCACTGTGAACGTCCGCATCATCGATGCGGCACAGTTCACGTCGCTTCAAAACACCTATGACTATGACATGATCCCGGGAACCTGGTTCAACTCGCTGTCACCTGGCAACGAACAGGTTCTCTATTATGGATCCGATGGCCGCACGGTGCAGGGCACGCGCAACTATCCCGGGGTCGCGGACCCCGCAGTTGACCACGCCATCCAGTCCATGCTCGACGCCAAGACGCGCGAGGAATTCGTGGCTGCCGTTCATGCCGAGGACCGACTGCTCGTCTCTGGCTTCTATATGGTGCCGTTCTTCGATGCCGGCGGCCAGTGGGTGGCAAGATGGAACACCACAGGTCGCCCCGAGACTCAACCGCTGCCCGGCTTCGAGGCGACGACGCTCTGGCATAACAAATGACCTTTGCCGGCGCCCGACCGCCGGTGCGCCTGAACCTTGCGCGCTACTGCCTATCCGGAAAGCCCGCTGAGAAGACGGCCTTGATCGTCGCGGGAGCGGCGACGCAACGCTGGTCCTATGCGGGGCTGGAAGACGTCGTGCTGCGACTGACCGAAGGCCTGCGTCGCGAGGGCCTTGAACCCGGCGCCCGGCTGTTCATCCGGATGGGTAATTCCCTCGATTACGCTCTGATGTTCTTTGCGGCAAACGCCATTGGTGCGGTGCCAATCGCCGCATCGCCGATGCTCACGCCGCGCGAGGTGGCAGCCCTCATCACCTTCAGTGGTGCACGCCTGATGGCGTGGGACGGCCTGCTGACCCTGCCCGAGATGGAGGGCGTCTCCATTCTGACGCCGGAAACCATAGGTCGCCTAAAAGGGACCCCCGCCGGAAGCTACGCTGATACGGGCGCCGACGATCCCGGCTACATGATCTTCACCTCCGGCACATCCGGAACGCCCAAGGGCGTGCTCCATGCGCAGCGCGCCATTTGGGGCGGCGGCCAATGTATGAGGGATGGTACGGCATCGGCGCCTCGGACGTCGTGCTCCACACCGGCGCCTTCAACTGGACCTATACGCTGGGCACGGGCCTGTTCGATCCCTTTGCCAATGGCTGCACCTCGGTTGTCTACGCGGGCGAGAAAGATGACCACATTTGGGAACGTCTCATTGCCGAACACGGTGTGACAATCATGGCGTCCGTTCCGGGCATCTACCGCCACCTGCTCCGCACCGGATTCCGCCCGTCCTCCACGCTTCGCCATGGCCTGACGGCGGGCGAGCCCCTGGCGCGGCCCCTCCTCGACGTCTGGCGGGAACAGACGGGGCGCGAACTCTACGAGGCTCTCGGGATGAGCGAAATCTCGACCTACATTTCCTCCGCGCCCTCCGTACCGGTTCGGCCCGGATCACCGGGCAAGCCTCAGAAGGGGCGTTCGGTGCGGATATTGGAGAATGGCGAGATCGCCGTTCACCGCTCCGATCCGGGGCTTTTCCTTGGATACTGGGGAGAGGACCGGTTTAATAGCGAGTGGTTCGCCACGGGTGACACTGCTGATATCGACGCTGATGGCTATGTCTGGTGCCATGGCCGCATCGACGACATGATGAATGCCGGTGGCTTCCGCGTCTCGCCGCTGGAGGTGGAAAAAGTGCTGCTGCTTCACCCGGACATTGCCGAGGCCGGCGTGCGCGAATGGCGCGTTTCCGAGACGGCCTCGATCATCGCCGCATTCGTTGTCCCACGGGTCGGTGCCAGCGTTAACGAAGACGCGGTTCTGGCCTTTATCAAGGACAGGCTGGCCGCCTATAAGTGTCCAAAGCAGATCTGGTTCGTGCCCGCGCTCCCGCGAACCCCAAACGGCAAGCTCAATCGGAAAGCGCTGGAGAGACCCTGAGCCATGGCTGAACGGTTCACCATCGACGTCGTCTCGGACGCCATCTGCCCTTGGTGCTTCCTCGGCAAGCGCCGCCTCGACGCTGCTCTCGGGGCACTCGACATGGATGTGTTCATCCGATGGCGACCCTACATGCTGGATCCCACCATTCCGCCGGAGGGCCTTGATCGCAATGAATACATGCTCAACAAATTTGGCCCGGAGCGCATCAAGACCATTCACGATCCCCTCATCGACGCCGGCAGGGGACTCGACGTTCCCTATCACTTCGACCTTATCACCCGCACCCCCAACACCCTGGATGCCCACCGCCTGATCCGCTGGGCACACACGGTCGAGCGCCAGAACGAAATGGTCGAGCGCCTGTTCATGGCCTATTGGAGCGAGGGCAGGGATATCGGCAACCGTGACGTGCTTGCGCAGTGCGCCGGTGAAGCCGGCATCAACGCGCAGCAGATCAGAGAACTGCTCGACACAGATCAGGACGTCGCCGAGACGAAGGCAGAAATCGAACACGCGACAAACATTGGCGTGACGGGTGTACCGACTTACATCCTCGCCCAGAGCTATGCGCTAGTCGGGGCTCAGTCGCCGGAGGTTTTGATCGACGCGATCAACCGTGTGGCCAGGGTAGTGGGCGACGCCTGACGCCCACTACGCTGCGAGTTTCACCAGGGTCTGCATCAGTTGCCGGGTGCCCTTGAGGCGTTCTTCCGGCGTTTCCCAGTCTCGCATGACCACGAGTTTCATGTCGGGCCGCAGCTTGGCCTTGTTGCCCTGCCCGGTGATCCACTGAACCAGTGCTCCTGGGTTCGCGAAGGCATCGCCTCGGAACCCGATGACGGCACCCTTGGGCCCGGCATCCACGCTCTGCACGTTGGCGGTGCGGCACAGAAGCTTGATTGACACCACAGCAAGCAGGTGATTGACCTCCTCGGGAACAGGACCAAAGCGGTCCCGCAATTCGGCGCCGAAACCATCGACGGCTTGCTGGTCGTGGAGATCGGCGAGGCGGCGGTAGAGGCCGAGACGAACCTGCAGGTCCTCGACATAGGTCTCCGGGATCAGCACAGAGGTGCCGATATTGATCTGGGGTGACCACTGGCTGTCACCCTCGAGCGTGTCCTCGCCGGTGCGGAGCTTGACCACGGCCTCTTCGATCATCTGCTGGTAGAGCTCGTAGCCCACTTCCTTGATGTGACCAGATTGTTCGTCACCCAAAAGGTTGCCAGCGCCACGCAGGTCAAGGTCATGACTCGCCAGCGTGAAGCCCGCACCCAGTGAATCGAGCGACTGCAGAACTTTCAGACGCTTGTCAGCCGTCTGCGTAAGCGTCTTGTTGGCCGGTGTCGTGAAGATCGCATAGGCGCGCTGCTTGGAACGCCCAACCCGGCCGCGCAACTGGTAAAGCTGCGCGAGGCCAAACATGTCAGCGCGATGGATGATCAACGTGTTGGCAGTCGAAATGTCGAGACCGGATTCCACGATCGTAGTGGAGAGCAGAACGTCGAACTTCCGGTCATAGAAGCCGGTCATGATGTCTTCGAGCTCGGTTGGCGGCATGCGGCCATGTGCCATGCGGAACTTCACCTCCGGCACCGTTTCCCGCAGGAAAGCTGCAATCTCGTCGAGGTCGGTGACGCGCGGCACCACGTAGAAGCTCTGCCCGCCCCGGAAATGCTCGCGCAAAAGGCTTTCACGGATGATCACGGGGTCGAAGGGGGTGATGTAGGTGCGGACCGCCAAGCGGTCGAGCGGTGGCGTGGTGATGAGGGAGAGTTCACGCACGCCGGAGAGTGCCAGCTGCAAGGTGCGCGGGATCGGCGTGGCGGTCAGCGTCAGGACGTGAACGTTTGTGCGCATTTCCTTCAGGCGCTCCTTGTGTTTCACGCCGAAATGCTGCTCCTCATCGATGATCATCAGGCCGAGATCACGGAACTTGATCGACTCCGCCAACAGGGCGTGCGTACCAACCACGATGTCGACGTCCCCGGAGGCGATGCCAGCCTTCACCGCGTCGAGCTCCTTCTTCGGAACCATGCGAGAAGCCTGGGCGATGTTCACAGGCAATCCTTTGAAGCGCGCCTGGAAAGTGGCGAAGTGCTGACGCGCGAGCAGCGTGGTGGGCACAACCACGGCCACCTGCTTGCCATTCATCGCCGCGACAAAGGCGGAACGCAGGGCGACCTCTGTCTTGCCGAAGCCCACATCGCCGCAGACAAGCCGGTCCATGGGGCGGCCCTTCTGGAAATCCTCGATGACAGCATCAATCGCCGTGAGCTGGTCCTCCGTCTCCTCATAGGGGAAGCGAGCAGCGAATTCCTCGTATGCCCCTTCCGGCGGCGGCAGCACATCACCGGGCTTCAACTCGCGCGCCGCAGCGGTGCGGATGAGCCCCTCCGCGATCTTGAGAATGCGCTCCTTGAGCTTGGCCTTCTTGGCTTGCCAGGCGCCTCCGCCCAGCCTGTCCAACTGTGCACCCTGCTCGTCCGAGCCGTAGCGAGACAGGAGTTCGATATTCTCGACGGGCAGGAACAACCGGTCACCACCGGCATAGGACAGGAACAGGCAGTCGTGCGGCGCGCCCTGCACCTCGATGGTTTTCAGGCCCTCAAAGCGTCCGATCCCGTGGTCAACATGCACAACGAGGTCACCCGGCGCCAGCGCCGAGAGCTCGCTGATGAAATCAGAAGCCTTCTTGTTGCGTCGCCCGCGACGCACCATGCGGTCGCCAAGGATGTCCTGCTCGGAGATAATCGCAAAATCGTTGATCTCGAAACCCTCTTCAAGCCCAAGAACGATGAGGCCTGCGATGGCCTTGTCCCACGAGACGAACTCCGGCCAGTCCTTGGCGGCTGCCAGCGGCGCGACCTCATGGTCCTTGAGGATCGTCTCCATCCGCTCGCGCGAGCCTTCGGTCCACGAGGCGATGGCAACGCGACGCCCGCCACGGCGAATATCGTCGGCATGGGCCTTCACCGCCTCGTAGACGTTGCCGCCTGCCTGTGCGCGCTCGGCGGCGAAGCTGCGGCCCCTGCGACCTCCAAATGAAATGGCATTGGGGCTCTCGAAGGGCGAGAAGGCGAGCACCGTGTAGTTGGTCTGTGCCTCGGACCACTGCGCCTCGGTGAGGTAGAGCGTCGTGGGCTTCACCGGCTTGTAGGGCGCAGCACCGTAGGTTTCCTTCTTGTCGAGGGCCTCCCGACGGGCGTTGTAGAACTCGGCGACCTGCTCCTGTCGGGCCGTGGCTGCCTCATCCGCCGAATGGTCCAGCGTGACGATGGGGTCATCGAGATAGTCAAACAGCGTCGAGAGCTCGTCATGGAACAGCGGCAACCAGTGCTCCATGCCCTGGTATTTTCGTCCAGCGGTGACGCTCTCGTAGAGCGGATCGTTGATATCGATGCCACCAAAGGCACCGGCATAGTTGACGCGGAACTTGCCGATCGACGTCTCGTTCAGCAGCACCTCGTTGGCGGGATTGAGGGTGAAGCGCTTCAACGTCGAGGTGGTACGCTGCGACTCTGGGTCAAAGCTTCTGATCGACTCCAGCGTATCGCCGAAGAAATCGAGGCGCACGGGTGCTTCAGAACCCGGCGGGAAGATATCAACGATTCCGCCACGCACCGCGAAGTCACCGGGGTCCACCACCGTGCCTGTGCGCGAGAAGCCGTTTTCCGCAAGGAAGGAGATAAGCTGGTCGGAGTTGACCCGATTGCCGGGAGCCGCCGAGAAGCTCTGCCCCTCGATCAGCGAGCGTGGTACCACCCGCTGCAGGATGGCGGGCACTGTGGTGAGCAGCACTGTGGGCTTGGTGATCGGTTCCAGCAGTCGTGCAAGCGTGGCGAGGCGACGGGCCACAATATCAGCCACTGGCGACACGCGGTCATAGGGCAGGCAATCCCAGGCGGGGAAGCGCAGCACCTCGAGCTTCGGCGCGAAATAGGCGAGTTGGTCCGCCAGTACGGCAGCGCGCTGGTCATCCACCGCCACGTGGCCCACAACGCGCTTGCCCGCTGCCTTGGCAATCTCGGGAAGCAGCATGGCGTCGAGCCCCTGCGGCACGCCCGATACGGCGGTCCGGCCGGGCTGGGAAAGCCGTGACAACAGCTTCGAAAGATCGATCATGGCGTGTAGGCGAGGATGCGGGCCAACAGCGGTGAGGCATGCTGCGGCGGCACCTCTTCCTGCTTCGTTGCCCAGGCCAGCATCTCCTGGTCGGGAATATCCATGATCCGCTCTAGGTCGATGATCTCAACCTCCGAAAATGCGTCCAGGTTCCGGGCCACGAATCCGCCGAGGATCAGGTCCATTTCCTTGATGCCACGGTGGGTGGCACGCCACAGGAGGCGCTTGCGGCGGATTTCGGTCTCTGGCTGGAGGATCATCACCCCGGTCTCATGCCCCAAGCGCACTTGCGCCGCAACCGGTTCCCGGTGAAATAGACCCATGCGCCCACCGCTCCTCAATCCGCTGTTCGCCGGTGCCGCCGGCCTCAAGGGCATCGGCGCCAAGCTGGACAAGTTGCTGGCATCCTTCCTGCGGCCGGCGCACGGCAACCCGGGGGAAACCACCCGTATCGTTGACCTGCTGTTCCACCTCCCATCCGGCATCGTGGACCGTCGCTACCGCCCCAGGATCAACAGCCTGCCGCGCGACGGCGTGGTGACCGTGGAGGCGACCATCATGCGCCACCGCCCGCCGCCCCCCGGCAACAAGCGGGTGCCCTACCGGGTGGATGTCTCGGATGGCACGGGCCCGCTGACCCTGGTGTTTTTCCACGCCTACGCGGACTCGATCCGCCGGGCCTTGCCCGAGGGCGAGACGCGTTTCATCTCCGGCAAGATCGACTGGTTCAATGACGAGCCGCAGATGGCGCATCCGGACCATGTCGTCTCGGCGGATGAATTCGATCGCATGACGCTGATAGAGCCGGTTTACCCACTGACCGAGGGGTTGTCGCCCAAGGTACTGACCAAGGCCATCGCACAGGCGCTGGAAAAACTGCCCGAGCTTGCCGAGTGGCAGGATCTGCCCTTCCTGCAGCGCCATGGCTGGCCCTCCTTCGCCAATGCTCTCCGCACGCTGCATCATCCGGAGGCACCCTCCTCAATCGGCCTCGAGAGCCCCGCTCGGCGAAGGTTGGCCTATGACGAACTTCTGGCCAACCAGCTGGCACTGTCGCTTGTCCGCGTCAACATGAAGCGGGCGCAGGGGCGCATGCAACCCGGCACAGGAGAGCTGCGGGCAAGGCTCATCAAGGCCCTGCCCTACAGCCTGACCAATGCACAGGTCGAAGCGGTGCAGGACATCCTGCGCGACATGGCCTCAAGCGATCGCATGCTGCGGCTCCTTCAGGGTGACGTGGGCTCCGGCAAGACCGTGGTGGCGTTGCTGGCACTGGCGGCGGCCATCGAAAGCGGCGCACAGGGCGTACTCATGGTGCCCACTGAAATCCTCGCTCGCCAGCACTACGCCACTCTCTCGAAACTCTGCAAGGCTGCGGGCATCTCGGTAACGCTCCTGACAGGCCGCGAGAAGGGCAAGACGCGAGACGAAATCCTGGAACGCATCGCGGCGGGTGAAACATCACTTGTCGTCGGCACCCATGCGCTGTTTCAGGAGCATGTGGTGTTCAAGGATCTGGGGCTGGTGGTCATCGACGAGCAACACCGCTTCGGTGTTCACCAGCGCCTTGCGCTGCAGGCCAAGGCCGGCGGGGCTACCGACCTCCTCGTGATGACGGCAACGCCCATTCCGCGCACCCTGGCACTCACCGTTTATGGCGACATGGACGTGTCGAAGCTCATGGAAAAGCCGGCGGGCCGCTTGCCAATCGATACCCGCGTCATTCCCTTGGCACGCATGGACGACGTGATCAATGGCCTGGAGCGATCCGTGGCACGGGGTAACCGCGCCTACTGGGTCTGCCCGCTGGTCGAAGAGAGCGAGCAGCTGGACCTCGCCGCGGCCGAGGATCGCTTCCTGCAGCTCGCTGCCCGGTTCTCGGGCAAGGTTGGCCTCGTCCATGGCCGCATGAAGGGAGCGGACAAGGACCGGGCGATGCAAGAGTTCAAGGACGGCACGCTATCGCTTCTCGTTTCCACAACCGTCATCGAAGTCGGCGTCGACGTACCCGAAGCTACGGCCATCGTCATCGAGAACGCCGAGCGCTTCGGGCTAGCGCAACTCCACCAGTTGCGCGGTCGCGTGGGGCGCGGCTCGGGCAAGTCCTCCTGCCTGCTACTCTACCAGGACCCTCTCGGGGAAACGGCCAAGGCGCGTCTCTCAATCATGCGCGAGACGGAGGATGGCTTCCGCATCGCCGAGGAAGATCTGCGCTTGCGCGGTGCGGGCGAAATGCTGGGCACGCGCCAATCCGGCCTGCCGCTGTTCCGCATGGCGGACCTCTCCACCGACGGCGACCTGCTGCAGGCGGCGCGGGACGACTCTCAGCTCATCCTGAACAAGGATCCGAAGCTCACCGGGCCACGCGGCGAGGTGCTGCGCGTGCTGCTTTACCTCTTCGAACGGGACGAGGCGATCAGGCTTCTGTCGGCAGGTTGACGGCGGCGGCCGTTTCCTTGTCCGGCGGCAGCGGCTTGTCGGGGAAGACGAGGCCCATGGAGATGACCAGCTTCAAGCCATCCTCGACGCTCATGTCGATGATCTTCACGTCTTCCACGTCAACAAAGAACACATAGCCCGACGTCGGGTTGGGCGTCGTGGACATGTAGACCGCATACATGGCGCGGCCCGGATCGAGCCCGATCTGCCCGCCATCCACCTCGCGCGAGATGAAGGCGATGGACCAGGTGCCACGTCGCGGCCACTCGACCAGGCAGACATAACGAAAGGATGCCCCCTTCTGCGAGAACAGCGTCTCGAAGATCTGCTTCGAGCCCTTGTAGATCGATCTCACCACCGGCGTGGAATTGAGGATCTTGTCCCAGATGGCGATCATCGTGCGACCGGCGAGATTCGCAGCCATGAAGCCAATGAGCGTGATTGCGAGCAACGCAAAGATCAATCCAAATCCCGGCACCTTGATCGGCAGATACGTGTCCGGGTTGTAGGACGCCGGCAGGAACGGCTTGATCCAGGAGTCGAACAGCGTGACGAACCAGTAGGTGGCCCAAATCGTAATGGCGATGGGCGCGGTAATCACCAATCCGGTGAAGAAATAGGCGCGGAGCTTGCTGAAAACGGAGCTGTGCGCCTTGATTTCGACGTCAGCCATCTTCACTTCAGGGCGGGGATCAATGGGATCAGGCATGGGCCTTATAGACATGAATCGGACCGGGATCACAAGCCCGGCGGGCGGTACAGTGTGAAGGCCCTGAAGCGGCCCGTGCTGCTCGGAACCGGTTGGCTATGCGTGGCGCTCGGAATCGTGGGGATCATCCTGCCGCTGTTTCCGACGACCCCCTTCCTGCTGGTCGCCGTATGGGCCTTCTCGCGGTCCTCGCCCGAAATGGCTGAGAAGATCCGCTCCCACCGCCACGCCGGCAAATATGTCCGCGACTGGGAAGACCAAGGCGTCATCCCGACGGGCGCCAAGGTCATCACCGTGGTGATGATGACGGCGATGTTTGGCTATCTCCATTTCGGCGCCGATGCTCCAGCCTGGATGGAAATCGGCACAGCACTCATCATGGCGGGGGTGGCCGCCTTCGTGCTGTCGCGCCCGGGCCGGCGATCTACCTGATCACTGGTCCGTTTACCAAGGTCCTAGATACCGTCTTGCGGTTGGTATGCCGGAAGGCGCCTTTCCGCTATGACAAACAGAAGCAGCCCATTGGAGGACAGTTCAATGAAAGCGATTTTCCTGGCGGCTGCGCTCGCTGCAGCAACAGCTTCCCTTCCTGCATCCGCCGCCACTGTACGTGACTGGAGCTGGCTGAATGGAACGACCTGGTATGTGCCGACCAATGGCCTTCCGGCCTATGCCTACACGCCATCGCAAAACCAGTTGACTGCACTCCAGGACCAAACCGTCTATAACATCACCGGCTATCGCAACGGCTATTTCTGGGGGCGCACGGCCACGAAACTCGGTGACGCCGCCGTCACCTGCAAGTCACTCGTCGGTTCCGTCACGCCTGAGGGCCAGATCTACCTGACCTTCACAGACTTTCCCTACACGGAGGGTGTGATGCCCACGGTCGGTATCGGCGGCATGGTGCGCAAGGGCAACCAGTGGACAATGGCCAACCAGATGTCGACAGGCTCATCATCCCTGCAGATCGGCCATTGGGCCTACATGCTGCAGACACGCCCCGGCTCCGCCTCGTGGTATTCGCTGCCAGGGGTGAACATGTCAGTCCCGGACTTTATGGCGCCGTGCGTGAATGCGGCGCCGAGCACAGCCGGTTAGTCGCCCGCAGCCCGAACCTTTTCGGCTGGATATCTCTCTTCCCACACGCGGGCGCGTGCTTCGGCTTCGATGCGCTCGTCCTCGCCGACGCTTGCTTCGATCTGCCGGGCGCGCGCGAAGATCTCGGGGTCTTCCTCGGGGCGCGCGGATTCACGGGCGAGGATATACCACATGACCGCACGGGTGCGGTCGGCGTTGACGATCTGGCCGGACCAGTAGAGGTCGCCGAGATAGGCTTCGGCTGGGGCATATCGCTTGCGGGCGGCGGCCATAAGCCATTTCAGGCCCTGGCTCGGATTCTTCTTCACGCCCTCGCCCTTGATGCTCATCACCCCCAACGCATATTGCGCGGCGGGGTGACCATATGTCGTGGCAATCTTCAGATAGCTCTGTGCGGCTGCCCTCGGGTCCGGCTTGATGCCCGCATTGACGGCGCCGTTGCGCTGGTAGTCGGCAAGCCGCACCATGGAATCGACGGTGATCTTGAGACGGTTCGCATCCGTCTCCTCCGGATCATAATGCTCCGCGACGCGCGTGTAGTAGCTGTAGGCCATCGCATCGTCGCGGGCCACGCCAACACCCTGGCTGTACATGTGCGCGAGGTACCAGTCGGCCACGATGTTGCCGTCGTCCGACGCCTTGCGGAACAGCTTCAGGGCACGGTCATAGTCGCCGCTCTTGTAGGCGCGCTTCGCCTTCTTCAGGTCGTCCGTCCAGAACGGGATTGAGAATTCGGGAAGGCGAATGTCGGGCGCGGCGGGAAGGTAGGAATAGAATTCGGAGAGCGGGCCCTTCTCGTCATCGTCAGCAGCGGCGGCGGGAGAGAGCATGAGGCCGATGGCACAGGCGGCAATGGCGACAAGGCGGAAGGCGAACCGCACCACACCCTTCCCGCACAGAGCAACCAGCCACATCACGATGTCCTAGGCCTCCCAGCCAAGCTTCGCGGTTGCGAAGTTTAATGTGTGAACGGGATGACCCATGATCGACGACGCCACTTTCTCTTCAACTTTACGCGGACACGCCGAGGAGCCCGTGAACGCAGAACGCTTCCTCGCACGGCCAATGCCCGCGCGATGGTGATGCGTCGCTCCTGCCCTGAGCCCCTCTCGGCTGCCCAGCGGAATCTCTTCCCCTGAGCAACGCGCACGCTAGGATCCAATTTGGGCGGATAAAAGGTTGAGATTCTGGCGGAATTGGACAGCGATCACAAATCGGACCGCTGTTGCATCCGCGCCACAGGGGACGACTTAAACTGCCAGTCCGGCGAGCATTCCTTCATATACGGCCTCTTCCGCAGTGCGCGGGCTGAGCGCATCGCCCGCAAGCTCATACGGGATGCCGAGTTCCTCCAGCACCTGCACCAGCCCGTCATCCTGAATGTTGGGGGTGTTGAGCACGATCGTGTCGACATCCTCCATCACCACCGCCTCTCGCGACGGCGTGTGGATGAAATAGGCCGTCCGCCCATCGCCGCCATAGAGCCTCAGCCATGGGTGGACCTCGACACCCAACTTATGAAGCCGCGCCACCTGCTCGAAGCGGACATAGGTCTGAATCGAGGCGGAGGCGCAGTGATGGTTGATGGCCAGGCGGACGTTGGCCCCCTCCGCTGCCAGCTTCTCGGCGATGCCGGAGCCGCCCCAGTCGCCCATCCAGTCATAGACCACCACCTTCTGGCCGGTTGTGGCACGACCGGCCAGAATGTCCGCCACATGTACGATCTGCGCTGCCTCGCCCTCGAATGGCGGCGCATGCGGCCTGGAGCCGGTGGCCAGGATGACCACGTCCGGTCTTTCGGCCACCAGCATCTCACGCGTCATCTCGCTTCGGCGGTGGATGATGGCGCCATGGCGCTCGGCCTCGGCGGTCAGGTTTGTGGCGATACCGCCGAACTCCGCCCGCCTTGGCAGGAGCTGGGCGAGCCGCGTCTGGCCGCCCGTCTGGGCTTCGCGCTCATGCAGGTGCACCTCGTGCCCCCGCTCGGCCGCCACCGCGGCGGCTTTCAACCCGGCCGGACCGCCTCCCACCACGATGATTTTCTTGCGAACTGCCGCAAGCGGCTTCTCGGCATATTCCAGTTCGCGCCCTGTTTCCGGGTGCTGGATGCAGGAAATGGAAAGGCCCAGCTGGAAATGACCGATGCAGGCCTGGTTGCAGCCAATGCAGGCGCGGATATCATCGGTCTTACCCGCCTTCGCCTTGTTGGCCATCTCCGGGTCGGCGATCATGGCGCGGGTCATGCCGCACATGTCGGCCGAGCCCGTCGCCAGCACCTGCTCGGCTATCTGGGGCTGGTTGATACGGCCCGCGACGAACACCGCCTTGCCCGTCGCCTGCTTCACTTTTTGCGCGAAAGGCGCAACATAAGCTGTTGAATTTGCCATGGAAGGTACAATGTGCGTGGCCCCCGAAGCCGTCGCTGAGGTACCGGCGATCACATTCAGGTAATCGAGATCCGGAGCGAGCGCGCGGGCGACTGCGACCGAGTCGTCCTCCACCATGCCGTCTTCGTCGTGCTCGTCGCCGGACATGCGCATGCCGACGATGAACTCGCCCGGCACCTGAGACCGGATAGAGGCAATCGTCTCACGGGTGAAGCGCATGCGGTTTTCGAAAGAGCCGCCATACTGGTCCTCGCGGCGGTTGACCCTGGGGTTCATGAACTGGGCCGGCAGGTAGCCGTGGCTTGCGACGATCTCAACGCCATCCGCCCCCGCCTCTGCCATGCGGCGGGCGGCCTGGGCGAAGCCATCGACGATCTCGCCGATCATCGACTGGGACATCTCCCGGGGCACGACCTTGAAGCGTTCAGACGGTGAATGCGATGGCGCGAAGGCCGGCTGGATGACGCCGAACGGCCGCCCGAGAAGCTCGCGGCCGGGGTGAAACAACTGGATGAAGACCTTGGTGCCTTCCTTGTGGATGGCATCCACCAACCGGGTGAACGGTTTGATGCAATCGTCCGAGGTGCCCATCAACAAAGCCTCGGTGTATCGCGATGTCTCGTGCACACCCACCACCTGGATCACGATCAGGCCTGCCCCACCCCTTGCCCGGGCGCGCTGATAGGCGATCAGTGAATCCGACGGAAGTCCGCCTTGGGGCAGGTAGGTGTCATGACCCGTCGAGAAGATGCGATTGCGGATCTCGGTGGATTTCAGGGTGAAGGGTGAGAAGAGAAGGGGAAAGCGCATGGCGGCAGTCTAGCCATAGCAATGTGCCACCGTCGACCCTCAGATGGAGCGTTCCTCATATGCGATGAACCACTCGAGCATTTCGGTCCACATGCCTTCAACCAGCGCCGGGTCCACATTGTGGGCACGCGCCAGAACCCGGATATGGTCAATCACCTGGCGCAGGCGGGCATCGTCTCGGGCGGGGAGCCCGACACGCTTCTTGACCACGACCGCCTTCTCCACCCAGCGCTGGCGCTCCGCGAGGGTCTTGATGAGGGTCTCGTCGATCCGGTCGATTTCCTTGCGGATCTCGCTCATGGTCAGGTGTGTGGACTTGCTCATTCGCAGCGTCTTGCTCCCAACCGACGGTTCCGTCAATCGGCGGCGCGCCGGGGTTCAGGCACCACCACCCAGGGCCGCCGTCCCTGGTCGCCGCGGGCCGTGCTCACCACTGGCGCGGGTCCGGACAGCGAGACCGCATGAGCCCCAGAGCGCCACAGGTCGAAGCGGTCGATGCGCAACGGTACGTTGCGGCAAGCCCCCCGCAGCGGGAAATCGGCAATCAGGATATCGGCGCTCCTGCAGTCCAGCGGCTTGCCCTCCCCGCCCGTAACATAGACCACCGCCCTGCCCTGCACTTCGGCTGTGCAGCGACCATTAGCGCAATGCCAGCCCGGGCGTCTGGCAGCTTCACCCAGGGTCGCTTCCTCGCCATTGGCCTGAAGCCACTTCTCGACTGCGAAGCGGGCACGGCGGGCCTGAGCGGGCACCAGGTGGCCGGCCCCATCACGTAACGCGACGTTCTGGCCTGTGGCTTCGATCAACAGGTCCGCAGGCGGCGGCGCAGCAAGGATCAAGAGGCCACCTGCCGCAATGACGCCGAGGCCCGCAAGCCGTAATGGCCCAGCCAGCAGGCAGAGGACCAGCATGCCGGAAACGACCAACACCATCGCCAGCGGCGGCGGGCGTGCGATGACCTCGTTCGCCCCGGGCAATCCGGCCACGCCGTTGGAAATCATGATCACCAGTTCAAGCCCCTTGCCCATCACGATCAGCGGCAACTGCTCCAGCCCAAATGGCATCAGCAGCGCCGCCAGCAATGCGAACGGCATCACAAGAACACCGACAACAGGAATGGCGAGGCCATTGGCCACCACGCCATAAGGCGAAATGCGTCCGAAGTGAAAGGCCGCCGGAACCGAGGATGAAAATCCGGCGATCAGCGACGTGACGAGGCTCGCGATGAAGGCCGTGATGCCCCATGCAGCAAGCCGGATGGCCCAGTGCCGGTGCGGCGGCTCCGGCCTGCCACGTTCAGCCTTGTAGCGTGCCCAGAACTCATAGAAGGCGACGAGACCCAGAACCGCCAGGAAAGACATCTGGAAACCCGCCTCGACGGCGGCCTCAGGATCGAGCACGAGGATCACCACGGCGGCCAGCGCAAGGTTGCGAGCGGAGAGTGCCGGACGGTCGACAATGACGGCGAAGAACACGATGGCCACCATGATGAAGGAGCGGGCCGTGGCCACGCCGCCCTCCGCCAGCAGCATGTAGAAGAGCCCCATCAGCAGCGCGGCACATGCGGCCCACTTGCGGATGGGAAAGCGCAGGGCGAGGCCCGGCACCAATGCCAGCGCCGCACGCGCCGCCCAGAACACCCCACCCGCCACCAGCCACATGTGCAGGCCCGAGATCGAGAGGATGTGAAAGAGTCCCGATATCAAAAGGCTTCTGTTGATCTCCGGCGGAATGCTGCTGCGCTCACCGGTGATCAACGCTTCGGCGAAAGAGGCATAGGGCTCGGCAAGCGACGCATGAATGCGCGCACCCATCGTGGCGCGGAGCGAGGCAAGCCAGGTTTCGAGCGGCGCTGACAGTGTTGGACCGTCAAGCAAGGTGATGGCTTCGGACGTCACCCGACCGGTGCCGCCGATGCCATCCAGCCACAGGCTACGCCCATAGTCGAAGGCACCCGGCGCCACCGGCGACGGCAGCGGTGAAAGCCGGGCCTTGAAGGTGACGCGCGCGCCGGTTGGCGTGACGCCTGCCTTGTCAGGTAGCGACAGACGGAGACGCTTGGGTAACCGCGCCTGATCGACGCCCTCGATCTGCTCCGGTTCGAAGATCATCACCAGTCGCTTACGCGAATTGTGATCAACGGAAATGACGCGCCCGGTGACATTCACTTCGCCGGTTGTCGCGGCCAGCAACGGAGACGATACCTGCCACGCCTGCAAGCCCGCCAGAGCAAAGCCCCACAGGATAACGCCAGCCAGCAGCATGAGCTGCGCCGAACGGCCCAACCACATCGACAGAGTGCCGCCGGCGGCGATTGTCAGCAGGACGAGGATGCCAGGTTCGGCGGGAAGCGCGAAATATGTGCCGATTCCAGAGGCCAGTGCCGGGGCGCACCACAGGAAGCTGCGGCCCTGCTGGGCCTCCACAGCCTGCCGCAAAGCCCTTGCGAGCCACGCCGCGCGGGGAGCTTCGCTCCCTTCCGCGTGGTCCAGCATGGCGATGGACATGGCACTCCCCTTACGGGCCGCGCGGCAGTGTGCTAAGCGGCGGCTCGCACAACGCAATCACCTTCCCCTACGTCAGTCAATACGGAGAACGGCGTCCATGTCATCGCCAGTCGTCACGCGCTTCGCCCCCTCGCCCACCGGCTACCTGCATATCGGCGGTGGACGCACGGCGCTGTTCAACTGGGCCTATGCCAAGCACACCGGCGGAAAAATGCTGCTGCGCATTGAGGATACCGACCGCGAACGCTCAACGGCCGATGCCATTGACGCGATTATCGAGGGCCTCACCTGGCTCGGGCTCGACTGGGCGGGAGAGCCCGTGTCGCAGTTCGGCCGCGCCGACCGGCACCGGCAGGTGGCGGAGGAGCTGCTGGCGCAGGGCAAGGCCTATCGCTGCTATTGCACCCCGCAGGACCTCGAGGAAATGCGGGCGAAGGCAGAGGCCGAGAAGCGGCCGATCCGCTATGACGGTACGTGGCGCGACCGCGACCCCTCGGAGGCCCCGGCGGGCGTGAAGCCGGCCATCCGCTTCAAGGCCCCGCAGGAGGGCGAGACCGTGATCGAGGATGCGGTCCAGGGCAGAGTCGTCATTCCGAACAAGGACTTGGACGATCTGATCATCCTGCGTTCGGATGGCAATCCGACCTACAATCTGTCGGTGGTGGTGGACGACCATGACATGGGCGTCACCCACATCATCCGCGGCGTGGACCACCTGACCAACGCCGCCCGGCAGTCGCAGATCTACATGGCGATGGGCTGGCGGGTGCCGCACATGTCACACATTCCGCTGATCCACGGACCGGACGGTGCAAAGCTTTCCAAGCGGCATGGGGCACTGGGCGTCGAAGCCTATCGCGCCATGGGCTATCTCCCTGAAGCGATGAGGAATTACCTCGCCCGCCTGAGCTGGAGCCATGGTGACGAGGAGATCTTTTCGACAGAGCAGATGGTGGAGTGGTTCGACCTCGACGCCATCGGCAAGTCGGCGGCGCGGTTCGACTTTGCCAAGCTGGAGAACCTGAACGGCCATTACATCCGCCACATGGCGGATGATAAGCTGTTGATGGCATTCGTTGATTTCCTTCCGCATGCCGAGGGCGGCAAAGCGATGAAGGACAAGATCGACGATGCCATGATGGCCAAGCTGCTGCGTGCACTTCCTGGATTAAAGGAGCGCGCTAAGACACTGGTAGAATTGAAGAATGGCGCGCAGTTTCTGTTCGCTGAGCGGCCCCTGCCGATGGACGACAAGGCGCAGCAGATCATCCGCGACGGCGGCAAACCGGTGCTGGCCGGCGTCATTCCCGTGCTTGAGCAGGTTACGAACTGGCAGGCGCAGGACATTGAAAGTGCTGTGAAATTGCATGCCGAAGCACAGGGCCTGAAGCTCGGCAAGGTGGCGCAGCCACTGCGCGCCGCGCTGACCGGCACCTCGACGTCGCCCGGCATCTTTGACGTGCTCGCGGTGCTGGGTCGTGACGAGTCGCTGGCACGGTTGCGCGACCAGTCGCACTCCTGACGTAACTTGACGGGCGCAGAATGGTTGCTGCCGGACGCGAAATCGTTGCGTTCCGGTCGCCGAATGTTGTCATTTCGTTGCACGCCGGATGCCAACATGTCAGCTACGGTTGGTGCATGATGAGCATGGCAGCTTCCACCTGTCTGCCAGGCGGATCGACCAAAGCATCAGGTCAGTGTCGTTGACCTTTCTGTGGTGCGGTGCAATAGTTCGTAACGAGAAAAAGACAGAGATGGGAGCCCACAATGGCTGACGATCCGAAGAAGGCAGTGCTCGAACTCGCTGGAAACAAGGTCGAGATGCCGGTGAAATCCGGCACCATCGGGCCCGACGTGGTGGACATCACCAAGCTCTATGCCCAGACCGGGGCCTTCACCTTTGACCCCGGCTTCACCTCGACCGCCGCGTGCGAATCCAAGATCACTTACATCGACGGCGACGAAGGCGTGCTGCTGTATCGCGGCTACCCGATCGAGCAGCTGGCCGAGCACGGCGACTTCCTGGAAACCTGCTACCTGCTCTATTATGGGGAACTCCCCACCCCCTCGCAGCGCAAGGAATTCGACAAGAACATCACCTACCACACCATGGTGCACGAGCAGATGACCCGGTTCTACCAGGGCTTCCGCCGCGACGCGCACCCGATGGCGGTGATGGTGGCGGTGGTCGGCGCCATGTCGGCCTTCTACCACGACTCGACCGACATCAACGACCCGCGCCAGCGCGAGATCGCCTCGCACCGGATGATCGCCAAGCTGCCGACGATCGCGGCGATGGCCTACAAGTATCACATCGGCCAGCCCTTCGTTTACCCGCAGAACAGCCTCTCCTATGCGGCAAACTTCTTGCGCATGTGCTTTGCCGTGCCGTGCGAGGAATATGTGGTGAACCCGATCCTGGCGCGCGCCATGGACCGCATCTTCATCCTGCACGCCGACCATGAGCAGAACGCCTCGACCTCGACGGTGCGGCTTGCCGGCTCCTCGGGCGCCAACCCTTTCGCCTGCATCGCGGCGGGCATCGCCTGCCTGTGGGGCCCGGCGCATGGTGGCGCCAATGAGGCGGCGCTGCAGATGTTGACGGAAATCGGCGACCCGGCCAAGGTTCCGGACTTCATCGCCAAGGTGAAGGACAAGACGTCCCACATCCGCCTCATGGGCTTCGGCCACCGCGTGTACAAGAACTATGACCCGCGCGCCAAGATCATGCAGAAGACGGCGCACGAGGTGCTGACCGAACTCGGCATCAAGGACGACCCGCTGCTGGAAGTGGCGCGCGTGCTTGAGCAGGCCGCCCTTTCGGACCCCTACTTCATCGAGCGCAAGCTCTACCCGAACGTCGACTTCTATTCCGGCATCATCCTGCGGGCACTTGGCTTCCCCACATCGATGTTCACCGTGCTGTTCGCACTCGCCCGCACCGTGGGCTGGATCTCGCAGTGGAAGGAAATGATCGAGGACCCGGGCCAGAAGATCGGCCGCCCGCGGCAGCTCTACACCGGCTCGCCGAAGCGCGATTACGTGCCGCTGACGATGCGCGGCAAGTAACGCTTCGCGTTCCAAGACTTCAGAATGCCCGGCCGAGAGGCCGGGCATTTTTGTTTGGCAGGGCGCCGCAATGGCCAGAGTTCAGTCTGGAGAGAGGCGTATTCCTGTTCTCCAACACCTTGCCCGGACTTGATCCGCGCATCCCTTTTGCCGGCGCGCAAAAAGACCCCCGGGTCAGGCCCGGGGGAGGTGAGTTTTCGAGAATTTTATCATGACAAAAAGCTGGCTTCCGGTTTTCGCCGGGATGACGGCAATGATTGGGGGGCTTGTTCAGCAGAGGACGCCCACAAGACCTGATTTTTCACGGTCTGGCCCGGCAAAGCAGCCAGTTGTATACTGATCGCGACATTGAAACCTGTTTCAAGGAGTTCGCCATGAAAACCTCGCGCGTTCTGATCGCTGCAATTTCACTGCTTGCGAGCACATGCGCCGCACAGGCGGCAGATGTGGCTTTGCCGCCCTTCTATCAGGGGCTTGCAGCCATCTCAGCCGAGCAGCCGCTGGGCACGGTGGTGGCGAAGGAAGCGGTGGCCACGCAGATCCCGGGGGCACAAGCCTGGCGCATCGCCTATGTCTCATCCGACGCGATGGAGCGGAAGACTCTGTCCTCCGCGCTGGTGATCGCTCCGACGGCTGCCATGCCAGCCAGCGGGCGGCCCATCGTCACCTGGGCGCATGGCACCACCGGGATCGCTCAGAACTGCGGCCCCTCGCAGGTCTTCGACCCGGCGCAAGACCTGAACGAGTACAACCTGATCGGCGGCACCTCGTGGACGGACTTCGGCATTCCCGCGGCAACCCAGTTCATCCAGGACGGCTATGTTCTGATCGGCACCGACTACCAGGGACTCGGCGCCGGCGGCATCCACCAGTACGCCAACGCCGCCACCAATGCCCGCGACCTCATTAACGCGGCACGCGCCGTGGGCAGCATGGGCCTGTCGGGCAGCAACAGGAAGGTGGTCGCCAACGGCTGGTCGCAGGGCGGCGGCGCGGTGATCGCCGCTGCGAGCCTGAAGGACTACATCGCAGCCAAGGGCACGGCCTTTGATGGCGTCGATTTCGTGGGCTTCGTGGCGCTTGCCCCCCAGGACATCGAGGTGCTGATACCCGCCGGAGCGGACAGCGACGAGGCCGCCGCCGAAACAATGATTGCCGGACTGGCGCAGACCTTCTCTGACAACGTCTTCAACTTCGCGCATTACGTCATGGCCATGTGGGCGATGCCGGCGGCCTACCCTGAACTCCAGCTCACCGACCTCTTCACCGAGGATGGCGCCAAGACCCTCACCGAAATCTTCAGCAAGAAATGCATGCATGCCGGCGCCGACACGCTGAGCTTCAACTTCGGCGACACATACAAGACCATGGCGAAACCGCAGGCCAGCAACGCCCAGTCCTGGGTGAAGCGGTTGGGCGACGCGAGTGTCAGCAAGGAACCACCCATCGCGCCCGTGGTGATTTACTTTGGCAACAAGGACGTGACCAACCCACCGGTCATGGGCCAACTCTACCAGGCGCAGAAATGCGCCATCGGCGGCAACGTTGCGCGCGTACAGCTGCCGGGCGACCAGAACCATTTCACCACACCGCCGGTATCGCAGCCTCTTTACGTGCCATGGATCGCGGATCGCTTCGCGGGGAAGCCTGCGGAGAACGGCTGCCCCAAACCGTGAGAGATTTGCCCTCCACCCGGTGCCCCGACAGGACGATGCCTGCAGCACATCTGCAACCGATCTCCGTGCTCATCCAAGAGCAGGGATCGGAGACCAAGCCGCTGCCTGATGTTCTGAGATGCGCCGGCGCATGAGAGGAATTTGACAATGCCTCCCCCTCCCACAAGCCAGAAGACATTCATCCTCGGTCTTGGCGCGCAGAAGGCCGGCACAAGCTGGCTCTATGACTATCTCGCGGCATCAGGACTGGTGGCGACGCAGATCATCAAGGAATACCACATCTGGGATGCCCTTCATGTTCAGGGTGTGGATGGCCTGATTGTGCGCCAGGAAGACAGCGAACTCGATTTCGAGAACCGGGTTCGGTATTTCATGCAGCAGTCACCCGAGAACTACTTCACCTATTTTGCCTACATGCTGAACAAGCAGGCGAAGAGCATTACCTGCGACATCACCCCCCTTTATTCCGCACTGGATCGCCGCGTGCTAGACCAAATCCAGCGGGGCTTCGCCCAGCGCAGCATCCTCACCAAGGCGGTATTTCTGATGCGTGATCCAGTCGAGAGGTGCTGGAGTGCCGCTCGCATGGATAGTCGGAACAAGCTCGGGCATACGCGGGTGGATGAGGACGAAGTCATCGCCCGTGCGCTCTCGGGCATGTCGGAACTGCGCACACGTTATGATGTGACGGTTCAGGAAGCCGAGGCCGTCTTCCAGCCAGGCCACATTCACTTCGGCATTTACGAAGACATGTTTGACCCGGAACCCCTCGGCAAGCTTTCGGAATTCTGTCGTGTTCCGTTCCGACCCTCCCATACGCAGAAGAAGCTCAATGTGAGCGAAATAGCCTCCCCGCTGAGTGACGCTGTCTACGAGAAGATCGCTCGCCACTATCGTCAAATCTATCGCTTCGCGGAACGGCGTTTTCCGCAGACGACCACGCTCTGGCGAGGGTTCAAATATCTTTGAACCACCGTGCCCGGGTCGCCCAGTGCAGCACCTGTGCGCATTGCCATTGACGCAGACCTGCGAGCGACAGCCAGTCATCCCTCTCTGGCATGCGATCACACTGGGGCGCGTTGACAAAGGCGCAGCTGGTGTCCCGGCAGATCACCTCTCGGCGCTCGTTATGAAGCTGGTCGCGCGCCTGATGGAGGCGTCCATGTGGGCTCTTGCGGCGAGGGCGATCCATTCCTGCGCGGTGTGCGAAGCCTCGGCATGGTGCCCCATCTTTCGCCGGACGCGGGACTGATCCTCGAGGATATCAACCTGCTGGGCCGTGAACCGGTTCACGTCGCACCGCATGCGGCCCAGAGCCTCGCCAAGCCAGCGCATCGCGTCGTGCAAATTGCCCTCCGCCTCGTAGGTGCTTGCAATGGCGCGACCGGTCGCGCCCTCCCAGCAGGGATCCTTCAACTCGCAACTCATGGCGAAGGCTTCATCAAGATCAGGCCGCAGCGACGCC